>Ga0163150_10004833_pt1 | contig 17723 bp, 19 predicted proteins | sample OliLakLV19P2IB_FD_148628 | JGI IMG/M metagenome (GOLD analysis project Ga0163150, IMG submission 148628) | Freshwater microbial mat bacterial communities from Lake Vanda, McMurdo Dry Valleys, Antarctica - Oligotrophic Lake LV.19.P2.IB | ecosystem: Environmental > Aquatic > Freshwater > Lake >...
CCCCTTACCCCACCCCCAAAAGTTATCCCACTTTGCCGTTTTCAGGGGTCCGATTTGGGGCATAGATTCTAGCCGCACCAAGGGGCGATGTGGGGTAACTCATACGACCCCTGCCATCGCCATTCTTTGACGGACGCATAGGCCACCCCTACCCTCACCCTTCCTCTATAGTCCCCAACCACGGCAGAAATGCTGTTGTCACACCGTGAAAAGAATTTCGTCAAGGAAGTCATTTTCAAACTCAAGGGGACCGATTCATGTTTAGTTTCAAGACATCTCATCTGCTTCTGATGGTCGGGCTTATCGCCCCCATCCCCGCTTACGCAGCAAACTTCTGCGTGAAGGTAAATGGCGGCTTCGGGGCCGGCGGTTCTAGTTTCGTCGGGAAGGGCTTTGCGCTCCCAGCGGCGGGAGCCTGCAAAGCCTGGGCAGGCTACGTGAAGACCGCTACGTCAGTGATTGCCAATTCGACCGGCGGCGCGTGCCTTTCTACCAGCGGCGGCGTGCTGACGCTCACCATTATCAGCACCAACCCGTCTTATTTGGGCTCGGGTCAGATCTCCGTGGATCACCTCCGGCTGTGTCCGACTGGAGCCGCGGGCTGTCCGATTGGCGCTGGCCAGTCGATCGGGGGCTCTTTTGCTGGACCAGCGGTAAAGCAGAGTTGCTCGGCCGCGCTGCTGAGTCTCCCAGCAGTTCACGACTAACAGTCCGCTCAGAAAGAGGGCCCGCTTCCGAAAGGCGGCGGGCCTTCTCTTTGTAGCCGATAGAAAATGGCTCATCCGTTGAGCCTCTGTCTCGATACGCTTCCCGCGTGATCGACCTGTCCACCTTCGCGGGCCTTCTCCGTCGCCACCATGAGCTGGCCTGCTTCTGTCCTGGATGCCGACGTTGTTCGAAAAACGGACCAACGTCAATCCCGGCAAGACTCTAGAGCCCCGCGCTACTTAAGACGGGGTGACGTCGATGCCGTCCTAAACGATGTGGAACGGGCCAGGGAGGCGATCCGGGAGATGGTCGGCGAGATCAGGGTTACGCCAAAGAACGGCCACCTGGTCTAGGAGATGGGACTCAATGAAACGCCCCTCACTGCTCTCGCAGGAGGGGCGTCACAGATAGACGTGGTAGCGGGGGGACGTTACCGGGTGGTATTTCCTACCGAGTGCGGCTCACGGCCTGACCGATGCCCATGGCTTGAATTCGTTCGCTTCTCGGCGCAGCCTTTTGAGGATGGCAAGGAGGGATTCTGCAATGGCTAGTTTGACGGTCAAGGCTGGGGAGAGCGACGTGCTCAATGTGCTCGGAATGCCACTATGGTTCCTGTGCGATGCCAAAGACACACAAGGCACTTGGTCACTAATGGAAGAGGATATTCCTGCAGGTCACGGCCCACCTCCACACCGACACGACTGGGACGAGGCCTACTATGTGGTCAAAGGCGCGCTCGACTTTCAGATAGACGGGAAGCCGGTGCGCGTGGAGTCTGGAGGTTTCACTTACCTGCCGCGCAATACAGTGCACTCCTTCAAGGGAGCAGCGTCCTCTCCGACTCGAGTGCTTATATTTGCGATTCCCGCTCACTCTTCTGCGTTCTTCAAGGACATGAGCCGCGAGGTAGTCACTGTTCCTGATGATCTGGCCAAAGTGCCGGCGATTGGCAAGAGGCATGGAATCGAGTTCATGCCACCTGCTGACAGCGCCCGCTCAGGGTAACCTGCCAACCTCCGGCGGATGCACCGAAAAAACAAGAAACCCCGGCTCGGCGCCGGGGTTTCTGTTTCGAATTGGTAGCGGGGGCAGGATTTGAACCTGCGACCTTCGGGTTATGAGCCCGACGAGCTGCCAGACTGCTCCACCCCGCAACAGGGGCGCGAATTATAGTCAGCGCGGACCCATATATACAAACTTCGTCGTTTGAGAGGCGAAACCCTGAAACTGGCCTCCCGGCCTCCCCGGCTCCGGTTGCGCAGCTACTGCGGTGCGCAGACCGAAGAGGTCGCGCAAGTCGAGCGAATCCGGTCGATGTCCCGCTTCTGTATCTCGAGTGCGAGCAGGTATTCGCGGACCTGATCCTCGTCGTAGCACTTCTCGGTCGTGAAGCGCGTGCCCGTCTCGCGATCACGCTTACAGTAAAGTACCAACTGGCCGCGCTTCTTGGTCGTGAAGCCCGGAGGCGGCGTGAACGCCTTGTCTTCATTCGCCTCTACAGCAGACGCCGTCGTTTCCGCCGAGGCTTTGTCCGGCGCCTGCTCGGCGATCGGCGTCTCGTTGCCGATCGGCGAATCCTGTGCAAGGGCCATCTGTGCAATCAGGCCCATGAATATCGCGCTCAGGAACTTTTTCATTCTGATGCTCCGGGTTCCCAAGGTGGGTCGCTGGGTCAGCCGCCGGCGCAGGACTCCGAGCTGGCGCAAACCTTGCGCGTCTGGTCGAAGTTCGCCTGGTCCTGCTCACGCTCGGCGTCCATGGCGCGCAGCTGGTCTTCGCTGTAGCACTTCTCCTGGGAAAAGCGCGTGCCACTCTCCATGGCCTTCTTGCAGTAGACGACTTTCTTGCCGCGTGTCTTGGCCTGGTAGCCGGCCGGGACCTTGAAGGGCTCCGGCTCCTTCGCCTCGTCCACGGTCTCCGATGCCGCCTTGTCCGGCGCCTGTTCGGCGGTCGGCGTTTCATTGCCGATGGCTCCGGGATCCGCCAGTGCCGTGCTCGTCATGAAAGCGGCTAGAGCCGTCAGCATCATGCTTCGCATCAGTCGACTCCCTTGATTGGTCCTAGTATTCGGATAAAGAATACCCTGTATATACAATACATTACGGCAGCACACTCTCGCAAAGCCTGAGCAGAATTCCAGGAAACAGGCCGAGCACGAGAATTGCCAGTCCGTTGAGGCTCAGCACCACCCGGACTGCGGTTCCCGCTTGGACCGGCTCGGTCGCCAAAGGTTCGTCGAAATACATCAGCTTTACGACGCGCAGGTAGTAGTAGGCACCGACCACCGACATGAACACGGCCAGGGCCGCAAGCCAGATGAGCCCGACGTCCAGCACGGCCGAGATGACCTGCAGCTTCGCCCAGAAGCCGACGGTGGGTGGGACTCCCGCCAAGCCGAAAACCACCAGCAGCATGATGAATGCAAACCAGGGGTGTCGCCGGTTGAGCCCTTTGAAGTCGTCAAGCTCGTCCGCCTCGAATCCCTTGCGCGAAAGCCAGAGAACCACGCCGAAGGCTGCCGTCGTCATGATCACGTACGTCAGCGTGTAGAACATCGCCGCGCGGTACCCGGCTGCGCTGCCGGCAAGTACGCCGAGCAGGATGAAGCCGACATGGGAAATCGTCGAATACGCCAGCATGCGCTTGATATTGGTCTGCGCGATGGCGACTACGTTGCCGACCATCATCGAGAGCGCGGCAAGCACGACGAGCATGTCCTGCCAGGCCTCGAGCGCGCCGCCGAGGCCCTCCGCGAGCACGCGCATCGCGAGCGCAAACGAGGCGATCTTCGGGGCCGAGCCGACGAACAGGGTCACTGGCGTCGGCGCGCCGTGATACACGTCCGGCAACCACATGTGGAAAGGCACGGCGCCAAACTTGAACGCGACGCCCACGACGATGAAGGCAATACCCAGCAAAAGCCCGACGGTCGGGGCTTCGCCACTCGCGACGGCCGGCGCAATGCCGTCAATCAGGATGGTCCCGGTCACCCCGAAGAGGATCGATATCCCGTACAACAATGCGCCCGAGGCAATTGCGCCCAGCACGAAATACTTCATCGCCGACTCGGCCGCCACGCCGTTGTCGCGGTCGAAGGCAACCATGGCATAGAGGCACAGGGACATGATCTCGATGCCGAGGTAGAGCGTCAGGAAACTGCCGGCCGACACGATGACCTGGATTCCCAGCACCGCGAACAGCGCCAGCACCAGGTACTCGCCTTTCAGCAGCTCACGCCGCACGAGATAGTCGCGCGAATACAGCAGCGTCACGGCCGCAGCACCGTAGGCGAACAGCTTCAGCACGGTGCCCATCGGGTCGGCGATGAAATGCCCGCCCAGGATCACCTCCCGACCCGGGACCGCGACGGCCGAGCTGACCCAGGCCGCACCCGCAAGCGCGGCGATGGTGAGGACGAACAACGTTGAGCGCGCACGCGCACCGCCAAGCGCGTCGACGAGCAGCACGACGCAGGCCGCGATTGCCACGAATATCTCCGCCGCGGCCGGCATCACGTCTGCGATCGAGAGGACCATCGGTGTGCCTTGCATGCGATGTCCCTCAGAGCTTGCTGACCATGAGCTGCTCGACGAGCAGCTCGATTGTCGGGCGCATCACGTCGAGGAGCGGCGCCGGCCACACGCCGAGCACCAGCACGGCGACCGCGAGCACCGCCAGCACCACGAACTCGCGCGCATTCAGGTCCTTGAGCGACGCGACGCCGTCATTCGCGACCTCGCCCCAGATCACGCGCTTCACCAGCCAGAGCGTATAGGCGGCGCCCAGGATCAGCGTCAGCGCCGCGACGAACGCATACCAGAAGTTGGCCTTGAAGCTGGCGACGATGACCAGGAACTCGCCGACGAATCCGGACGTGCCGGGCAGGCCCGCATTCGCCATTGCGAACAGCACAGCGAAGAAAGCGAACCTGGGCATGGTATTGGCGACACCGCCGTAGGCCGTGATGTCCCGTGTGTGCAGCCGGTCGTACAGCACGCCGACGCACAAAAAAAGCGCGCCCGAGACAAGTCCGTGCGAGACCATCTGTATCATCGCCCCGTCGAGTCCCATACCCGCCCCCGCCACGGTGCCGGTCGTGCCAAGGATGTCCCAGGCGACAAAGCTGCCGAGGGTGACAAAGCCCATGTGCGCGATCGACGAGTATGCGATCAGCTTCTTCATGTCGCGCTGGGCAAGCGCGACGAAACCGATATAGGCAATCGCGACGAGCGAGAGCGTGATGACGAGCCAGTCGAGCTCGCGGCTCGCATCCGGCGTGATCGGCAGGCTGAAACGCAGGAATCCGTACCCGCCCATCTTCAGCATGATCGCCGCGAGGATCACGGATCCGCCGGTGGGCGCCTCGACGTGCGCGTCCGGCAGCCAGGTGTGCACGGGCCACATCGGAACCTTCACCGCGAAGGCGGCGAAGAATGCCAGGAAGATGAGTACCTGCGCGGTCATGCCGATCGGCATCCGGTGCAGATCCGCGATCTCGTAGCTCCCGCCCTGCAGGTATAGCCAGATGAGCGCCACCAGCATCAATACCGAGCCGAGGAAGGTGTAGAGGAAGAACTTGATCGTCGCGTAGACGCGCCGGGTGCCTCCCCAGATGCCGATGATGAGGAACATCGGGATCAGCATCGCCTCCCAGAACACGTAGAAGAGGAGCGCGTCCGCTGCGGCGAATACGCCGATCATCACGCCTTCCATCACCAGGAAAGCGGCGAAATATTGCGCAGGCCGCTTCTCGATGTTGGACCAGGCGGCAATCACGACGAGCGGCGTCGTGAAGGCCGTCAGCACCACGAGCGGCAGGGCAATCCCGTCGATCCCCAGGTGGTACCAGGCGTTCAGGGCGCCGATCCAGGGTTCGCGCTCGACGAACTGCAGCGCAGGCGTCGACGAGTCGAACGCGCACCAGAGCGGCACGCAGAGCGCGAGCACGGCAAGCGTCGCGGCCAGCGCGACCCAGCGGCCGAGCGCGATGCGGCGGTCCCCGAGCAGCAGCACCACGACGCCTGCCGCTATCGGCAGCCAGACGAGGAGACTGAGGAGGTATGCGGGCGCCGTCATCTCAGGACTTCAACAGGAGCCAGCCGAGCAGCAGCGACAGGCCGATGATCATGGCGAAGGCATAGTGGTACAGGTAGCCCGACTGGACCTGGCGAACTACAGCCGAGAGTGCTGCCACCGCGCGTGCGCTGCCGTTCACGAGCCAGCCGTCGATGACGGTCTCGTCGCCGCGCTTCCAGAGGCTCGCTCCCAGGTTGCGCACCCCGCTCGCGATGACGTTCTCGTTGAACCAGTCGAAGTAGTACTTGTTGACCAGCAGGCGATGTGTCCGCGAGAAGCGGGCGGCGATCCGGTCCGGAAGCTCGGGACGCCTCAGGTACAGGTACCAGGCGGTCGCGACGCCCGCAAAGGCGAGGTACACCGCGGGCGAGCCGAAGGCGTGCAGGACGAAGGCCGCCGGCCCATGGAACTGCGCGCCGAGCACGGCCAACGGGCCGTCCGGGGCCCGCGCGATGCTGCCTGCGAAGAAATCACCGAAAACCACGGGGCCGACCGTGAGCCAGCCAATCGCGATCGAGGGGATCGCGAGCGCGACCAGCGGCAGTGTCACGACCCACGGACTCTCGTGCAGGTGCTCCCGCGTGTGCTCGTCCATGCGCTCCTTGCCGTGGAAGGTCATGAAAACGAGGCGGAAGCTGTAGAGCGCAGTCACGAAGACGCCGATCAGGGCGCACCAGTAGGCGTATCCGGCGCCCTGGGTCTCGCTGTGGTGCAGCGCCTCGATGATGATGTCCTTGGAGAAGAATCCAGAGAGTCCCGGAAAGCCGATCAGCGCCAGCGAGCCGACCAGGCAGGTCCAGTACGTGATCGGCAGGTACTTCCTGAGGCCGCCCATGCGCCGCATGTCCTGCTCATGGTGCATCGCGATGATCACCGAGCCGGCGGCGAGGAACAGCAGCGCCTTGAAGAAGGCATGGGTCATCAGGTGGAAGATGCCCGCGCCGTACGCGCCCGCCCCCAGCGCCGCGGTCATGTATCCGAGCTGCGAGAGTGTCGAGTAGGCGACGACCCGCTTGATGTCGTTGTTCACCAGGCCGAGCAGACCCATGAACAGCGCGGTCGTCGCGCCGATCACGATGACGAAGTGCAGCGCGTCCGGCGACATCTCGAACAGCGGGGACAGGCGGGCCACCATGAATATGCCGGCAGTGACCATCGTCGCCGCGTGGATTAGGGCGGAGATCGGGGTCGGGCCTTCCATGGAATCGGGGAGCCAGACGTGCAGCGGCACCTGCGCGGACTTTCCCATCGCGCCGATGAACAGGCCCACGCAGATCACCGTGATGACCTTGGAAGGCTCCCCGGGCGTCAAATACAGGTCGTGCCCGATCGCGCGGGGTATGCGTTGAAACACCTCCACGTAGTCGAGGCTGCCCATGTAGGCGACGATGATCGCGATCGCGACGATGAACGCGAAATCGCCGATGCGATTGACGATGAAGGCCTTGTAGTTCGCGAATATCGCCGTCGGGCGCCTGAACCAGAATCCGATCAGCAGGTAGGAAACGAGCCCGACGGCCTCCCAGCCGAAAAACAGCTGCAGGAAATTGTTCGACATCACCAGCATCAGCATCGAGAACGTGAACAGCGAGATGTACGCGAAGAAGCGCGCATAGCCCGGGTCGTCACGCATGTATCCGATCGTGTAGACGTGCACTGCGAGCGACACGAACGTGACAACGGTCATCATCAGCGCGCTCAGGTTGTCGACCAGGAACCCGATCTGCATCGGGATTCCGTCGCTGACACCCCAGGTGTAGACGTTCTGGTTGAATGCGGTCGCGCCGTCCACCATCTGGGCGAGGATCCACGCCGAGCCGGCGAACGACAGCGCGACGCCCGCAATGCAGATCGAGTGGGCACCCGAGCGGCCGATGAAGCGACCGCCGAATCCCGCGACCGCGGCCGCGGTGAGCGGGGCCAGCACGATGGCGAGGCAGACTGTGGCGAAATCCACGGTCATCCCTTCATGGCGTCGAGTTCCTCGACGTTGATGGTCCGGCGCTGGCGGAACAGCACCACGAGTATCGCGAGACCAATCGCCGCCTCCGCTGCCGCGACTGTGAGTATGAAGAACACGAACACCTGGCCGTCGAGGATGCCGAGGAAGCGCGAGAAGGCGACGAAATTGAAGTTCACGGCAAGCAGCATGAGTTCGATGCACATCAGCAACAGGATGACGTTCTTGCGGTTGATGAAGATCCCGGCCACGGCAATCGCGAAAAGGACGCCGGCGAGCATCAGGTAGTGCGCCAGGCCGATCACGGTTCGCGCTCCGGCGGCATGCTGACGAGGCGCACGCGATCGGCCGCGCGCACGGAAACCTGGGCCGAAATGTCCTGCACCTTGAGCCCGGGGCGCCGGCGCATCGTCAGCGAGATGGCGGCCACGATCGCGATCAGCAGCACGATCGCAGCGAGCTGGAAGGGGTAGACGTACTCGGTGTAGAGGACGGCACCGATCTGGGCAGTATTGCTCGTTCCCTCCTCCATCTGCGCGGTAACGCCCGGCAGTTCGATACCGAGGCGCCGAACCCAAAGCACGTAGGCCAGTTCGACGACCATGATGAATGCGACCAGCGCGCCGAGCGGGGCGTTACGGGCGAATCCCTCGCGGATCTGCTCGATGTTGATGTCGAGCATCATCACGACGAACAGGAACAGCACCATGACGGCGCCCACGTAGACGAGGACCAGCACGATTGCCAGGAACTCGGCTTCGATCAGCAGCCAGAGCACGGCCGAGTTGAAGAAGCAGAGCACCAGGAACAGCACCGAGTGCACCGGATTGCGTGACAGGATCACCCCGAGCGCGGCGCCGACCAGCACGGCGGAAAAGCTCCAGAAGAGGATTTCGACCAGCATGGGATTACCGGTAGCCCGAGTCCGCCGCCTTGTCGGCGGCGATCATCGCCTCGTACTTCTCGCCGATTGCCATGAGCTTGTCCTTGGTCATGATGTTCTCGCCGCGGTTTTCCATGTGGTACTCGTGGATCCGCGTCTCGACGATCGCGTCGACAGGGCAGGCCTCCTCGCAGAAACCGCAGTAGATACACTTGAAGAGGTCGATGTCGTAGCGGGTCGTCCGGCGCGTCCCATCATCGCCCACGTCCGACTCGATCGTGATTGCGAGCGCCGGGCACACGGCTTCGCAGAGCTTGCAGGCGATGCAGCGCTCCTGCCCATTTGGGTAGCGGCGCAGGGCGTGCAGTCCCCGGAAGCGGGGGGACTGCGGCGCCTTCTCCTCGGGGTAGTTCAGCGTCACCTTCGGCCGGAAGAAATTCTTCCCTGTGACCCAGAGCCCCCGCAGGAGCTCGGAGAGGAACAGTGTCCGGAGCAGCGAGCGAATGGTTTTCATGGCTGCCTCATGCCGCCCAGGGCCCGATCCCACGCCAGGCGAGCACGCCCTCCACCGCAATCCAGATCAGCGTGATGGGGATCAGTACCTTCCATCCGAGTCGCATGATCTGGTCGTAGCGGTAGCGCGGAAAGGTCGCACGCACCCACAGGAACACGAACAGGAAGAAACCGGTCTTCAGGAACAGCCAGAAGAACGACGACTGCGCAAGAAGGCCATCACCCGTGACGTAGCCCTGGAAGGGCGACAGCCAGCCACCGAAGAACAGCAGTGCCGTCAGTGTCGAAATCAGGATCATGTTCGCGTACTCGGGCAGTGCGAACAGCGTCGCGAAGGCCGCGCCCGAGTATTCGACGTGGAAACCGGCCACGATCTCCGACTCGCCTTCAGCGACGTCGAAGGGTGCGCGATTGGTCTCGGCGAGACCGGAAATGAAGTAGACGACGAACAGCGGAAACAGCCACCACACGTTCCAGCTGGCGAATCCGCCTTCCTGCGCCCGCACGATTGCGCCCAGGTTAAGGCTCCCGGCAGCCATCAGCACGCCGACCAGGGCGAAACCCATGGCGATCTCGTAGGCGACCATTTGCGCTGCCGAGCGCATGGCGCCGAGAAAGGCGTACTTCGAGTTGCTGGCCCAGCCCGCGAGGATTACGCCGTAGACGCCGAGCGACGTCAGTGCCAGCACATAGAGGAGCCCGGCGTCGATGTCCGCCAGCACGAACTCCGGCGAGAACGGGATCACCGCCCAGACGGCCAGTGCCGGCACGAGGACAATCAGCGGCGCGAGCAGGAACAGGAACCGCGAGGAGCGGCCCGGCACGATGATTTCCTTCAGGAGCAGTTTGAAGACGTCTGCGAACGGCTGCGCGACGCCGTGCAGGATCGGCAGGCCGAAGAAGCTGACACGGTTAGGTCCCCGGCGCAGCTGCATGTAGCCGATCACTTTGCGCTCGGCGAGAGTCAGCATCGCCACCGCAACCACGATCGCGAGCAGCACCACGATGACCCAGAAAGTCGACGTGATCGCCGCCTGCCATCCGGGCGAATAGCCCGAGAGCCAGTCCCCGATGAATGGCACCGACACGGTCAACTCCCCTGCCCTGCTGCGTCCCCGCCGGCGGCGCGGGTGCGCTGCAATGCGGGTGCCCGACGCACGATGGCGTCCACGCCATAGATCGGCAGCTCGGAAGTCGTGCCGCGCCGCTCGCCCTTGACCTCTCGCACGGTCACGAGCTTCCCGTTGTAGGCCGCGTCGGCCGCGAGTGTGCGAAGTTCCGCGAGCACGTCCGCGCCGCTCTCGTACTTGAAATCCTCGAGTCCGAGCAGGTTCGCGAGGACGCGCAGGATCTTCCAGGCGGGACGGGCCTCTCCGACCGGTTGCGCGCAGCCGTGGAAGTCCTGCCAGCGCCCCTCAACGTTGACGTAGCTTCCCGAGGTCTCGGCAAACGTCCCCATGGGCAGCAGCACCTGGGCGATTGCCATTACCGATGGCTCGGCAAAAGGCGTGACCGCGATCAGGCGCCTGCACGCGGCGAGCGCCCTTTCGGCGCCCGGCAGGCCGATGTCATGCGCCGGCTCGATGCCGCCCAGCAGCACGCAAGCCGCGAGCGGCGACTCGAGCATGCGTACCAGGTCGAGCCCTGGCTGCGGGTCCGGCCGGCCGCCGGGCAGGCGATGCGGCAGGGCTCCAGCGAGTGCCGTGCCAGCCGCATTGCCTCCTTCCGGAAGGAAGCCGAGCGTCGCACCGGTTCTCGCCGCGAGGGCTGCAGCCGCGGCGCGGATGTCAGCGAAATTCGTGTGCCGCATCGCCACCGCTCCCAGCACGATGGCACTGCGACCGGTCGAAAGGGATTCGACGACCGCCTGGCGGGCGGGCGAGAGATTGCCTCCTGCGGTCAGCGCCGCAAGCTCGCCGGCGAGGTCGGAGGCGGCGGTCACCGTTTGCTGCAGCACGTTGAAATGGCAGGTCTGGAGCTGAGTCGAAATGAAGCTCACGCGGCAGCCGGCAAGCGCTGCCTTGCGCACGCGATGCGCGACGATCGGGGCCTCCTCGCGCACCTGGCAGCCCGCGAGCAGGAGGCCCGAGAGCGTGTCGATGCCGGCGAGGGGCATGCCGAGGCCCGGGTAGGCCGGGTCGCTCGCCTGGTCGGCGAAATCGGTCTGTTGCAGGCGCGAGTCGACGTTGTGCGAACCGAGACCGCGTGCGAGGCGCGCAAGCAGATAGGCTTCCTCGCTGGTCGAGCCAGGCGCGACGAGGAAACCGAGGCGTCCTGCGCCGCCCTCCACAATCGCATCGCGCAGCAGGCTGGCCGCGGCCTCGAGCGCAGCTTCCCAGGACACCGGCTGCCAACGGCCTTCCGTGCGCAGCATCGGCTGGCGCAGGCGGTCGGGCGCGTAGATTCCTTCGTAGGAAAATCGGTCGCGGTCCGCGATCCAGGTCTCGTTTATGTCCTCATTGGCGCGCGGGACCACTCGCATCAGCCGTCCGCGCAACACGTGTCCGTACAGATTCGTGCCAGTGCCGTCATGAGGGGACACGAGGGCGTGTTCAGTCATTTCCCAGGAGCGCGCCCGGTGCCTGAAGGGCTTTGAATTCAGCGCTCCGACCGGGCACAGGTCGATGACGTTGCCGGACAGCTCGTGATCAACGCTCTTCTCGATGAAGGTGCCGATCTCCATGGTCTCGCCGCGGCCGATCGTGCCGAGCTCCTGGAAGCCCGCGATCTCCGCCGTGAATCGCACGCAGCGCGTGCAATGGATGCAGCGCGTCATGTCGGTTGAAATGAGGGGCCCGAGATTCTTGTCCTTGACGACGCGCTTGCGCTCGTCGAAACGCGAGGCGGCGGCGCCAAAGCCGAGGGCGAGATCCTGCAGTTCGCACTCCCCGCCCTGGTCACAGATCGGGCAGTCGAGCGGGTGGTTGATCAGCAGGAATTCCATCGTCGCTTTCTGCGCCGCGATCGCGCGCGCGGAGCGCGTGAAGACCTTCATGCCCTCCGCGACCGGGGTCGCGCAGGCCGGCATGGGCTTCGGCGCCTTCTCGACCTCGACCAGGCACATCCGGCAGTTGGCCGCGATCGACAGCTTCTCGTGGTAGCAGAAACGAGGCACATAGACGCCAGCCTGGTCGGTGAGCTGGATGATCATCTGGCCCTTGCGCGCCTTCATCGGCCGGCCGTCGACCTCGACGTTGACGAAGTCGTCGCTCATGGGAATTGAAGGGGACGCACCCCTTCATATTCGCGGCGATGCGCGTCTCTTTCCCGAATATGAAGGGGTGCGTCCCCTTCAATTCCGGGTGCGTCGACGATGCTCTTTCCGTCGTGCTCGATCATGTACGCGAATTCGTGCCGGAAATGCTTCAGGAAACTCTGTACCGGCCAGGCGGCCGCGTCGCCAAGCGCACAAATCGTGTGGCCCTCGATCTGGTTGGCGACCTGGACCAGCAGGTCGAGGTCGTTCATCCGGCCTTGCCCGCCAAGGATCCGGCGCAGCATGCGCGTCATCCAGCCCGTACCCTCGCGGCAGGGCGTGCACTGGCCGCAGGATTCCGCCATGTAGAACCGCGAGATCCGCTCTAGCACCCGCACCATGCAGGTGGTCTCGTCCATGACGATCATCGCGCCGGTACCGACGCTGCTGCCCGCCTTGCGCAACGAGTCGTAGTCCATCGTGCAGTCCATGATGAGCGCAGCCGGCAGCACCGGCACCGAGGAGCCTCCGGGGATGACAGCCTTGAGCCTGCGACCCTTGCGGACGCCGCCGCAGATGTCCATGAGCTCGCGGAACGGGATGCCCATCGGCAATTCGTAGTTGCCCGGCTTCTCGACGTGGCCGGATACCGAAAAGATGATGGTGCCGCCCGCGTTCGGCACGCCCATCTCGGCGAACCACTTCGCTCCGTTGCGCATGATTGCCGGCACCGAGGCGAACGACAGCGTGTTGTTGATCGTCGTCGGCTTGCCGTACAGGCCGAAGTTGGCGGGAAACGGCGGCTTGAAGCGCGGCTTGCCCGGCTTGCCCTCGAGCGACTCGAGCAGGGCGGTCTCTTCCCCGCAGATGTAGGCGCCCGCGCCGGCGACGCCGTACAGGTCGAAATCGATGCCGGCGCCCTGGATGTCCTTGCCGAGCAATCCTGCGGCATAGGCTTCCGCGAGTGCCGACTCGAAGCGCGGGAATGGCTCCGCCAGGAACTCGCCGCGGATGTAGTTGTAGCCGATCGTCGCGCCCATGGCGTAACCGCCGATCGCCATTCCCTCGATCACGGAGTGCGGGTTGTAGCGCAGGATGTCGCGATCGTGGCAGGTCCCGGGTTCGCTCTCGTCCGAGTTGCAGATGACGTACTTCTGGCCCGGGGTGTTGCGCGGCATGAAGCTCCACTTCACGCCGGTCGGGAAGCCAGCCCCGCCGCGGCCGCGCAGGCCCGAAGCCTTCACTTCCTCGATGATCGCCTCGCGCGGCGTCTTCTCCGCGAGGATCTTGCGCCATGACTGGTAGCCGCCGAGCTTCTCGTACACGGGCAGCGTCCAGCTATCCGCGTGCGCGAGCGGCTCGAATACGACCTGGTTCATCGGACGCGCCATGGTCACTTGACCCCGTCCAGCACCTTGATCGCCGCCTCGGGCGTCAGGTTCTCGTGGTAAACGTGATCCACCATCATCATCGGCGCATTGTTGCAGGCTGCCAGGCACTCCTCTTCGCGCTTCAGGTAGATCCGGCCGTCCGCCGTACTTTCGCCGGTGCGGATGCCGAGATGAGTTTCGACGGCGGCGACGATCTCGTCGGCGCCGGAGAGCATGCAGCTGATGTTGGTGCAGACCGAAACGTGCACCCGGCCACAGGGCTTCGTCTCGAACATCGAGTAGAAGCTCGCAACTTCGTAAACTTGGACCGGCTGCAGGCCGATGTACTCGGCAATCGCGTCCATCAGCGGAACGGTCAGGTAGCCGCCATTCTGGTGCTGCGCTTCGCGCAGCGCCGCGATCACCGCCGAGCGGCGCCGGTCGGGCGGGAACCTTGCCAGCCAGCGGTCGATCTCGTGCCGCGTGTGCTCGCTGAGAATCCCATTGCCGGGTGCCTCCGCGACGTTCATCGGTCGATCTCCCCGAACACGACGTCCATCGTGCCGATCATCGCGACCACGTCCGCGAGCATGTGGCCGCGGGTCAACTCGTCCATCGCGGCCAGGTGCGCGAAGCCCGGGGCGCGGCATTTCACCCGATAAGGCTTGTTCGCGCCGTCCGACACCAGCCAGATGCCGAATTCACCCTTCGGCGCCTCGACGGCTGCATAGGTCTCGCCCTCCGGCACGCAATAGCCCTCGGTAAAGAGCTTGAAGTGGTGAATCAGCGATTCCATGTCGTCTTTCATCTCGCCGCGGCGCGGCGGCGTCACCTTGTGATCTTCCAGAATCACCGGCCCGCGATTGGCACGCAGCCACTCCACGCACTGGCGAATGACCCGGTTTGACTGGCGCATCTCGGCGACGCGGCAAAGATAGCGGTCGTAGCAATCGCCGTTCAGGCCGACGGGCACGTCGAAGTCGACCCGGTCGTACGCGGCATACGGCTGCTTCTTGCGCAGGTCCCAGGCTATCCCCGAACCGCGCAGCATCGGTCCAGTGAAGCCTAGCTGCAGCGCGCGCTCGGGCGACACGACGCCGATGTTGACTGTCCGCTGCTTCCAGATGCGATTGTCGGTCAGGAGCGTCTCGTATTCGTCCACGCAGGCCGGAAAGCGGTCGGTGAAATCGGCGATGAAATCCAGCAGGGAGCCGGAGCGCGCCGCGTTGCGGCGCTTCAGGTCAGAGGCGCTGCGGCCCTTCGCCTCCTTGTAGCGGGGCATTGTGTCCGGCAGGTCGCGGTACACGCCGCCCGGGCGATAGTAGGTCGCGTGCATCCGCGTCCCGGAGACAGCCTCGTAGCAGTCCATGAGATCCTCTCGCTCACGGAACGCATAGAGAAAGACCGTCATCGCGCCGATGTCGAGGGCGTGCGACCCGATCCACATCAGGTGGTTCAGGATCCGCGTCATCTCGTCGAACATCGTGCGGATGTACTGCGCGCGCTCGGGCGCCTCGACGCCAAGCAGCTTCTCGATCGCGCGCACGTAAGCGTGCTCGTTGCACATCATGGACACGTAGTCGAGACGGTCCATGTAGCCGATCGAGTGGTTGAACGGCTTCGACTCGGCGAGCTTCTCGGTGCCGCGGTGCAGCAGCCCGATGTGCGGGTCGGCCTTCTGGATCACCTCGCCGTCCATCTCGAGCACCAGGCGCAGCACGCCGTGGGCGGCGGGATGCTGCGGGCCGAAGTTCAGCGTGAAGTTCTGGAACTCAGGCATCGCCGCCCGCCTCCGGCGCGCCGGGATCGCGCGCCCTGCGGATGACCTTGGGCACGGTGACGCGCGGCTCGATGCTGACCGGTTCGTTCACGACGCGGCCGCGCGAAGGGTCGTAACGCACTTCCACGTAGCCCGAGAGCGGGAAATCCTTGCGGAACGGGTGACCGATGAAACCGTAATCCGTCAGGATCCGGCGCAGGTCCGGGTGGCCGCGGAACAGGATTCCGTAGAGGTCGAATACCTCGCGCTCGTACCAGTCCGCAGACGCCCAGACGCCGGACACCGAGTCGATCATCGGCGGCTCGCCGGCCGCGCAGAGGCAGCGCACCCTGAGGCGCGTGTTCCGCGACACCGACAGCAGTTGATAGACGACGGCGAACCGGCCTTCCGCCGCGGGCGCCTCGACGCGCGGCGCGCGTTCCACGCCGCGGCTGAATCCGGTCGACGTCGCCTCCGCGGTCGCCCACTCCGAGCGCCCGTAGTCCAGGTAATCGATGCCCGACAGGTCGATGAGCTGCTCGAAGGCGAGCCCCGGTTCGTCGCGCAGCTCCTTGCAGATGCCTACGAGATCCGCCGGCGTCACCTCGATCGCGATCTCGCCGGGAAGCGCGGCGATCCGGACGGCTCGCTCGCCGAATCGTGACGCAAGTGTCCCTGCGGTCGCCTCGATCCGGCTCATGCAGAACCGCGCGCGATGGTGCTGGTGCGGCGGATCTTGTCCTGCAACTGCAGGATGCCGTAAACGAGGGCCTCCGCGGTCGGCGGGCAACCCGGGACATACACGTCGACCGGAACGATGCGGTCGCAGCCGCGCACCACCGCATAGGAATAATGGTAATAACCGCCGCCGTTGGCGCAGGATCCCATCGAGATCACCCAGCGCGGCTCCGGCATCTGGTCGTAGACCCTGCGCAATGCCGGGGCCATCTTGTTGACCAGGGTACCGGCCACGATCATGACGTCCGATTGCCGTGGGCTGCCACGGAACACGACGCCGAACCTGTCGAGGTCGTAACGCGCCGCACCCGCATGCATCATCTCGACGGCACAGCAGGCGAGGCCGAATGTCATCGGCCAGAGCGACCCGGTGCGTGCCCAGTTCATCAGGTTGTCGATGCTGGTCGTGACGAACCCACGGCCCTGGACGACGGGGGCGAGTTCCGGCGCGGCCTCGATCAATCCCATTCGAGCGCTCCTTTCTTCCATTCGTAGATAAAACCGACCACCAGCACGGCGAGGAACACGCCCATCGACAGCAGGCCGAATCCGCCGATCATGTCGAGCGACACTGCCCACGGGAAAAGGAATGCGATCTCGAGGTCAAAGATGATGAACAGGATCGCGACCAGGTAGTAGCGCACGTCGAACTTCGTGCGCGAGTCTTCGAAGGCCTCGAATCCGCATTCATACGGCGAAGCTTTCTGGCTGTCCGGCCGCCTTGGCCCGAGCATCCAGCCGGCACCCAGGAGCACCAGGCCGAAGCCGCCGGCGACCGCCAGAAAAATAAGGACAGGCAGGTAGTTATGGAGCAAAGGCGGCCGCTCTCGCGCGCGGGATTGGTCCCGCAAACCGGCCGCATTGTAACCGCCCATGAGGGCGCTTGGGACCCCCGGAGGGGATTCAGGATCGAATCAGGAATGGTGCCGACGGTCGGACTCGAACCGACACGAGTTTCCCCACTAACCCCTCAAGCTAGCGCGTCTACCAATTCCGCCACGTCGGCACTTGGATCGAAAGCAGTTTCCACTTACTGGCCGCCCGGAGGTGGCGGCTCCCCCGGCGTCGCGTCCGGCAGAGCCGGCACTTCACCACCGTCGACGCCCGAGGCAGGCGCCGGTTCCGTCACAACCGTGTCCACGATGCTCTTCGGCGCTTCTACGCTCGGTCGCGTCGCGAACCAGGCGAGCGACATGCTCGTCAGGAAAAACAGGGTCGCCAGCACGGCTGTCAACTTCGAGAAGAAGGTGGCCGAGCCCCGGGCCCCGAACACGGTGCCGGATGCGCCGGCGCCGAACCCGGCACCCGCGTCGGCGCCCTTGCCCCGCTGCAGGAGCACGAGCGCGACGATCGAAAAGCACAGCAGCCCGTGCAGGAACGTAATCAGGTTCTGAAGCATGTCAATTTCGCCAGGCCTTGTTTGTCAGCGGTCGGCGGCAGCGCAAATGCTCGCGAATTCTTCCGCCTTGAGCGAAGCGCCGCCGATCAGGCCGCCGTCCACATCGGGCATCGCGAACAGC
>Ga0163150_10004835_pt1 | contig 17721 bp, 14 predicted proteins | sample OliLakLV19P2IB_FD_148628 | JGI IMG/M metagenome (GOLD analysis project Ga0163150, IMG submission 148628) | Freshwater microbial mat bacterial communities from Lake Vanda, McMurdo Dry Valleys, Antarctica - Oligotrophic Lake LV.19.P2.IB | ecosystem: Environmental > Aquatic > Freshwater > Lake >...
AGAGACAGTCATCCCCACGCGCGTGGGGAACACATCAGCCGCACCATACCAGAGTAGACAGAAGACGGTTCATCCCCACGCGCGTGGGGAACACTCCCCCCGATAACCTCGGGGGGGTTTTGGTGCAGGTTCATCCCCACGCGCGTGGGGAACACCTGGGGCAGGTGTACAACTCCCATTGGGCAACCGGTTCATCCCCACGCGCGTGGGGAACACCCGGCCTAGACAAGGTGGCCAGGTGGGTCACCCGGTTCATCCCCACGCGCGTGGGGAACACATGCGGCCGTGGATGCCACGCTCTTGACGAGCCGGTTCATCCCCACGCGCGTGGGGAACACCGGGACCGCCGTGGCGGGCGGCAGGGTCACGACGGTTCATCCCCACGCGCGTGGGGAACACGTGCGGGCTACCACCGGCGTCAACACCAAGGCCGGTTCATCCCCACGCGCGTGGGGAACACGGACTGGTGCTCCCTTGCGGGAATCGGGAGATCGGTTCATCCCCACGCGCGTGGGGAACACTGGAATCCGTGGGCCGGGGTAGGGTCCGAGCCCGGTTCATCCCCACGCGCGTGGGGAACACAGGGATTCGCCTGCCCGAGTGATAAGCCGAATCGGTTCATCCCCACGCGCGTGGGGAACACGCCAGCCTCGCGCTCGCCGTGGCTGGCAGTCTGGGTTCATCCCCACGCGCGTGGGGAACACTCCATGCCGGCAACCGACAACGTCTACCTCGGCGGTTCATCCCCACGCGCGTGGGGAACACATCACATCGGCGGCCGGATCAGTCGGTACCGGCGGTTCATCCCCACGCGCGTGGGGAACACCGGTAGCTCAGCCTCCCATGCCCTGCAGCTCGCGGTTCATCCCCACGCGCGTGGGGAACACGTGATCGTGCCCGCCTCCACCCAGGTGGTCCCCGGTTCATCCCCACGCGCGTGGGGAACACTTGCCCAGGAATTCGTTCAGGAGCGCCGCGACCGGTTCATCCCCACGCGCGTGGGGAACACCCGGCCCACCTGCTTGCTTGATTCCTTGATTCCGGTTCATCCCCACGCGCGTGGGGAACACGATGCCATGCACAGGACAGAGATGCGGGGCGACGGTTCATCCCCACGCGCGTGGGGAACACGGTTGCCGGCAGGGTTTGGCAGGGGCCCACGGCGGTTCATCCCCACGCGCGTGGGGAACACAACAGCCGTTCCCGCCGTCGTTGCTCCGGGCTCGGTTCATCCCCACGCGCGTGGGGAACACTCGGCAAGGGCTACGCGGGCGTGGGAGAGAAACGGTTCATCCCCACGCGCGTGGGGAACACTCTTCCCTGCAACTCCAAGTCCACCAACCACTTGCCAGTGGCCGTCAACTCCTACCAGGCAATTACGGTACGCGGGCCCTTTGTGCGGATAGCTGATCCGGAGGGAGAAATTGCACCAGTGTGAGCCCGTCGAAATCCTTTGGCTCGCGTCGGTTGACGCCTGCCGTCTCGAATGTAAAGCCGGAATCGGTCGGCGTCGCCCAGGCAATCACAGCCGACCCCTCGCCCAGGAGTTCGAGCACCTCACTCCATATGCGACCTCGAACCTTGGCCGAATAGACACCCACGTAGACACCCGCCCGAACCTCCGCCAGCCAGAGTGCCAGCCGTCCACGCAAACGGGCCGGCACATTCTCAACCACGATGACCAGCATCACCAGACTCCGGTTGAGGAAGGGCAGGAGGCTGACCCTCCGGAGCCTCCTGCGGGGGTGCGAGGCCGGATTCCAGAAGCAGTTCTCCGATCACCGGGATAATCCGATCCAGAAGACCAGACTTCCGAAAAGCGTCTCGACACCTGATGCGCACGGCTCGTTCGATTGGACCCTGCGCATGCGCCCCATGCTCATATTCTGCAGCAACGCCAAACGCCACTGGCACGACCGTCTCAAACTTGAAGAGATCCGCAATGTCGTACACAAAGCTCTGAGGCTTTCCGCGGTGCAGAAAGCCAATGGCCGGCGCATACCCTGCGGCGAGAATCGCAGCCTCACTGAGCCCATAGAGACAGGCCGTGCCAGCGGAGAGAGCTCGATTCGCATGATCCGCCTTCTCCCATTGGGCAGGATCGTACCGCCGCCCGGCCCAGCGAACGCCGTGCTGGCGGGCATGGTGCTTGTACAACTCCCGCACCCGGACTCCTTCAATGCCACGCAACTGATCCACTGACCGCCGGGCCGGAGGCTCCTCCCCAAATCGAAGCCGATACATCGCCCGCACGACCCGTAGCCTGGCCGGCTCGTCGAGGGCGGCCTGAGCTTGGAAAAGCAGGCGATCCGCTCGGGCACCGCCCGGCTGCCCGGCGGCATAGAGCCGCACACCACCCTCACCCACCCAGACAAGGAGGCAACCGACCCGTGCCGCCAGCGCGACGGCGGCATGGGTGATCCGGATCCCCGGCTCCAGCATCAGACAGGCCAGCCCGCCGATGGGGATCTGGACGCGAACCCCGTTCTGGTCCACCAGCACGAAGGCCCCGTCGATCACATCCACCTGGCCATACTCCAGGAACACAATGGCGGACCGCTCCTTGATCGGGATCGGTCGCAGCGGAACGTATGGCGCGTCGGTCACGCGGCGGGAACCACCGAGAGGAGCCCAAGACCCAGCGCCTTACCGTGTCCAACACCCGTTTCCAGCGCCATCCTGAATCGGTCCGGGTCGGTGACCGTCAGCAGACCATCATAGAGGACCGAGAAGACCCGGATGCCGTTGCCGCCATGCTGCCTCCCGCGCAGCATCTGTTCCTGGGATATTCGCACATCGACTTGCCGCTGTTCCACCCCGCCCGTCCCGGGAGGAACGGCGACTGGAACGGCGAACCCGTGTTGGAGGCCCTTCCGCTCGAGCCATGCCTCCTGGTCCTCCCGACGCAAGAGGCCAAGCCGCTTGCCGCCATGGCGCGTGACGCAGGGGTTGGCACGGACGCGGTATCGAAAGCGGGCCCCCTCCTCCAGAGATCCGAGCTTGAGCCGCTCCCTCAGATCAATCGGCGGATCAACTCTCCCGAGCCAGCCCCGGATACCGATTGCATCCCAATGTGGCTCCGAGCGGCTCTGGATCAATACCCGAGGGTGCCCCTCCGAATCCCTTTCGGGCTCGAGCCGCCACAGAATCTCTCCCGGTGGGCACTTGGTGTCCGGCGGCGAGAAAGCTCGTGACAACGTGGAGTGCAGCTGGTACGAATCGGACAGATCCCGCCGAGCCTCCCGGCATCGCGGATCCACGTGAATCCTATGCAGCAGCATGGCTCGCCTCCCCCGGGAAGGGGATCCACTCCGAGCGGACAAATCGGGCTCCGAATCGCCGCTCGGCAAACGATGACAACAGCCGGTCCATCCGCAGGGCGCCCGATCCATCCGGAGACTCGAGGGACATCAGCAGTTGCCCCGGCAGGGCTTCCCATCTCCGTCGGGTCGCCTGCCATGGCCACTGGACGAGGAGGTCACGAAGCGGTGCATCTTGCAGCCCCCCGTCGATCCAGATCGATTCAGAAGGCAGGTAGGACTTGCGGCCCAAGGCCAGTGGCCAGACCGGATCACAGAGAGCGGCGTGAGTCTTCGCAAGCAGGGCACGATCGTCACCTTCGAGCGCTACCAAGAAGGCCGCGTCCGCGAGGTAGTCTCGCGGCGTTACCGCCGTATTGTGGACCTTCTTGCCGTCGGCGGAGATGATGTTCTGAGCCGTCTGGTAGTCCCGCGCCGGCAACCCGGGCCGATCGTGGCGGACCCCCATGGACAGTCGGGCAAGCGGTTCCAGATCGCTCCAGTTTTCCCGATCGATCCCCATCGCAGCGGCCAGGAGCCCAAGGACGCCCGACAGGCTCGGCTCCTTGCCGGTATCCCGGTGATCAAAACGGCTGCGGGTCCCCCAGGACTGCATCGGCCCGACCAGCCGGATCAGAAGCGTGGTCATGCCTCAATCCTCCAGAGCCGAGAGCCCCTTGTCCAGGAGCTCCTTCAGGGAGGCCACGGCGCTCCCGAACCCATCGACCTCGGCCCCGGTGATGTTCAGCACGAAGGTCTCCCCGCTCCCGCCATACGCGGCCTGAAGCGAGGCGGCCTTTCTCGCCAACGCCTCGGCCGATGTTCTGGTCAGTGGCTCGTCCCGCTTCGGGCGCAGTGCGGTCTCGAAGGCGTTGGCGAGACTGCGCGGGGCGGTGTCACGGCGCACCGAGATGGCCACGAACTCCGGCGGATTGTGGGCGGCGAAGGTGTTCTGCTTGCCAGTTGGTTCCGCCACCACGAACCCCTCCAGGAAGGCCCGCAACCCTCTGGCCGCCAACTCCGTGTCGTCCTGGAGGTTCTCCACCAGCTTGTGCCAGTCTACCACAGCATAGCGGTAGAAACAGGCGGAGTTGAATTCCACCGTTCCCATCATGTCAGCCCCGGCGGTGTCCTCCGGCTTCAGGTCGTCCACCGCGGTGTAGAAGTCGAATTCGCGTTCGACCGCATGGGTGGAAATGGCGTGGGCCACCTGACAAGCGGCGTGCTGGTTCTTCTCAGGCATGTCAGCGAGCATCCGGCCAAACAGAGCCACATCCACCGCCTTGCCTCCATCAAAGACCCTCTCCAGGGCCTTGACCAGTTCAGGGGCCGCGTTTTTCGCGGCCTGTTTCTTTGCCTTGCCAGCCTTCTTCCCTTCCGGCGCAGCCTTCTCCGGGCCTTGAATTGCATCCCAATGCTCATGGATGACTTCGGCAATCGCAGTGATTTCACGTCGGCCGAGGAAGAGGAGGTACTCGCTCTTGCCATCTTCCTTGATCGACAGTTCCAGGGCAGCTAGTGCCGAGTGCACTTTCTCCCCGGACTCCGCGTCAGGCCTCCCCTTCTCGCTGAGGGCGTCCTTCAACGCTGCCAAGAGGCGCTTCGTGCGGGACGCCAAGTCCTCCGGTGCGAGCAACCCGCGGTCGACAGAGGTGGCGAAATGCTCGCGCACCGCCCTTTTGAGACACTGGCTGGACACCCGGGCCCTGCGTGTGCCACCAAAAAGCGCATCTTTGGGCGCCCCGGTGTCGTCGCGATTGAGATTTGACGGAGCGAAGTTTTGGAGCGCGTGAACCTCGACAAGGATCTTCATGTGATGACTTCCTCCTGGGGAGCCGGTTCGCCTTCGGTGACAGCCTCAGTGTTGCGGTAGAAATCCCGGGCCCAGGCGTTCTGGGTTCGTTTTCGTTCATCATTCCAGTACACCAGGCCGTTCAGGAGCGCCTCAAAGTCGAGGGCCTGATCCTTGAGCAGGGCAACCATCTGACGGAGCCGATAGGTAAGCTGGTCGGCATCGGCATCGAGCAGATTGATGAAACGGCGCTCAACGCTGGCCGAGCCGCTCGCGCTACGATACGCCGCACAGGCTTTCCCGAAGGAAAACGGGGCGCCGCTACGTCCCTCCCGCCAGGTCAGCGCCCAGAGGCCTGCCACGAGATACAGCATCGACCGTCGCCACGGGTTGTCCGCTGCTCCCACGAAGGGCTCAACATACGGGTACGCCGGCGGGTAGGCCCCGGGCTCGAAAGCCAGGCTTCGCCGAAGCACGGCACGTATCCGCGTGTCCTTCGCATTGAGTTCCTCGAGCCAACCAAGCAGTCCACTCATGCTCCCTCCTCCTGAGGTTCAAGCCTCGAGATCTCGGCGTCAAGTTCCATCAAAGCTCGTTCTACGTATGTCTCAGCCTTCACGAGCGCCCGGATGGCCCAGGCATCGCCCATGGCAACCGCACGGCGATGCTGCTCCCATGCGCCCTTCAAGGCGCCCCGCACGGACTTGAGCCATCGCCAGCGGATGTCCTCAGAGTCACGTTCAGTGCCGTACTCCCCGATCAGATCGTGAAAGCGCGACTCGAGCTCGGACCAATAGCAAGCGATTACTGGCATTTGCGCTACGACTCTCCTGATGTCGTCCTTGGCAGGCTCTCGCTCTCCTCGACTCAGGAGATCACGAGCGAACGAGCGGCAGGCAGTCCAGAGAGCCTTCTGGAAGCTCTCCGCTTCGGCGAGCAGCGCGCGGATTTCTGCCCGAATGTCGCGGTCGCCTGACATCGCCCCAGGCAGCTGGAATCGCTCCATACGCCAGAGTTCGACGTTGCCTCTCGGAGGCTCGTATCGGAGGCCAAGAACCAGCACCGCCTCGGGCAGCTTGGTGACTCCATGCCGCGCCATGCGTAGAGCGTGTTGTACTGTGAGGGGAGCCAGCCCGCTATTGTCTGGTAGCAGAGAGTCGAAGTCCCTCCAAGGGCCTCTGTCCTCCCTGAACTGGAGCGGCAGGTTGCCCAGCACTTTGTCCAGCCTGTACGGCACGAAAGGATCGGGCGTCCTGTTCGGATTGTCGAAACCACTCCCTGGAACGAAGCGGACCGAGCTCACGAGGCCGGAAGGCAATTGCTCCAAGTACAGCATCCGGGAAGGCCAGGAATAGAGGTCTGCGTATCCACTTGCGGTTCGTCTTGGTTGATCCAGGGGAAGTGCCGGAGGCTTGCGTTCCCATAGCGCCGAGTCGTCCTTCATCACTGCTGGGTTCGCATAGGGAACCAAGTTGAACAAGAGTGTCTCGCAAAAGGTGCCCCCGATTGGAATACACATCATCGCGTTTGCTGATGGCGAAGGGTAGTAGCCCCTGCCACCACTGATTGAGAACGTCATTGTAGAGAGAAGCCATCGCGCACATTCGCTCGGCTCATGGGCACCGGGGGCCCGTGTGTCTGTATGATCGAAAAGCACCTTGTTTGATGTAGCGTTGTGCTCGGCGGTCAGCTTGGTCCATGGCTCGATCTTGTCCGGCGGAGTGCCCGGATTCTGTCCAAAGGGGTAACTCTCATCAAACAGCCAGAAACGCTCGCGCCACTTCGCCAGATACGCTTCAATCGCCTCGCTCGGGATTCCAGACCGGAACAGCTCCTTCGCCTGGTCGATGTCGGTCGGTCCTGCCAGGGCCCGATATAGAACGGCGAGCAGGAAACGGTGGAGGGCAGCAACCACCAGGGGCGACGGGTCCTCGATCACCGTGATCTCTTTCGACCGGAGCAATGTATCCCGGATTCCGAGTTCCCCGAGGTGGCCACCTTGGTACCGCACGGGGATCCACGGCTCGTCGATCAGATTGAAGCGGCTCATTCAGACTCCTTCTCCTTGGCCTCATAGACCACTCCCAGATCTTCGTCCAGCCGCACCTTCGGATCCCTCTCCCAACAGCCCGTTGCGTCCAGCCTCAGGGGTAGACAACCTCGCAGGAGCGGGGACTCCTGCCAGCCGGCCGGAACCCCCTGTGCCCGAAGTTTGTCGACAACTCCCTTTCTGGACAGGCTCACGCCCCGAAGGTACCACTCCGTGGCCTGTCGTTGGTCGGGCGTCGCTTCCGCGCGGAACGCATCGTCCGGCCACATCGGTATGACAACCACCGAGTCCTCCCCCAGCCGTGTCTGGGCCATCAGGGTCCGGTGCACGCCAAGGGCGTCCTCATCATAGAAAACGAACCGGGCCGGATCGTTCCATGATGCATCGTCGGGAAAGCCGATGATCCGTAGGTTGGCCAACTGCCGTTGCGCAATGGCCTTACCCTCCGCTGCCTCGACGGCCTTCTCCATCCGTTCCATCAGATGCATAGGCACCGGAACCTGGTCTTCATAGACCGCCCTTACCAGGCCGTCAATGTCGTCAGGAAGCGTCACGGTCGGTCTGTCGTTGGCTCGCAGCAGAATCCACGTTCGCAAGAGCAGATCCTCACGGTAGACCTTCTCCCACCACAGCGGATTTCCAAATGAGGGTGGGATGTCACCAGCCAGTCCCGCAACGATGAGCGTCGCTTCCCCGACAGGCCTGTCCGGTCTTCGATGCCGCCAGAGACGCCCCGCCCGTTGCAGGAGAAGATCAATCGGAGCAAGGTCTGTCACCATCAGATCAAAGTCCAGATCGAGGCTCTGCTCCGCCACCTGGGTTGCGATCAGGATCTTCCGGCCCTCGCGACTTCCCGCGGGGCCGAAGGCGTCGAGGACCGCCTCCTCGCGCACCTGTCGCTGGTTCGAAGGAAACCGAGCATGAAAGAGCAGGATTTGCGTTCCGTCGGCCAGAGTCTTTCCGATGCGCACACCTTGCCGAATCAGCGGTTCTCCCTCAGGAAACAGCTGAAAGAGCGCCTGGGCACGCTGTACGGTATTCACCAATGCCAGCCCCATCCCCCCCTCCGTGAGGCGCTCCTCGATGGCCCCGGCCATCATGGGTAGATCGGTGCCAAGGGGGAGTAATCGGATCACCACACGGCGGTCCGGTGTCGCCTCGACGTGCCGTTGCCGCACCGGCTCTCCCCTCAGAAACACCGACAATCGAGGATAGGCCTCCTCCTGTTCCGGAAGCTGGGAACCCGTCACCTCCGCCAAACGACGCCGGATAGTAGGTGAGAGTGTCGCAGAGAGCATGATGACCGACGCCCCCAGTGCCTGGAGCCATGAGACGAGGTGCAGCAACAGCGTTCCGGTGTAACCGTCATAGGCATGGATTTCGTCCAGAATCACGACCCGATTGGCAAGCCCCCAGAGCCGGACGAAATTGTGCCGCACGGGGAGGATGGGCACCAATGCCTGGTCCACTGTGCCGACGCCGTACTCAGAAAGCAGCGCCCGCTTCTTGTTCGTGAACCACTCCGCGGCCCGAACCTCTCCATCAGCAGTCTCATCGTAGATTCTGGCCAGGCGAAGTTTCTGGAACTGCTCATTAAGGGTCTTGGCGCCGTGCAGCAGCTGCAGATCGAGCCGACGGCCAGCATCCTGCTTCTGCAGAAACTCAAGGGTGCGGCCGAACATGGCATTGCCAGTGGCCTTGGTCGGAAGGGCCACATACAGCCCTCGGTGACCAAAGCGGCGCTGCAGCTCGAGGTGGGCAAAGAACGCGGCTTCGGTCTTCCCTTCACCCATCGGCGCCTCCACCAGCAGCACCGCCGGCCTGTCCAGCTCGGGGAGGATCTCTTCTACTGCCACCTGGAGTGGGCGAGGAGTCATGTTGCCAAAGACCTGAGCGAATGGCTCCGCCCTGGCCGACAGCGGCGTGCGTGGTTCCCAGCCGATTGCCGCGAGCGCCTTCTCGGCTACCGCGCGGCGCTCCCTGAACCACCCGAGTGGATCCTCACAGTCCCGTGGCTGGCCAAACGTAAACCACTCTTCATTCGAGCCGATCCAGTCCGCAAAGCTGGTCAACCCCGCCAGCAGCATGAAGTCTGGTCCGGAGAGCGTCGGTTTGCTGGGGGCTCTGGTCGGCGGGAATACCTCGGTCAGCGCGGCAACCAGGCTGTTCCGTACATCTTCCCAGTCCTGCCGCACCGCCCGGAGCCGCTCGCCACTTCCAACATGGATCGCCTGGGTTGCCTTCTCCTTCGCCCGCTCGGCGGCACGCTCGCCGTGGTGGCACCCCACGGCATCAGAAACCAACTCCGCCAAAGCAGCCGGCCACCCCCGGTCCTGCAGCAGCCGATCCAACGCAATCTGGCTGACGACGCCATGAAGGACGCTCGTATCTGGATTTCTGGGCAGCCGGAGCCCCGTCGACGCGAGCTGCTCCGGCCACTTGGACTGGAACCCAGGGCAGGCCTTTCCCAGGTCATGACAGGCTATGGCGAAGAGCAGCCAAGGTCGAGCCTCGCCCAATGGGAGGCCCAGCACCTCTCCCATGCGTTGGCGCGTCGCTTCCGGCTCACGATCAAGGATGGCATCCGCAGCCGCGGCAACATCCAACAAGTGCAGGAGTAGAGGATGCCACTCTGGAGCGCCCGTCGTACGGGTCTTTGCCCAGAGATACATGAACGCCGAGGCCATGCAAGTCCCTCCCTGGCGCAAGCTCAAATCGGGTCACGAGCACCGTTGGCACCTGTCGGTCGGGAATGTCCCAGTCACTCCCCGAATGTCCGCAGATTCCGGTAAGTAGGAAGCTACATGGAGGCAGTGACAACCCCGTGGAGCCAAGCTTCACATCAGGCGCTGTCGAGACGGTGCAACACCTCCCGCGCAGCTGGCAGGGCCAACTCCGCACGCGGAATGCCATGGGCCCGCTCCATGGTCCGGCAATCCTCGGCTGAAGCCGAGGCTCGGCACCTGCCGGTAAACCGGCGCTGGAAGGTAGTCCCGGAGAACCTCTTCAGGGGTTGGGTCATCGAGCCGCGGGTTCAGTTGCCGAGCCGCGACTTCCGCCGCGGGACGGCGAGGCGCACAAAAATGGCCCTGGATCGCGTTGAAATGGTTACCCCCTCCCCGGTCCAGTTCGCTACCGTGGCGGGGTGACTTGCCAATCCTCTTCCGCCGAGCCGATACTATGGCCATGCCAGCCAGCCACTATTTCACTGCGGCGGACGTGCTCGCCATGCCGGAAGACGGCAACAAATACGAGGTGGTGCACGGGGAGCTGCTGGTGAGCCCGGGGCCTCGACCGCTGCACCAGGTCGTCGTGTGGCGCTTGGCCGTTCGAGTTGGCCAGTACCTTGAAGCCAACCCAGTCGGCGTTGGCTTCCCCGGTGGTGACATCAGCTGGTTCGACGACACCTTGGTGATCCCCGATCTACTGGTCGCCGAGATGAGCGAGGCAAGGACGATGTCGTGGGCCCGGATGCAGAACCTCCTGCTGGTGGTGGAGGTCCTGAGCCCCTCAAGCACCAGACAGGATCGCTTCACCAAGCGCCGGCTCTACCAGGAAGTCGGCGTCCCCCTCTACTGGCTGGTGGACGCCGACGCGAAACTGGTGGAGGTCTGGACCCCGGAGGCGATGTTCCCCGCCGCCGAGACTGCCTCCATCAGCTGGCACCCCGATGGCGCGACTGCCCCTCTGGTGATCAACCTCGAGGAACTGTTCCGGCCGCTGTAACGGCCATCACGGAATCGGCGCTTCGCGCTTCTTGAGGAAGTAGACGCCGGTGCCCATGCCGGTCACCGCAATCACCCCGCTCTTGAAATACGGATAGTTGCTCCAGCTCGCCCCGCCACCCTGGCTGTCGGTGTTGAAGAACCCAACCTCCCTGGGCTCGGCGGGGTTGGAGACATCCAGGATTCGGAGCCCGGCACCGTAGTTGGACTGGTACATGTAGTTGCCGCGGACGTACAGGTTGTGGTCGGTGTCCATCGTGGTGGCAAAATATTCCTTGACCAGCACCGGATCGTCCAGGTCGGACATGTCCCAGACCAGGGTCCGGGTCGGGTCGCCCTTGCCCTCGTCGCCCTCGTCGTTGCTGAAGAAGAAGCGCTGATCCTCGGAGAACCACCCCTGGTGGGCGTAGGCCACCTTGGGGTAGCTCGCGGTGGCAATCACCTTGGTGGCGGCCTTGTTGGAGACGTCGGCCAGCGAGAGCGCCGTCTCGTTGAGGCCGATGCAGATCTCGCGGCCGGCGTAGTCGGCGTCGGGGCCGCGATAGACCAGGCATTGGGCATCGTGGGAATACCCGGTCCCGGCTCGGCCGCTCTTGACGTCGGCATGGCAGCCGGCAAAGGTCGGAGTCTTGGGTTGGCGCAGGTCGATCATGTGCAGCCCGCCGCCGCAGGTCTCACCACCCCCGCTCGAGCCCACCACATACCCGAACCCGGTCTCCTCGTTGATGACGATGTTGTGGGCGCTGGCGATCCGGGTGTACAGGAAGTCCTCGGTAAAGGCCTGCGGCGTCCGAAGGCCGCGCAGGCGAGCCAGGTCAAAGACCTGAACACCGTGCTGCCCCGCGGCGTCGGAGACGATATACGCATGGTCCTTGTACACCTTCATGTCGCGCCAGGTGGACGCCCGGGCGCCCGCAGTCATCGGCAGGTCGCCGAGGTACAGCGGGTGGGCGGCGTCGGTCAGGTCGACGAACGAGGTGCCGTCGTTCCGGCCGATGATGACGTACTCCCGGCCGGTGGTCTCGTCGGTCCAACCCCAGATGTCATTGAGCCCGATGCCGCGATCGGCACCGATGGCGGTAACCGGAAGGAACGACATCAGGTCCACCGCATCGCAGGCAAACTTGGCGGCCACCCCCTCCTCGCAGCGGACCTCGTCCCCGGTAATCGAGGCCAGTGCGTCGGGGAGCGAGGTCAGCGCGGTCGTGCCGTTCCACGCCCCACCGAGGCGCTCCACCACCAGCGCATTGCCGGAGCCCCGGGCGTTGCCCGGGATGCCGACGATGGCGGTGTTGCCGGCAATGGCCATGGCATTGCCGAAACCCTGATCGCCAACGAGCTCGCCCGGGGAGATCACCTCGACGGCACCCCAGCCGTCGCCCGCAAAACGATGCAGGTGCACCTGCCCGCCCACCCCGCGACCGCCCGGTGCGCCGACCCAGAGCCCTTCGGATGTCACGGCAAGCGCCGAACCCAGTGCGGCATTGGGCAGGCCATCAAAGCGTGAGAGCGGAGTGGCCGGACCGGCCCCCTGCGCCATCGAGAATTCCAGCACCGCGCCGCCTTCACCCAGACGGGGGGCGCCGACCCAGATCCGGTTGTCGAGGACTGCCATGGCACTGCCCAAGCGGGCGTTGGCGGTCAATCCCTCCATCGAGGGGATCGGTGCCTGTGCCCAGGTGCCGGCGGCGTTGTGGAAGTGGACCAATCCACCCCGGGCGCTGTCGGCGGTCGGGGTGCCGGCCAGGAGGTGCGGCCCGGAGTACACCAGCGTGGCCCCGAGCCCATCGCCCGGCTTCCCGCCGGTGGCGCGGAGTGTGGTGCCCGGCATCCAGCGACCACCGGTACGACGGAAGGTGAAGATCGCCCCTGCACCGCCGGCGCTTCCCGGCGCGCCGACCAGCAGCTCATCACCGCGGAGTGCCAGCGAGGTGCCGAACTGGTCCCCCGGAGCGCCGGCTGGCGCATGGATCATCCCGGTTTCAGCCCAGGAGCCGTTGGCGCCCCGGCTGAATACATGGATCATCCCGGCGGCGCCGGAATCCGCAGACTGGCTCGATATCACGAGGGTGGTACCATCGACGGCAATGGCTCGGCCAAACCGATCGCGGAGCGCCGAGCTGCTCGCCTTGAGCTGAGCCCGCTCGGTCCAGGTGCCGTTGGTCGCCTTGCGGTAGATGTAGACGACCCCTGAGCGAAAGCGATTGGTCGCTTCGGCTACAAAGACCTCGCCGTCGCCCACGGCCACGGCGGCGCCGAAGCCGGCCTCGAGGCCCCCGGACGAGACCCAGGTTTGGGCGCTGGCCGGGGGGGCCGCAGCCAGGGTCGCCGCAGCGAAAAACAGGGATGAGAACGGGTGGCGCATCGAGGGGCCTCGCGATGGGGTCAGGGCGGGCAGGTCGGCAGAATCCAGAGAAGATACGTCGATTCCGGGATCAGGGAAGCACGCCCGCGCCCAGCACCCGGGTATTTTGCAGCTGCCTCCCCAGGGAATGTGCGGGTCCATGAAGAGCCAGGAGACACCTTGCCGAGCGTGGCATTGCAGTTCACCGATGTCAGCAAGACCTACCCCACCGCTGGCGCAGGCAGCCGCCACGCGCTGGACCACGTCTCCTTTGCCATCCCGGAGGGCCGGATGGTGGCGGTGGTGGGCCGGAGTGGCAGCGGCAAGTCCACCCTGCTCCACCTGGCCGCCGGGATCGACCGCGCCACCGCAGGCACCGTTTCCGCCTTCGGCCGCTCGGTGGGGAGCATGGACGAGGGCGAACGCACCCTTTACCGCCGGAACACCATCGGCCTGGTCTTCCAGTTCTTCCACCTGCTGCCCCACCTGTCGGTCTTCGAGAACGTCATCCTCCCGGCGCTGATTGCCGGCGAGAAGCGCGACATCTTCGCGCGGCGGGCCACCGCCCTGCTGGAACGGATGGGACTCGCAGACCGGGCCGACGCCGCGATTGGCCAGTTGAGCGGCGGCGAGATGCAGCGGGTGGCGATTGCCCGCGCGCTGATCCGGAAGCCGCGGCTGGTGCTGGCCGATGAGCCCACCGGCAACCTCGACGACGCCACCGGCCGCACGGTGATGGAACTCCTGACCGGCCTGGTGCGCGACGATGGCGCGACGCTGATCTGCGTCACCCACAGCCGCGAAGCCGCCGGCTACGCCGATGACGTCTGGGAGATCCGCAGCGGCCAGCTGCTCGGCGCATGATCCGCTACCTGCTCCGCACCCTCAATACCCGGTGGCGCACCGGCAAGAGCCTCCTCATCCTGTCGTGGTTCGGGGTGACGCTGGGCGTGGCCTCGGTCCTCTCCATTCAGATCCTGAATCGCAGCGCCTTCGCCGCCTTCCAGGGTAGTGTCACTGCCATTTCGGGCCGCGCCGACTTGAGCGTGACCGGTATGACTCCGCGGTTTGCCGACAGTCTCTATCTGGTCGTCATCGCCGACCCGGACGTGGCGCGCGCCTGGCCGCTCCTTCAGACCTCGGTCATTGCCGAGGCCAGCCGCAAGGTGGTGCTCGACCTCTATGGGGTGGACCTGTTCCAGCCCACCGGCCTGCCGCTGGAGGAGATGAGCGGAGAGATCGGCGCCCCGCTGACCGATGGCTGGGTGGCGATCACCCCGGCCTTTGCCACCGAGCACGGATTGTCCGTGGGCGACACCTTGATGGTCTCCAGCGGCATCCTCCGAGTACCGCTCCGGATTGGCGCGCTGGTAAACCTTCAGCGCCTGACTCCCGCCGCCAACCGCACCATGGCGATCATGGATATTGCCCAGGCGCAGGGGCTGTTCGGTGCATCGGGCCTGCTGACCCAGATCGATATCGGCCTGGCGGAGGGCGCCGACCCTGCCACAGCACAGGCTCGGATCCAGGAAACGCTTGGCCCCGGCGTGACTGTCGCCACCCCCGCCGAACGGGCGCAGCAAGGGAGCGACCTGTTGGCAGCGTTTCGGCTCAACCTCACGGCGCTCAGTTCAATCAGCCTGCTGGTGGGTCTTTTCCTGGTCTACGCCAGCACCCAGGCATCGCTGGTGCGGCGACGCAAGGAGCTGGGACTGCTGCTTTCGATTGGCGCCAGCCGGGGTCAGGTGCTGGGGCTGATCCTCGCCGAGATTGCGGTGGTGGGTGGGTTGGGCGTGACGATCGGCCTGCCGCTCGGCTACTGGATTGCCAGCGCCAACGTCAGCTCGGTCAGCGCCACCATCGTCAACCTCTACCAGCTCAACGCCATCGAGACGCTGGCCCTGCCGTGGACGATGTACGCCCTGGCTGTGGTGGTCGGGCTGGGCGGTGCAATCCTGGGAGCGCTGTGGCCGGCGCTCGAGATCAGCCGACGGCCGTCGCACGAATTGCTGGCGCCGTTCACCCTGCACCAGTCGCTGCGGTCGGCGGCGGGCGCGATGTTCGTGGCTGGCATCACGATTTTCGTGTTGAGCGGCGGCTGGTACTTCGCCTTCGGACGGGCGTGGCGGCCGGCCGGGTTCGTACTGGCGATGGCGCTGATGGTGGGACTGGCGCTGCTGGCACCGGCCACGCTGGACGCCGTGGCGCGGCCCCTCGTGGTCCGACGCCTGGGACTGGCCTACAGCGTCAAGACCCTGGCGGCTCGGCTCCAGACCAGCGCGGTGGCCGTTGCCTCGCTCGGCCTGGTGGTCAGCATGCTGGTGGGCGTGACCTTCATGGTCGGCAGTTTCCGCGAAACGGTGGCGGTCTGGATCGAGGGCACCGTTCACGCCGACATCTACATCACCACCGAGTCGTGGGCCCGATCGGGGGATGACGCGGCACTCAACGACAGCACCATCCAGTTCATCACCAGCCGCCCGGAGGTGCAGGCGTTTGACCGCCTGCGCGCCACCTCGGCAACGATCGGCGGCCGCCGGACCTTCGTGGCCGGGGTGGACCTGTCCCAGGAGCTGCCCGACCGCTTTGCCTTCCTGCGCGGCGATCCGGTCCGCGCCACCAGGCTGGTCCGCGATTCCGGCGCGGTCCTGATCAGCGAACCGCTCGCGCGCCGGATGAACAGTTGGGTGGGAGACACGATCCGGGTACCCGGCCGCGTGGAGGCGGCCTTTGTGGTGGCGGGGGTGTACTACGACTACGGCAACGAGGCCGGGGCGGTGGTGATGGACCTCGGGACCATGGCGGGCCTGATCGGTCCCGGGCCGGTGAGCAACCTGGCGCTCTACCTGAAGGATGGGCTGGCTGCGGACAACCTGGTGAATGCACTCCGCTCCGAGATGGGGGCACTCCCGCTGCAGATCCGTTCCAACCTGGCGCTCCGCACCGAGGTACTGCAGATCTTTGACCGCACCTTTGCCATCACCGCGGTGGTCCAGGCGCTGAGCCTCATCATCGCGGTGGCTGGGGTGACCCTGACCCTGCTGGTGCTGGCGCGGGAGCGAGTGGCCGAGCTGGCGCTGTACCAGGCACTGGGCGCCAGCAGGCGACAGATCTTCGGGATCTTCCTCGGCAAGGGGTTCACCATCGCGGCGCTGGGGCTGGTGCTCGGGCTGGCGGGCGGTGTGGTGCTGGCGGCCATCCTGATCTACGTCATCAACCGCGACTACTTCGGCTGGACCATCCAGGTTCACTGGCCGCTGGCGACGCTGGCACAGCAGGCAGCGCTGATCCTCGGGGCAGCGGTGGTGGCGAGCCTCTACCCCGCCCTGCGCGCCTCCCGCACCCCAGCCACGGAGCTGACCCGTGAGGATTTCTAGGATGCCGCGCGGGTGGCCACTGGTGTGGGCGCTCCTGGGAACGCTGCCGGGGTCGGCCCAGGCCCAGGTACCGGAGTGGCGGCTGGCCACCCCCGACTACGCCTGGGAGTTTCCTCGCGATCACTGGTCGCACCCCGGATACAAGACCGAGTGGTGGTACTTCACTGGGCAGCTCGTGGCAGAAAGCGACTCGACCCGCCGGTTCGGGTACCAGTTCACCTTCTTCCGGGTGGGGGTCACTCCCACGCCGCTGGCGTTGGCATCCACCTGGGCGATGACCGATCTCATCATGGGTCACCTGGCAATTTCCGACCCGGTGTCGGGGAAGCATTGGTTTGCCGAGGTGGTATGGCGGGCCAATGGGGTGCTGGGCGGGTTTGGAATGTCGCCCGACCCGCGGGTCGCCTGGAGCAGAGGACCGGCGGGAACGTCGGGGACGTGGGAGCTGGAGTGGCGGGACGGAGGGTTCGCGTTCCGGGCAGCGGATACTCGGCAAGGGATATCGCTGGAGCTGGCGACGCAATCGGGAAAGCCACTGGTTTTCCAGGGACCGAACGGGTTCAGCGCCAAGGCCGTGGGGAATCGCTCGGCAAGTCTCTACTACAGCCAGACTCGTCTGGCCACCACCGGCACGGTCGAGGTAGATGGGGAGCGGTTCCGGGTGGTGGGTGAGAGCTGGATGGACAAGGAGTTCGGCAGCAATCAGCTGGGCCAGGAACAGATTGGCTGGGACTGGTTCAGCCTGCGGCTGGACGATGGTCGAGACCTGATGGTGTACCAGCTGCGAAACTCCGCCGGGGAGGTGGACTACGCCCGCGCTACGGTGGTGGGCCCGAATGGCCGGCCGGAGTACCTGGAGGCGAGCGGTTTCGAGTTATCGGTGACCGACCGCTGGACTTCGCCTGCCACCAAGACACGATACCCATCGAGGTGGAGACTGCGGGTGCCGGGGTCTGGGCTGGAGCTGACCGTGGTGCCGGAGATGGAGGCGCAGGAGAATGTCAGTCGGCTGATCCCCAACCTCTTCTACTGGGAGGGTTCGGTCCGGGTACTGGGCCCGGCCGGTCAGCTGCTCGGCCGAGGATATGTGGAGCTGACGGGGTACGGGAAGGGGGCCAGGCCGGCGATTTGAGG
>Ga0163150_10004837_pt1 | contig 17719 bp, 17 predicted proteins | sample OliLakLV19P2IB_FD_148628 | JGI IMG/M metagenome (GOLD analysis project Ga0163150, IMG submission 148628) | Freshwater microbial mat bacterial communities from Lake Vanda, McMurdo Dry Valleys, Antarctica - Oligotrophic Lake LV.19.P2.IB | ecosystem: Environmental > Aquatic > Freshwater > Lake >...
CACATTCAAGCGGGTCTCAAAGAGATCACTCGACAGACGGTGGAGCTCCGGTTTCGCGTTCGTTGACAGCGGCGCCATCGTCACCCAAACGAGCCCTGGGCGCCCGGTGAATACCGCATCGTCGGTGGAAGCCAAGGTGCTGAGTCATGGAGGGGCTAAGCGAGTGAGCCAAGTCACGGGGGTGGCGCGCAAGGTCCATCCTGGCCGGGATCAAGGAACTGGAGTCGCTACGGCGCGCACTGCCGGACGAACCGCGCCGCACATCGGGCGGGCAGGGGCAGGGCGCAAGAAGCTGGTGGATCGGGATCCGGACGTGCGAGAGGCGCTGGAGCGCTTGGTGGAGCCGGCCTCCAGAGGCGATCCGCGGTCGCCGCTGCGCTGGACCTGCAAAAGCTTGATGCAACTGACGCGCGAATTGAGCGGGCAGGGGCACGCCATCAGTCACGTTTCGGTGGGCGTCTTGCTCAAGGATATGGGGGTCAGCCTACAAGGCAATCGCAAGACGCTGGAGGGCGCCAGCCATCCAGACCGCAATGCCCAGTTCGAATACATCAATGACCAGACGCAAGCGGCCTTGCATGCGATACAGCCGGTGATTTCGGTGGACACGAAGAAGAAAGAGTTGGTCGGCCGCTACAAGAACGGCGGCAAGGAGTGGATGCCACAAGGAGAGCCTGAGCAAGTCAAGGTGCATGACTTTGTGACTTTGTGGACGAGGAGATGGGACGGGCTGATCCGTATGGCGTCTAGTGGAAAGCGCTTCCTCACAGTTGACGCGAAGAGGGACGTCCAGTCGGCCTTTAACACGGTAGTCGGTCGGATCATCAACGATATCCGCCGAGTTTCCAAGAGGCATGCAGTCTTCGCCTAGCCTAAAGCGTCTCGCCTATTCCGTCGATGTCCCGTCTAGCGGGTCAATTGGTGTGCCGGTGCGGACCTGTTCGCTATATGACAAAAAAACGGGCTGTGATCATCGGAGCGGGTCCCGCGGGGCTCACGGCGGCCTTTGAATTTCAACGCCGGTCGGAGGTTCAACCGGTGATCCTCGAAAAGAGCGACTACATCGGCGGCATCTCCCGCACGGTCAACTACAAAGGTAACCGGATCGATATCGGAGGTCACCGGTTCTTCTCCAAATCCGAGCGGGTGATGCGCTGGTGGAACGAGATTCTTCCGGTTCAGGCTGCCGGCGAGTCCGAAGCCGTTGGCTACCAGGGGCAACAGTCGCTGCTGAATCTGGCCGCCGGAGTGGATCCTGAGCGGAACGAACGCGTGATGCTGCTGCGGCCCCGCAAATCACGTATCTACTTCCTGCGGCGTTTCTTCGACTATCCGATCACGTTGAGCACTCAAACGATCCGGAACCTGGGCATCTGGCGAGTGCTTCTGATCGGACTCAGCTACCTGCGAAGCGTGCTCCTGCCGATTCGGAACGAACAGAACCTTGAGCAGTTTTTCATCAATCGATTCGGTCGGCGTCTGTACCAAACATTCTTTAAGTCCTACACGGAGAAGGTCTGGGGTGTTCCCTGCGATCAGATCAGTGCCGAGTGGGGCGCCCAGAGAATCAAGGGGTTATCGATTTGGCGAACTCTGACCCATATGGCCGCCAAGTTCATCGGCCGCCCCACCAAAGGACTGCGGCAAAATAACGTTGAGACCTCACTGATCGAGCAGTTTCTGTATCCCAAGCTTGGGCCCGGGCAGATGTGGGAAGAGGTGGCGCGGCGAGTTCTGGAGAACGGCGCCGCACTTAGCTTGAACAAGGAAGTGTGCGGCCTACGTACGGACGGCAAGCGGATTCTATCGGTGGAAATCAGAGACCGTATCAGCGGAGAACGGGAGATCGTGGAAGGAGATTACTTCTTCTCGACGATGCCCATCCGTGAGTTGATCGCGAGTCTGGATTGTCCGGTGGATGAGAATGTGCGGCGGATCGCCGAAGGGCTGCAATATCGTGACTTCATCACGGTGGGCCTGTTGCTGCGCGACCTCAAATTGCGGGATGAGGCCGATCCCCGGTTGATCATCAAGGATAACTGGATCTACATTCAGGAACCGGATGTTCTGGTTGGACGGATGCAGATCTTCAATAACTGGAGTCCGTGGATGGTGAAGGATCCCGGGACGGTCTGGGTTGGGCTCGAGTACTTCTGCAACCAGGGCGATTCCATCTGGGGCCGCACCGACGCCGAGCTTCTCGAACTAGGCAAGGAAGAGATGGAGCGCATCGGCATCATCTCGCCCGATCAGGTGCTGGATGGGTGCGTGATTCGGATGGAGAAGACCTACCCCGCTTACTTCGGCACGTACGGAGAGTTCGACACGCTCCGCGAGTGGATCGACCAATTCTCGAACCTGTACCTGATTGGGCGGAACGGAATGCACCGTTACAACAATCAGGATCACTCGATGCTGACCGCGATGCAGGCCGTGGATAATATTCTCGCGGGCAATCCCGACAAGCGGTCCATCTGGGAAGTGAATACGGAGCAGGACTATCACGAAGACTCAAAACCTGAAGTTCGCGTTGCCGAGGCGGATCCGACGGAGCCGGTGACGACGCTTAGTTAGTGCGGGGCCTCAGGCATCCGTAAGTACAGTATACGTAGAATCGACACTGACGCTCGGATTGGCGCATGCTGCCGCAAAGTTCGCCAGATCCATGCTTCGGTGAACCGCCGCTACGTTGAATTCCTGAAGAGCGCCGATGATTCTTGCCTGTACTCTTTCACTAAGATCGTTGTACAAAGGTAGGCGCAACAATGTGTCCGCCGCAATTTGCGTTTGGGTGCACTGAAACTCGCCATAAGTCCGACCCATTGGCGAACTATCCAGGGGGACATAGTGGAACACGCTCAGTATGCCGCGATCCTTGAGATGTGCGATGAGCCTCTGCCTTGATTCAAGCGAGGGCATGAGCACATAAAACATGTGGAAAGGCTGTTCGCAATGGGAGGGAACATAGGGCAGACGGACTCCGTTGCTCGCCGCCCAATCTCCGAGGTTTCTTGCGTAATAGTGCCAAGCCTGGCCGCGGCGCGCCGTTATGTGCTCGCTCTTCTCCAACTGCGCGTAGAGAAAGGCCGCCAGGCAGTCAGACATCACGTAACTGGAACCGACATCTACCCAAGTATATTTATCCACGGCGCCGCGGTGGAACGCCGCCCGATTGGTGCCCTTCTCACGGAGAACTTCGGCTCGCGAAAACAGCGAGAGGTCGTTAATTAGAAGGCCCCCCCCTTCACCGCAGTGAATATTCTTCGTTTCATGAAAACTCTGAGTGGCCATGCATCCGAAGGTGCCGAGCATGCGTCCTTTGTACCGGCCGAATAGCCCGTGCGCATTGTCTTCCACTACCGGGATCCGGTGCCTGGTTGCAATCTCCAGAATCGAATCCATCTCACAACCAACGCCGGCGTAGTGCACGACGACAATCGCTCGCGTACGGGGCGTGATGAGGCTCTCGAGCAAGCGCTCGTCCATATTCAGGGTGTCTGGACGAATGTCCGCAAAGACAGGTTTGGCGCCGCGCAACACGAATGCATTCACTGTGGAGACAAAGGTAAAGGAAGGCACGATGACTTCGTCTCCGTCGCGAATGTTAAGCAACATTGCGCTCATCTCAAGAGCGTGGGTGCAGGATGTCGTGAGGAGTGCTTTCGGAACCCCGATCGCCCTTTCAAGCTCGGTCTGACAGATCCGCGTGTAGTGGCCATCGCCCGAGATGTGGCCGCGCCGGATCGCGTCGGCGATGTATGCGTACTCGTTGCCCGCAATCGCAGGCTTATTAAACGGGATTTGTGGTTCGCTCAATTCCGGCTTCCGATCCGTCCCTACAAGAGGGATCGTCGAAAGGGCCTCACAACTTTAGCGGCGCGAACACCCGGGTAGACCTTTCGCATCACGGCAAACGTCGCCACGACACGAAAGCCCAAATGCCCGATCTCGAGGTTAAAAATCGGGTAGTTGCTGGCTGAGATATGGGTGACTCCCCGCCTGATACCCTTGCGGATGAGTTCATTGAACTCGCAGTACTCGCTAATCACTCCGAGTCCCAGGCTCTTAAACTCGGGATGCACGCCCCCGAGTAGAAACAGCACCTCGGAACTATTGACAATTCGGTGCGTCTTGAACGCAACAGTTTGCCGCGTCGCGCGGTCGACCAGCCGGTAGACCGCTTCCCGCGGCGAACGGAACGAGTTCTGGACGTACTCGCGGTACCGGTTTCCCGAGATGCCGGGCGCGATCGCGGCATCTACCGAAAATCTGTCATGGACGAAAGTAACGCCGGCGATCTCCAACACTTCGTTGAGGTCTTCCTCCCGCGTCACTTGCATGAAGTCGTAAGGAAAGCGCGAGACGTCGAATGTGTCGCGCAGTTTGATCGCCGAACGGATTTGGCATTCGATCAGGTTGAAGCCTGCCTGTTCCAGAGTGTGTACGGCGGCGAGGTCTTCGAGAGGGGCCTTACACGACACGTAACCGGGAGCGTGTTCTTCCACGTAGGCCCTTTCAAAGACCGGAAAATCCGACGCTGGAACAAAATCGTGGATGGCGAGCACGTTGTAGCCGCACAAGCGGGAATCGATCTCGATCCGCTCCACTCTCACAATGACACCATATCCCGCACCACGAATTCCTGGTTACGGTCACCAGGATCCCGCTCGATATAGCAGTAAGAGTGCTGTTGCAAGTGATCGACGATGGTGTCATAGCCGTCAGGCTCGCTGACGCAGGCAACTGAACTTTGGCCGCAAACTTCCTTTCGCAGGAGGCCACGGCGGATCAGTTCACTTTCAAGCATGCCGCTGGCGGACGGAACCACGTCCTTGTATCGAACGAACAAGTTGTAGGTGTCGTGCCAGGTCTGGCCGCCTTGGGTTATGCGGCCGGAAAATGCCCGGTTGTAACGGTAAGGCGCGCCGAGCCGTTCTTCTACATAATGGGTGTAGGTAAAGCACTCACTGACCGTCGTCCCAAGAAACAGAAAGCGAACATCGGAGCCGCGATGGTGAAGCTTGTCGAACGTTGAGTCCTCGCCGATCGAGTTCTTTCCCAGGTTCGTCACCAGATCAAGGTCTTTGCCCCGCAAGGCGCAGGACATCAAGGGGTCGACGGACCGGACTGTTTCCGGCAGCTCTCGTATGAATTCGTTCAAGGCGCCCATCCTGGTGCGAGAGCCTTCCACGGAGTAGTCAACACCGTTACAAAAGCTGAATGTGAATGTCGGTACGCAAAGCGTCGGCACGCCCAATGACGCAATCACATCGTAGAGCACCCGCAGCAATTCCTTGCGGGGGAGTTTGGGATCCGGCGATCCGAATGTCATCCCAGTATGCATATAGAGTACTTTGGCGTCTGGAGCCTTCACCTCCTCGAGCAGTTGACTCAAGTGCGAAGTGGTGATCCACGAGCCGTCCCGCTGCTGGAAGAGATTAGTATCTTTCATCTTCAACCGCGTCACTTCAAAGACATGTGTGCCGTGCGGCCGCCGTCCACGACGATCCGCTGGCCGGTAATCCAACGCGCTTTAGTCGAAAGGACAAACTCGACGACATCCGCGATGTTGGCCGGTTCGCCGATGCCGAGCGGAGTGCTTTGGGTAAGATGATCCACGATCTCGGGATCTGAAAAAGCCGGCGCCGACATTCTGGTTGGGATCGGCCCGGGGGCGACGGAGTTCACCCGAACCGACGGGGCGAGCTCCACGGCAAGCGCGCGCATCAGTCCATCCAACGCGGCCTTACTCGCGCAGTAAGCGGAGTGTCCCGGCGCCCCGAAAGGCCCGAAGATGCTCGATATAAAGATTACGTTGGTCAGTCGACGGCCGTTAACCTTCTTCGTCTGGAGCAGGCGGACGATCTCGAAAGCGGAAAAGAAGTTAACGTTCATCATTGCTTGAGCCATGCCGTGATCGAAGTTGCGTATCGGCAGCACGGAGACAGTTCCAGCGCAGTGAACGAAGGCCTCGACTGCTCGCCCCGATTCTGCCAGGAGCGGTATCAAGGAATCGGCGAGCGTGGCTACGCTGTTCAGATCGAACTTCCATAGGGCGTGGCGCTCCGGCCTCGCACACAGCCGGCGGGTCTCTTCGAGGCGTTCGAAATCGCGTCCGTGCAGAATCAGGATGCGCTCTTGCGAAAGGCTCACCGCGGTTGCGCGGCCTACGCCTGAAGAGGCTCCCGTGACTAGTGTGTAAAGACTCGGGTCGGCCATCCGGATCAGGGCTCAATCTTCTGTGTGACCAGATGATACAGCGTATCCGGCGTGTCGACGCCTCTCATGTCGGACGCGGATAGACATACACCGTAGTTAGTGTGAATCATCGAAATGACAGAGAGCACTGTCAATGAGTCCCACTCGGGAAAGTCTCTCAATACGTCGGTTGAGTTCACTTGATCAACTTCCATGATCGCAGCCAGTTCGTAATTCAGGTCTTTCAATGTCAGTCGCCTCCTATTGAAAATCGATCATGTCGCAGAACTTGAGAGGGCCAAGCGGGAGTAGCATTGAGGCCCACGTCAGCCCTACACCGAATCCCGAGAGGCACGCCAGAATCCTAGAGGTGGCGAGCCGATCGCGAAGGTTGTGCGCGATCGCTATCGGGATACTGACGCCACTCGAATTGCCGTAATGCTCGACGACGTTACTGGGCATCTTTTCGAGAGGAACCTTCATTGCTTCAGCCAGCTTTTGAAGCATGAAGCGATTCGGTTGGTGGAACAAAAAATAATCAACCTCCTCTTGGGTGGCGCCGGCTAAGTGCAGCAAATCTGCAATGAGCGGCGGAATCTCCACCTGCACGAAGTTAAACACCGCTGAGCCGTCCATTCGGAGATGGTCCTTTGCGCGACGATTGTTGTCGCCATCGTCCTCGAGGATCGCGGTTTCCGGTGACGAGGGCATCCGGAATCCACCGGCCGGAATCATTAGAGCTTCGCGCCGTGTACCGTCCATCTTGAGATTTGCGTATATCAGCGTTGGGTCCCCGCTGCGCTCGACGATAGTGATGGATGCGGCATCGCCGATCAGCGGATAGCTGTTCCGATCTGACGTCGAAACCTTCCGGCTCAGTACGTCCACGTTGATGAGGACTACCTTACGCACGGATTGCTGATCCAAAAGCAGAAAGGCCTGAAAGAGTCCAATCAGGAATCCCGCGCAACCCTGATTGATATCCATGCAGAAGATGTCCTGTTTAAGTCCCAGCCGGCCCTGAATCACGCTGCTGGTGGGCGGCATCAGGTAATCGGGCGATTGAGTCACCACATAGAGCGCGTCAATTTCATCCGGATGGAGTAGTCCCTCATGGAAAAGGTGCATCATGCCGAAACAGGCCAGATCGGACGCACACACGGGACCGTCAACGAGGCGGTGCTTATCGTAGCCCATCACCTGTTTCAGTTTCAGCGAGCGCGCTACTGGAAAATGAAAGTTGGCCATGTCATCTTCGAAGCTCCGCTCATTGGCGGGAACCACCGCCAGCATTCCGCTGATCTGGCGATTACTGAAGACGAAGTTCATGATTGGACACGTGCTTACGAACAAGCTGCTCGATTGCCGCAATGTTCTGGAAGTTCTCCGGGAGGATGTCGATCCCCGGAATCAAGATTGCGTAGGTGTTGTCGAGTTCCGCAACGAGCGTAATGACGTCGTAGGAATCAAGCATGCCGTCGCCAATGAAATCCTGCGATGCCGTGAAATCGAACTCAGGCCGGATCTGTTTCAGTACTTGTTCGATCGTTCTTTCACTTGCCACTCGCTCTCCTCCGGGTCATGATGCGATCTGTCAGGCACTTCATCTGAAAACCGTAATGCCGGTACTTGGCAATGCTGGGCAGATTATCGCTAGACACCCAAAGCACGATTCTCTTCGTGTCACGGCAGATTTCCAAGAAGTTCTTCATCAGCCGCCCCCCTATTCCCCGATCGGACAACAACGGATTGACGTACCAGTAACGCAACGTCGCCGTGAGTCCGCTCCGTGTAAAATCCAGCATCCCACCAATCCCATCGCCGTGCCGGACGATCAGTATGTTGTCGCGTGCAATCGCGAGCTTCAATTCTTCCGGCTCAGGAATCTGATCGACAAAGCGGTCGAGCAACTGTAGTAAGAAGCCTTCGAGGGCGCCGACGTCGTCTGGTCCTGCCAGGTCTACATCGGGGAAACTGCATCCCTGATCGGCGTAACCGCGGCTGACAGGGTCTGAGATGCGAGTCATTCTAACCAATGTGGAATGGTCCTGAAAGCCCGCCGATGCGTACATAACGGCGATCGGGGCGATATCCATGGGAACGCCTACCAAGTCCGACACCAAGTCTCCTCCAAGGCCGCCGGCATGGTGCAGCGATAAGAGTGCATTGCCGATCGCCTCGGAAGTTTGCGCGACATGATAAACGCGTTGCAAAGACCTGTCGGTGCGGAAGATCAGCAGGCATTCTCCGCCGTCAGTCCAGGACAACAGTCCACGCGCCGACCAGTCTTCCAGCCGCTCACGCGGAGCAAAGAGATTCGTGTGAAATGCTTTCGCCCCGCGCCGGATTCGATCGCATGCAAGAAAGAACGGCTCGGTTTCGGCCAGAAGCCGTCGCGTCAAGCACTTCGTTTCAGTCACCCTGCACTCTCACAAGGCTCGCCCCTTGGAAGAATTCCAGCGCGAGTCCATTTCGGTCGATCTTCCCGTTCGGGTTTCTGGGCAGTTCCAGCAACGGGTGAAAAACGCTCGGAAGCATGTATTTGGGAAAACTCTTCGCCAACTCGCGGCGGATGCCGGCAGGCGAAATGTCTTCGCCGCTGACTTCGTAGAAGAGCGTGATTTCCTTACGATCCTTATTGTATAGGACGCAAGCATTGGTGATTCCATCGATACAAAGCGTCTGGTACTCGATCTCAGATAGTTCGATTCGGTAGCCCATGTGCTTGATTTGGAAATCCCGTCGTCCCACGAGCATGATTTCACCGCGCTCGTTACGGTAAACCACGTCTCCGGTGCGATAGATAGGCTCCGGGTAGCGCTTGTTCAGGGGGTTTTGGACGAATGCGGCCGCCGTCTTCTCAGGATCGTTCCAGTATCCCATCGCCAGGGAAGTGCCTCTGACGCACAACTCACCGCGTTCTCCGGGTTCGCACAACTCGTCCTTCTCATTGAGAATTAGGATGCCGCTGTTGCGGCACGGGAACCCGATAGGGAGCGACTCGTCGTCTCTAAACTCCCTGTCCACGGGAAAATAAGTACAGTCCACGGTGATCTCGATTGGGCCATAAAGATTGACGAAACAGGCTTCAGGCAGCGCGCGCCGCCATTGATTCAAGTGCTTCATGGGAAAAACTTCGCCCGCAAAAAATATTGATTTCAGAGCGGAGAGGTCGAATTGCCCGAGCAAACCTTGGCTTGAGATGTTCACCATGATCGACGGCACCCAGAAGATGAAGCTGATCGCTTTCCCGGAGAGAAACTGCATCAGTTTGGCTGGGAAGACCGGCAATTGGTCCGGAATGATAACGATGGTGGCGCCCTTCGCCAAACACAGCATCAGTTCCAAAGTGTAGATGTCGAAGTAAAAAGGAGAGAGACTCCCGATGCGTTCGCGCCCGGTCAGGTGCAGGCGGTCGAAGCACCAGTCCATGAAATCAATGGTGGCGCGATGACTCAACACCACACCCTTCGGAATGCCGGTGGAGCCTGACGTATTGATGATGCATAGCGGATCGGTATCGATCACCCGCTCCAGTCGACGCCAGATGGCGGCATTGTCGTAGTTGATCTGGGCTTCGTAGAGGTCTTCAATGAAAAGAAGCCGCTCGCCGGGGACACCAACAGCTGTCAGTTGAGGCGCAAGTGTTCGGGAAGTAATGATGAGAGTGGGATCCACTCGGTCGAGGATCCGTCTGGTGCGTTGTGGCGGCGATTTGATGTCAAGGTTGACGTAGATATTCCCGCTATAGACAATGCCCAGGTCCGCGAAGATCGTTCCCGCACCTTTCGGCAGGTAGGCCGCGATAGGCTCGTTAACAACATCGGCGCGGGCCACCACCATGGTGGCGCACTGCTTGGAGTAGCTTTCCAATTCGGCGAACGTGAAGCTGCGGCCCTCATCCTCAATTGCAATCTTGCATGAGGAGGTCTTGGCGGCTCCAGCCTCGAAATACCCCAGGACGTTTATTTGCATTTCGGATGTTCGGAGATTGACTTGTTAAGCGCCAACATATCGGTGGACTTGCCGATCCCCGAGTCCCTTGCTTCGAAGTTCACCAGGTCCTGGACAATGTAAAGCGGCCGCTGCTTCACTTCATTGAAAACTTTCCCCAGATAGAGTCCTAGCACGCCCATGTGCGCCAGAATCAGCCCGCCGATGAAGTAGATAGAGACAAAGACGCTAGCCCAGCCCGCAACGCCGATGCCATGCATAAAATAGCGATAGATGTAGTACAGGATGACAGTGACCGCCGAGCCCGACATCAGGAAACCCACCCGAATGGACAGGATCAGAGGACGGTTGGATTGGGACGTAATCGATTCAATTGCCAAGAGAAATGCCCGGCGCATGTTATAGGCGCTTGCGCCCGCGAAGCGCTCGGAGTGCTCCACTTCCATAAAGACGTAGCGGAACCCTAACCATCTAAGCATCAGATGATACGACCGATTTAGTTCTTTCAGGTCGCAGTACGCTTCGATCACCTGCCGCGAGGCTATCGAGAAATTGCAGCTACCAGCCGCGATAGGGATGTCGCTCAGCAGATTGTAGATGGTAGAAAAGCCGCGCGACAATACCTGTTTGGTCCAGCTATCCTGACGTTGCCGGCGAAGCGCGTAAACGATGTCGTAACCCTCCTGCGCCTTCCGGTACAGCTTCGGAATCTGTGAGGGACGATCCTGCAAATCGCAGTCCATCACCACTACCCAGCGGCCCGAGCTGTAGTGAACGCCTGCGGCGATAGCGTAATGCTGGCCGAAGTTTCGTGATAGATTAACCGCCTTCACACGCGTATCCAGTGCTGCGACCGCTAGTACGGCCGCCCAGGAATTATCCGGGCATCCGTCATTTACCAAAATCAATTCGAAAGAACCCACCAACGGGTCCAACGTCTCCACGAGTTGTCGGTGGAGCTCGGCAACACAATCTCCGCACTTGTAGACAGGCGAAATGATCGAGATTTCCGGTCGCTTCCGGCTGGCGTCAGTTTGCGAGGGCGTCCACATAAGATTGAGTCAAGGAGACAGAACAAGGCACGTGGGCGGCTAGCGCCACAGTAGAGTAGCCGAGCATACAAGAGCGATCAGAGCATGGCCTCGACTAGTGTAATCGTCCGAGTTGGCCGATTCCTGTAGTAAGGCCCGACTCTTCGCCGAGCCTCTTTCCATGCCGACGACAGTACCAGCCGCGATCAACCCATGGGCGCGAATCGCTCGCGCCGTCCAACATCTCTTGCGGGTTGTCGACCGCCGCCCGAATCTCGTATTACCGATCTGGATGCTCGCTTATTTCGCCATGCTTTGGCCGGCCGCCCACAGGCCGTTGTGGTATGACGAGCTGTTTACGTATCACGTCTCGATGTCGCCCACAATCGAGCGCTTTATCGGCAGCCTTAGATTCGTCGACCTGAACCCACCACTGAGCTATCTATTCGTGCGCTCCAGCATTCTGCTATTCGGAGATTCTCCGTTCAGCGCGCGCCTTCCTTCAATGTTGGCGTTTCTGATCGCCGGCCTGGTACCCTATTGGGTCATCAAACGCCGCCTAGGTGGCGGTTTCGGCCTCATCGCACTGGGGGCATTCTGGTGCACCTCGCTGACCGCATACGCCGTAGAGGCCAGACCATACGCCCTGTTGCTTGCCTTCTTTAGCGGTGCGATGCTTTGCTGGCTACGGGCTGCGGAGGCGCACCGCTGGTCACTGTCGCACGCCGGACTTGCGACGGCAGTCGCCGCCATGCTTATGACACATTGTTTCTCACCTGTTCTTGCCGCCGCCATCTGGACGGGAGAAGTAGTTCGGAGCGTGTTGCATCGCCGCATTGATAGAAGGGTTTGGACGGCGCTATTGGCGCCTCTCGCGCTCTTGCCGCTGTACATTCCCTTGGTCATGAACGCGCAGGCAATGCACTACCCGCGTGCGTTTGAATCCAGCCTCCTCACTTTTCCGGCCTTCTACCTGGTGATGATGGCGCCGCTGCTGCCCGCTATTTGCCTGACTCCACTCCTTTGGATACTAGGCAGAAAGTGTGCCGTCGTTCGATGGAGCGAATTGATTCGGCCACACGAAAGCGCGTTCTTCATTGCTGCCTTGCTTTGTCCCACGATCATTGTCGGCTACTCCATCTGGAGCGGAGTGCCGTTTTGGGATCGCTATGGAATCGGCGCCGCGCTCGCAGTGAGTCTCATAACGGCGGCGCTGTTCGCCTTGGTTGCGAGGCGCAACGCAAATGCCGGCGTCACCGGCGGAGTCTTGCTTCTGGTCTTGTTCTGCTTCATGCGGCCCGGCACAATGCGCCTTCTGGAGCGGTATGAGAATTCCTCGGCGGCGTATCGCTCGATCCGTCCAGACTTGCCGTTTGTAACCGCGAGTGGCCTCACGTTTCTGGAAATGGATCATCGGGAGCCGCGAGATTTCGTCCGCCGCCTGCATTATTTGACGGACCGGGAGTCGGCGCTGCATTACGCGCACGCCAGCATCTTTGAAGGGTTCCCGGTGCTGGTGCAGTGGTTCCCGGTCCGCGCCCGCGTTGTGCCCTATCGTGACTTCATCAAAGCAAATCGCAGGTTCCTGATGCTCGCCACTCCAGGCTATCCCGAGGATTGGCTGTTCGAGAAGCTGGTGCATGATGGCGCGGAGATACGCCTTCTCCAGAATACGAAGACTGGGTATAAGGACCGGCAATTGTTCGAGGTCGCATTAGGTCGCTGAAGGATCCCTTGCATGGGACGCGGTAGCCGCCTGCTCGCGTGTTGCGTACTCAAGTCAGCGGTTCATCGCATCGCATTCCGGTCAGCCGATTCATGCAGAACTGTCGCCGCTGTGTTTTTGACGAACACCTGCCAAACCTTCCGGTCAGGATAGTAGTCGATCAGTTCCTGGTTCCGCCGTGGGTCCATGTCCCGGGCGAATACGACTTTCGCGCTGTCCAGATCTGGCTCGTTATAAACCCATTCGAAGGTATCGTAGCTGTCGAGGTCATAGTGAACGAGCACGAGCTGGCGTCCAGGTTCGGCCTCCAGTTTTTCGACCACCCAGTTCCGATCGCGGAGTCGTGTGTCGGAGCAGCACCACGACGTGTAGTTGGGTTGACTCGTGGCCGGACTTCCCGGCGCCTGAAGGATTGCCCGGGTGATCAGGATGGCGCAGAAGACGGGTACCTGCGCAAGGACAAACAGGCGGCCTCCGCCGGCCTTACGCCGGCGCGACTGCATAAGATGCCGCGACCCTTGCACCCAAAACAATGCAATTGCGGGGGCTGCCGGTGACAAGTAGTGGGGTGAGCCCGACTGCTCGATCAGTACTTGAGCGCAGACGACGGCTGCCGCTATCCAGACGACCCTCGAACGCTTCGTCCGCAGGATTGGAACGGCGAACAGCAGGGTGAAACTAAGAAGAACCCCAAAGTAGAATCGCCACAAAAGCGATGCCTTCACCAGCACTCCCAGCGGGAGTTGCGAGGGTACGGTTATCAGCCGGTGCTCGGCCTCCTCATAACCGCGGTACAAAGCAAGTTCACGATGGCGGTAGTCGACGTGCTTCGGTTGAAACCAGGGCAAGGTCATCGGCCAGCCATACGTCTGTTGGTTCACTTGGTACGGCAGCGTCAGCCGGTCACCGGTGACCGCGCTGAAGTGCCTGGACATCGCCCAGCCGCAGATCACAAGGAGACTTACCGTGAGAAGGGCGGCGACCGCCAGACGGTCTACACGAATACTCGTCCTCCTCGAAATAGCGGGAATAGACGACGCTGGACGCCATCACGGCCAGCAAACCCGAGGCTTCCCAGGGACGCGTATTCACCAGTAGCAGAGCGCCGACGGTAAGCGCAATAGCCGGTAACGGCTTCCAGTGCTTCGTCAGGCGGGGATAAGCACCCATCACCAGTGCGGCTCCCAGTGCTGCAACACTCGCTCCCCAGTAGCTCGAATTCCAGTAACTGCCCGCCCCGATACGTACGGCCACAAGCATGCCGCCGTAGAGCGCCCAGCCGGGCGGAACGTAGGCGCGCAGAAACCAGGTAATCGCCGCGCAGAATGCGGCGGTTCCAAGCAGGACACCGCCGAACATGTGGCCGGTTAGAAGTTTCCCAACCGCGAGAAAGAGTGCCTGGCCCGCGAGGTACATCGAACTGTAGGTGGGCTGGGAGAGAATGTGGATCGACTCGAAGTGCGGCCACAGCACATGCGGAGGGTTGGCCAGCCGGCCGAGCAGGAATGTCTTGGCGAGGAGAAGGTGACTGAACTCGTCTGGAACAACGGGATTCGGCGCCGGGATCCAGGGCAACAGCGAGAGACGGATGACAATCGAGGCGGCCGCTGGAAGGGCACACGCGAGGACGGGGCTGCGGGCGACGCGGCGTAGTTGCGAGCACCATAGCGGAGGCGCCGCCGAGGCCGCCATCCCGCCGCGCACGATCCACGTAGCCGCGAAAATCGCCCCGACCAGCAGGGTCTCGAGCCACAGATAATCGATGCCGAACATCGAAACCAGACAGATCGCCGGAACGGCAAACAGCATCAGCCTTATGAGCATCGCCACTACCTTAGTTATCGGTTCTCCACATTCTCGCCATTAGGTGAGACCGAAAAGCTCGAAGGCCGCTGGTAGGCGTCACGTTCTAAGGCGTACTGGGTCTGGTATTACCTTAGTCGGGGAATCTACCTAGGGGTTCATTTCCTACAATCGGGCATCACGATGCTCCTTATAACGCTCACCCTGCTCTGCGCGACCTTAGACCCGGCCCGCAATCCCGCTCAATTGAAGGACCATTACCGCACTCTAGCCGATCAGGGAAATTCTCGCGCACAGGCCGTATTGGCAGAACTAGCGCTGGATGTTGGGGATGCGGGCGCGGCCTTCAAGTGGTTTAGCAAGGCCGCCGAGGCAGGGGACGCCACCTCCCAAGTACGGCTCGCCGACCTTTTTCTTGGAGGGCGGGGCACCGTGCGCGACGCTGCGCAGGCGGCCCACTGGTACGCCATGGCCGTGTCCAAGACTCCCGAAGCGCAGTGGAAACTGGGGGCGCTGTTCCAACAAGGCGACGGCGTCCCGGAGAATCCCGAAATCGCCGCAGCCATGTTCCGCCGGGCGGCTGATCAAGGGTATGCCGATGCTCAGAACAGCCTTGCTGCTCTATACATTGCCGGAATAGGGTTAAAGCAGGACTCGAGGGAAGCGGTGAAGTGGTTTCGGAAGGCGGCCGAGCAAGATTGCGCCGATGCCCAAGTGAACCTCGCAACGCTGTATTTCAACGGCGTTGGCGTGAAGCGCGATCTGGAACTGGCCAGGGAATGGGCTTTGAAGGCAAAGCTGCATAGGTCGAAGGAAGCAAACCAACTGCTGGCGGAAATTGAAAAGGCCCGCGCCGAAACGCGAGCCCTTTCCAACGAATAGCTAATCCACTACGCCTTGGGCGCCTTGTCGACGGCCTTCCACTTCTTCTCGTCCCAGAACAAAACCTTGCCTTCGCGGTAGCTCTGCACGGCCAGGTTGATCAGGATCTGGGCCTTTGCACCGGTCTCAACATCCAGGTGAGGCTTCTGCCGGCTGCGCATGCAACTAATGAAGTTATCGACATGGGCGGTCATCATATCCTTGGTGTTGTCCACCGGAATCTTGACTTCGTCCATACCAAACTTGTACGCCGCATTGATCGGCTTGCGGGTGGACTTCTGGGTGGCGCGATCATAATCGCGGGCCACTTCAGGCTTCACGGTGATGAAGTCAGTGGTGCGCTCGAACATGCCGTGATCCACCATCAGGATAGTGCCTTCGTGACCGCGAATCAGGCCCGGGATGTGCTGCGAGTTCGCCATCGACGAGCTCAAAACCAGCGAGTGACCCTTGGCATATTCGGCGATGAGGTGGAATGTGTCAGGAACCTCACGATCCTTGAATGAGTAAATACCGCCGCCGGCCATTACCTTGTGTGGGAACTGCGGTTCGTCCCAGCAGATGTTGAGCGGCGCCACGACGTGATAGAACAGGTCAGTCGCGATGCCGCCGGAGTAATCCCAATACTTGCGGAAGCGGAAGTAGCGGTCGGCATCCCAAGGACGCTTGGTCGCCGGGCCGAGCCATGTCTTCCAGTCGATGTAATCATCGCCCTTCGCGTCAGGACCAGCCTTCGGATCGATGTCCCAGTTCCACTCGCCCTCGATCGAGTTGCGGTGGTATGAACCCTGGCTCATCAGCATCGGCCCGATCATGCCGTCGGCGATGGCCTTCTTTGCTTTATACCACTGATCGGCTGAAGTGGTCTGCGAGCCCACCTGGAGGACGCGTTTGGTCTCCTTCACGGTCTGGATGAGGTCGCGTGCCTCTTCATTGGTGTGGCACATCGGCTTCTCGAGGTAGACGTCCTTACCGGAGTCCATCGCGGCGAGGGCGATCTTGGCGTGCCAATGGTCGGGGGTGGCGACGATGACGGCATCGAGGTCGGTGCGCGCGATCACCTCGTTCCAGTCGAGGTAGCCCTTGGTTTCCCATCCTCGCGATTTGCCCCACTCTTCGGCGCGCTTCTTACGTTTCTCGTAAACATCGCACACCGCGAGGATCTGGAGGCAGTCGCCGTTGTTCTTTCCGTAATTGGCAAAGGCCTGGCCGACGTACGCGCCGCGGCCGCCGACGCCGATGACGCCGATATTGATTTTGTCGTTTGCTCCGAGAACCCGACCGGACCCCCGTCCGCCCCGGGCGGCGGCGAACGCCGAGTTGGCAACGCCGAGCGATACGCCGACGGACGTGGCCTTCTTCAGGAAGTCTCTGCGATCAACTGAATCAGACATGGATTTTGCTCCTTGGTTGCGAGAGTAGCTCGTCCGCGGCTCTAGCAAATAATGTGGATAGCTGTATCCAGTGTACTGCCACTGTGCTACCGGGTCAAAGACTTCAAGGTCTTATTTGAACCGCCTCGCGTCTTACCGACGATCAGCGCACCCAATCGTGAGTCCGTCGCGGCTGGAACGTCCTCCGAGGGTGACGGCGATCGGGACTCTTGAAATCCGAAGGGCCTAACCGACTTTTCGCGCCGCGCCCGAGGTGAACGAAGGCGGCGGCGTGAATGGCGCGAGTTTCTCGAGTCCGGTGGCGCCGGGCGCGATCATCTCGATCTTCGGGACCAATCTGGGGGCATCGACGGAACTCGCCGCCGGCGCCACGCGGCCAACCGTGCTGGCGGGAACGTCGGCCGAGGTGAACGGCATTCCTGTTCCGCTTTAGTATATGTAATATAATAAGTGTAGCATTATGAGCGAGGCGAGATCGTGTAGTTCCATTCGCCGTGGAAGCCGTCGGGGAGCGGTTGGATGGAGGCAAATTCCTGCTTGCTCACCTTGACCCCTTTCGGGTACTTGCCCGTGTCCAGTTGGCTTTGCACTCGAAGGCCGGTTCTCGTGTTGCCGCTGGAGAAATCGCTGGAGAACTTCGATACCAAGCGGCTACCGGGGAAGGCCGCGCGGCAGCTCAAGACATTGCTGGACGGCAGCTTTCTGGACCGCAAGGAGAACGTGCTGGTGTT
>Ga0163150_10004841_pt1 | contig 17714 bp, 12 predicted proteins | sample OliLakLV19P2IB_FD_148628 | JGI IMG/M metagenome (GOLD analysis project Ga0163150, IMG submission 148628) | Freshwater microbial mat bacterial communities from Lake Vanda, McMurdo Dry Valleys, Antarctica - Oligotrophic Lake LV.19.P2.IB | ecosystem: Environmental > Aquatic > Freshwater > Lake >...
CCCCGGTTCATTCCTGCCACCGGCTCCGGCCGGGCAAGCCTTTTTCGCCTGCTTCCCCGGATGTGGGCGAATCGCACACCCGGCGGCCGGACCCGCCGCTAGCCTGAAAATTACAGTTCCTCTATAGAACCAAATAGATTTGTGCAGACCGGTCCGGTACTATCAGGCTCAGGTGTCGCGCTGCTTTGCCGCATTCCAAGTCCCAGATTGTGGGGCAAAATACGGTCGGTCAAGGCCGGTTCCAGCGCGCGACACGATAACGTTCCAAGTTGGAATTGAACTCTGGGCCGGATGCTGTCCGCCCGCTGAGCCGCCGGAGCTAGCACAGATATGGCAGTTATGAAGGAAGATACAAACCCGCTGGAAACCCGCGAGTGGCTCGACGCGCTGGATGATGTGGTCAAACACGGGGGGCCGCAGCGCGCATCCTTTTTGTTACTGGAACTGGCCAGGCACGCGATGGGTTCCCGCCTGCGCCTGCCTTCCGCCATCACGACACCCTTTTGCAATACCATCGCCCCTTCCGAAGAAAAGATGATGCCCGGTGATGTCTTTATGGAGCGCCGGATTCGCTCACTGGTGCGCTGGAATGCGGTGGCGATGGTGATGCGGGGCAACGATAACGACGAGGGCCTGGGCGGGCATATTTCCAGTTTTTCCTCCAGCGCCACCTTGTACGACGTGGGCTTCAATCATTTTTTTCGCGGTACCGACAACGGCCACCCGGGCGACCTGGTGTTTTACCAGGGACACAGTGCGCCGGGCATGTATGCGCGCTCGTTTCTGGAAGGGCGGCTGGATGAAGCGCAACTGGACAACTTTCGCCGCGAGGTGGGCGGTCGCGGCCTGTCGTCCTATCCGCACCCCTGGCTGATGCCGAACTATTGGCAGTTTCCCACCGTGTCCATGGGGCTGGGTCCGATACAGGCGATTTATCAGGCGCGTGTCATGAAGTACCAACAGGATCGCGGTCTGGTGGAGCACGGTGACCGTGAGGTCTGGTGTTTTATCGGCGACGGGGAGTGCGATGAACCCGAATCCCTCGGTGCAATCTCACTGGCCGGCCGCGAAGGGATGGGCAACCTTAACTTTGTCATCAACTGCAACCTGCAGCGCCTGGACGGACCAGTGCGCGGCAACGGCAAGATCATTCAGGAACTGGAAGGTGTCTTCCGCGGTGCCGGCTGGAATGTGATCAAAGTGATCTGGGGCCGCCGCTGGGATCACCTGCTGGAAAAAGATAAAACGGGACTGCTGCAGAAACGCATGGATGAAGTCTGCGACGGTGAATTGCAGAATTACAAGTACAACGGCGGGGCGTACACCAGGGAGCATTTCTTTGGTAAGTACCCCGAGCTGCTGGAACTGGTCGCCGATTTGTCGGACGACGACATCATGTACCTCAACCGGGGCGGACACGATCCGTACAAGGTGTATGCGGCCTATGCCGCTGCTGTGGCGGAGCACGAGCGACCCACGGTCATCCTGGCGATGACGGTGAAGGGTTACGGCACGGGTGAGGCCGGCGAGGCCAACAACGAAACGCACTCGTTGAAAAAGCTCGATTTGCAAAACCTGAAAGCATTTCGAGACCGCTTCGACATTCCTGTTACCGACCAGGAACTGGAAAACGTGCCTTACTACCGGCCTTCGCCAGACAGCCCCGAAATGCGCTACATGCGTGAGCGCCGGCAGGAACTGGGCGGCCTCATCCCGGCACGCCGCTCCCAAATGGAGCTGCTGGAGACGCCGCCCCTGACCGCCTTTGGCAATCACCTCAAGAGCAGCGGCACGCGCGAAATCTCCACCACCATGGCCTTTGTGCGCATGCTGTCCAGCCTGGTGAAGGACGCGGATATTGGTAAGCGCGTAGTGCCCATCGTGCCTGACGAAGCCCGTACCTTTGGCATGGAAGGCATGTTCCGGCAGTTGGGCATTTATTCCTCGGTGGGCCAGCGCTACACGCCGCATGACGCCGGCCAGATCATGTTTTACAAGGAGGACATCAAGGGCCAGATCCTGGAAGAGGGCATTAACGAGGCAGGTGCGTTCTCGGCCTGGTTGGCGGCGGCCACGTCTTACAGCACCAGTGCGTATCCCATGTTGCCCTTCTACATTTTTTACTCCATGTTTGGTTTTCAGCGCATCGGGGATTTGGCCTGGGCGGCGGGTGACAGCCAGGCTCGTGGATTTCTGATAGGCGCCACCGCCGGACGTACCACGCTAAACGGTGAGGGCCTGCAACACCAGGACGGGCACAGTCACTTGCTTTCGGGGACGATTCCCAATTGCGTGAGCTACGACCCGGCCTATGCCTACGAACTGGCGGTGATCATCCAGGACGGCTTGCGCCGCATGTACCACGAGGGGCAGAACCGTTTTTACTACATCACCACGATGAATGAAAACTATGTGCAGCCGGAGATGCCGCAGGGCGTGGAAGAAGGGATCATCCGGGGTATGTATCGGTTGCGGGCGTCCAATGTACACAGTGAGCTGCGTGTGCAACTGCTTGGCGGAGGGGCGATCCTGCGCGAGGTCGAGGCCGCCGCCGCTATTCTGGAGAATGACTACCAGGTCGCCGCCGATGTCTGGAGTCTGACCAGCGTCAACGAATTGCAGCGCGAGGGTAAAGCGGTGCAGCGCTGGAATCTGTTGCATCCAGAAGACGAGCCCCGGGTGCCCTATGTTACCCGGCTGCTGCGGGAGGCAGGTGGGCCAGTTGTCGCCGCGACAGATTACCTGAAGTTGTACGCCGACCAGATCCGTGAGTTTGTTCCGGGTACTTACGCGGTGCTGGGCACTGATGGCTTCGGTCGTTCGGATACGCGCAGCAAATTGCGCGAGTTCTTCGAAGTGAGCCGCGACTATATTGTACTCGCAGCGCTTAAGGCCCTGGCGGATGAGGGGCGGATAGAGCGCGCTCGCGTTACCGCAGCCATGGGCGCGCTGGGTCTGGACCCGGACAAGCCCAACCCGCTGACGGTTTGAGAAAAATAGTCTGAGCAAAAAGGAATACGACGTGCCTGTACAACAAGTCACAGTCCCCGATATCGGCGGTGCCGAAGGTGCGGAAGTCATCGAACTGCTGGTCGCGGTCGGTGACCAGGTCGCGCTGGACCAGGGCCTCATCGTGCTGGAATCGGATAAGGCCTCCATGGAGATTCCCTCTACCGTCGCAGGAACTGTGGTTGAGCTGCTGGTAAAGCAGGGCGACCATCTGGCGGAAGGTGCCCCGTTGGCGATGATTGAAGTAGCCGAGGTAGCGGTGGACCAGAGTGCGGCGCCCGTTGCCAGTGCAGCACCCGCTGCGCCGGTGGAGCCGCTGACCGAGCAGGCTACCAGCGCCGTTGTAGTACCACCAGAAGTACCGCCAGCAGTGCCACCAGTAGTTTCACAAGTAGTGGCACCACCGGAGGTAACTGCAAGTCCTGCGCCGACCATGGTGGCGGACACTGCACTTGTTGCAGCCAGCGCGCCCGTACCTGTGGCTGATACCCGGGAGACTGTTGCTGTGTACGCGGGCCCGGCGGTACGCAAACTGGCGCGGGAATTCGGCGTACAACTGGGACAGGTCGACGGTAGTGGTCCACAGGGTCGTATCCTCAAGGAAGACCTGCAGCAGTTTGTGCAGGGGCTAATTGGGGTCAGAGTAAAAACCTCTCAAACGAAGTCACTTGGCGAGGAGCAACCTGAGGTTTCTACTCTGACCCCAAATATCGATTTCAGCAAATTTGGCGAGATCGAAATTACCCAGCGCAGCAAACTGGATAAGTTGACCGCCGCCAATATGCACCGCAGTTGGCTCAATGTGCCGCATGTCACCCAGTTCGATGAGGCGGATATTACTGACCTGGAGGAATTCCGCGCGGGACTCAAGGCTGAGGCCGAGCGGCGTGACACTCGGCTCACGCCACTACCGTTCCTGCTGAAGGCCTGCGCGGTCGCGCTGCGCGACAACCCGCGGCTCAACAGTGCACTGACGCGCGGCGGTGAAGACCTGGTCCATAAGAAATACATTCATATCGGCATGGCTGTTGATACACCGGCTGGCCTGATGGTGCCGGTGATTCGCGACGTCGACCGCAAAACCATTTGGGCGTTGGCGCGCGAGGTCGCGGAGCTGGCGGTCAAAGCCAGAGAGCGCAAACTAAGCCCGGCCCAGTTGCAGGGTGGGTGCTTCACAATTTCCAGCCTGGGTAATATCGGCGGCAGCGGCTTCACACCTATCGTCAATACACCGGAAGTGGGCATTCTTGGCGTTTCGAAAGCGGCGATCAAACCGGTGTGGAACGGCAAAGAGTTCACGCCGCGCACGCTGCTGCCGCTCGCCTTGTCCTACGATCACCGGGTCGTGAATGGCGGTGATGGCGGGCGCTTTCTTACCCAATTGGTTGCGCTGCTCAGTGATATCCGCCAGTTGAGTTTGTAAGTGACGGCTGCGGATTGGGGTCAGAGTAAAAACCTCAATCTGCATCTCGGGTCGGGACTGCGTTTGAAAGGTTTTTACTCTGACCCCAAATACTCGCAAAATTCCAGCGCGTAGCGCTGCGCGCGAATAATCAGAGCCACCAGCGGCGCAAGGTCGCCACCGTTGGTACGCACCGCCTTCAAGGCGCCACTCAGTTCACCCTTCAGTCCCAGTTCACGACTGGAGAGCGCAGGCATGAGTCCAGCCCACTCGAGCTCCCGGTTCAACCAGGTTACGGCCACGCGACCGTTGCCGTCCGCAAAGGGGTGCAGATCAGCAACCGCCATGAGTACGACAGCGGCGCGCAGTAATCCGGGCGGCAGCGTGTTATACATCTGTGTGATGAAGTGCCTGAAAGTGCCGCTGGCCAGCGCCGGCTGCACACGCTTGAGTGTCGGGCTGCTGGTGGACCAGTTCTGTGTGTACTTGAAATGACCGGGCAGAAATCCGTCGACATCCCGGCACGCCAGTAGATGCCAGTGACGAAGCTGCAACTCCGCTGCAGCAGGGTCTGCAAGCTTGCCGCGACTCGCACGTGCGGCCACGACGGCATCCTGCATATTGCACGATTCCAACAGGTCCCCTGACGCTATCTGGCCGTTAGCAAGTTGCTCGCGGATGGTCAAATATTCAGGTACTGAATGTACCAGTGGAATCATGAACATGGCCTCGATCAGGGGCCACTCCTGTGGGGGCGATCCCGTGATTTCCTCAGCTGTGCCGGCAAGCTGATGGGCTGACTCCACGTAGCGCCGCAGGTTCTTCAGCGCAGGTTCATCAGTCCGTAGCGCCAGCGCCGGGGTTTGCGACAATGCCGTCCGCAGCGGTTCTATGTTCTGTTCGGTGCGCAGTGTGGTGAGCGCGTCATTGAGTCGAAAATATTCCGCCAGCGCGCGTTGGGAGCCGAGCACTTCCTCGCGCTCCATGCGCGGGAGCGTGCGCGTGAGCAGCGCAGCCAATTGCCTGCTGGCCTCCTCGAATTGACCCATTTCAATGTGCAGCCCTGTCAGATTCACCGCTGCCAGTGAGAAGTTTGGGTCGAGGTGCAGGGCCTCCAGGTACAAAGCCCCTGCCTCCTCGTACTGCCGTCGGACACGCAGGGCACACGCCAGTTTATTGAGCGACAGCGGGCTTCTTTGCCGCGCCACAGCCTGACGATAGCTACCCAGCGCGAGATGCATTTCACCCAGTTGGCGCAGGGCGTCTCCCAGCAGCATATGGGGCACCATCAGTTTCGGCTGGAGCGTGATGGCATTGTTTAGGGCAACAGCGGATTCTTCGAAGCGGCTGGTCTCAAGCAGGGCTGATCCAAGATTGACCCAGCCTTCGACGCGCCTAGGCTGCAGTTTGGTGGCCTGGCTGAATGCGCCTACAGCATCGCCGATGCGGCCCTGTTGGAAACTTTGCTTGCCGATGTTCATGCTCACAAACCAGGCTTGCTGTGTGGCAGACCCCTTATTCACGTTTTGTTGCCCTCCTGCAGCAACGCGTCCCAGGCATCGCGAAAGGCGCGCGCGCCGGCCTGTATGCCATCGGGATGATTATCCAGCCAGGTCGCGGCGATGATCATATAGTCCGTGGAGCCAACGTCTGCCGTGTACTGCGCCAGGTGATCTGGCTGCTTGCCGCCCTGGATAATAGGCATGACCGGCACGCAGGCACCAAGAGTGTCGCGACAGGCCTCCAGAAATGCCTGGGCGGCGGCGGCATCCTGGTAGGACGTGGCAAAAGGTCCGGGCGACACCACCAGGTCAGCGCCCGCCGCGCGTTGCAAGCGCGCCATAACGGCATCGCTGGCACCCCAGGAACCGGCGCGGCTCAGGCTGTCGCCACAACTGTTGTGTGACAGGATGATCAGATCGGTGCGGCGCGCGACTGCGCTGATGAACGACAGGCCCTGGGCACTGGCGCTGAGGAGCACCCCGTCGGCCCCCAGTAATTCTGCCTGCTCGGCCATGGCCAGGGCGGTGCTGCAATCGTCAATGATATTGGCAAAGTATAACTTTGCTTCCCCGGTTTTATCTTCCACCCTGCGTTTCATGTCGACCATGCGTCGGACCCGGTCAGCAAAGGGCGAGCGTGCAGAATCATAGGTCAATTCATCGTCCTTGATGATATCAAAGCCGCCGCTCAGTACCGCTTCATTGATGTGCAGCATCGTTGCTGTGGACAGTCCAGCAGCGGGACGCATCGACCTGCAAAACAAGGGGCGATCGGGGATACCCAGCTTCTCGCGCAGACCGGGGACGCCAAAATTGGGGCCGGAGTACGCGCCCGCTAATGACGCCGGGAATGTGAGATCGACCAGGACTGCGGCGCTCAAATAGCCCAGGCGATGTACTTCCCCGAAGACAGAATTCCACAATCGGGTCAGGCTGTTACCGAACAACAGCACAGGGTAAGCGATAACGATCTTAAACTGGCGCAGTTGACCTGCGGATGTCTGCGCCCCGTAAACGGAGGTATTGAGAAAATACAGCGGTGTGATGGCCTGCCCTGGTCCGGGCAGTTCTACTACCTCCATCACTCTTGCGCAAAAGTCCTGGATGTCCTGCGGCATTGCCACATCATTTAAATGGGTGGCGCAAATACTTTGCTCGCGCGCCAGCCCCATGGCCGCCTGCGCACCACCCACCGGGGTGCTGATAACATAGGTGGCCAGCACGCAATCGTCGGCGCAGTCAGCGTCGCGCCAGAGAAAGAAGTTTTCGTTATCCTGTTCCAGATTTTCTGAGCTCATACTATGCGTCCAATCCCAGGGTCGGGGCGATTACGCGTTGCGCAATCAGCCAATCCAGTGACGTTGTTATCTTTATGTTCTCCGGTTCACCGGGAATGGCCTGCAGTGTGTAGCCGGCAGCAATGACCATTTGTGCGGTGGACTGGAATTCCCGACCTGTGGTTTTGTGGCGCGCGGTGTGCAGAACGGCGCGGTGGTAGGCCTGGGGCGCCTGGAATATACGCGCTTCCTGCCGCGTCTGGTAGCTGGCTACCACGCCGTCCTGCAGTCGGCCCACTGGCACCGTCGGATCCAGGAAGGCACCTGCGGCGCCGTGTTGCTCGGCCGCTAGCAGTACGGCGGAGCACAGTGCCGACGAGGCGAATGGCCGGGCGGCATCCTGGATCAGCACAATCTGTCCAGAGCTTGCCGCGAGCAGGAGGTCAATGCTTTCCCGGCGACTGCGACCTCCAGTTATCACCGTTGCCCGGCCCTGTAACAGGGCTGTTATCTCGACTGCAAAATCCGCTGGCACGGCGACCAGCACCTCATCGACCAGCGGGAGCAGGGTGGTGACCACAATCTCCAACAGGGTTCGCCCGCCAATGCGCAGCAGGCATTTGGGCCCCAGGCCCAGGCGTGTACCCAGGCCCGCTGCGGGAATCAGCGCGGATGTACGCGGCGACACGGTCACTCTTGCCCCGTGGAGCGCGATCCCGCGCCACAGCACTGGATGGTGTCGGTATGTTTATTCATGGAGATGAACAGGTTCGAGTGTTTGGCAGGAGGGCGGTAGCTTAACGGAATTCAGTAGTGCTTGCGAACTGCCCGGTAGACGAGGTGTATCTGCTGGATCGCCATTCTTTTGGACTTTTTCTGCTTGTCTGACATGATCTCTGCCATACTCGACACCGCTGATTTGCGATTACACCTGCCCCCCTTTCCAGGCATAGTGATGAGGCCCAGACAATGACCTACCTCCTACCTCGACCCATTGCCTTTGCGTTCGGCCTTTACCTCTGTGCGGCCTTGCCAAATATCGTTTCGGCAGAGGGCGAGCTGGAGGAAGTTGTAGTCACAGCCCAGAAACGTGAGCAAAACCTGCAGGATGTCCCCGTCGCCGTGTCCGCCTTTTCAGGTGAGGTGCTGCGCGATTCCGGCGTACGCGACATGTTCGAGCTGACCAATATTGCGCCGAGTTTGACGGTCACTGCAGCCCAAACGTCGACCACCACGGCCTTCGGCATCCGGGGTATCTTTACCAGCTCGCAGAACTTTGGCCTGGAGTCTTCCGTCGGTCTGTACGTCGACGGGGTGTACCGCGCGCGCCAGGGCTCTATGACCAACAATCTTGTCGACATTGCCAGCATAGAAGTTTTGCGCGGTCCGCAGGGCACACTCTTTGGTCGCAATACACCGGCAGGGGCAGTGCTGGTCAACAGCGAAGGACCTGACTTCGAAGGGACAGGCTTCCTGGAAGCCGGCGCCGGCGACTATGATCTGCTCGACTTTAGTGGCGCAAAATCATTCACTGTTATCGACGATGTCCTCGCAGTGCGTTTTACCGGTTTCAACACGGACCGCGATGGCTTCATTGATGTGGTTGGCAAGGAAATCCAGAAAAAGGATGCATTTAACGATAGAAATCGATGGGGTGGCCGATTCCAGGTGTTGTACACGCCCAATGATGATCTCAGGCTGCGTTTTATCGGTGATCACTCGGAGGTGGATGAAATCTGTTGTGGCCTGGGCAATTGGAAGAATAACTTTTATGCCCAGAATCCACCGCCTCCGCAAAAGCCCGGCACAGACCTGACCGTGCGCGATACACTGGGTGGTACAGTCATTTCCGACAACGATTTTTATGACCACAAGGTCAGTGCCAGCTTTGAACCCGAGTCGCAAAATACGGACGAAGGCCTCTCACTACAAGCAGACTGGCAAACCGATTACTTTCTGGTAACCAGCATTTCTGCTTATCGTAAACACGATTCCTATGACAATACCGATCCGGATGCTTACGACGTCGATGCGCTGATTCGCACTAATGATCTGAAACAGGATCAGTACTCCCAGGAGTTGCGTATCAGTGACGACAATGACAAGTTGAGCTACGTCGCTGGCCTGTATTACTACTACCAGGAACTCGACACGAAATCGGATACCATCCTCGGCCCCGACGCCTCACCAGTTATTAATGCCAATTTCGGGGTTTCCCTTCCTCCGTCATTTTTCCCCGCAGGTAGCTCGGCACTCAATGTCGCTGATCAGACACATTACAGTTACGCCGCGTTCGGGCAAGCCGATTATCACGTGACCGAGCAATTCATCGTCACCGCCGGCCTTCGCTGGACCACTGAAAACAAAGACATGACCAATATCTTTACCGAGAATCCCACACCCGCGCCTCCAGGGTTCGACTTATTCGGACCCTTCGCGCCCAGGGAGGATGTCGATGAAAAGTTTGACGAGAGCAAGGTGACCGGAACCTTTAAACTCAGCTGGTTCATGAACGACCTCACCATGTTCTATGCGTCCTATGGCACAGGGTACAAATCCGGGGGCATCAACACCGACCGCGTCCTCGCCTCAGTGGATACAGTCTTCGAACCTGAAACGTCGGAAGCCTATGAACTGGGAATAAAGTCGGATTACCCCGACCAGGCTCTGCGTGTGAACCTCGCCCTGCACAAGACCGACACGGCTGATCTTCAGACAATTTCATTTCAGGGGACGGGGTTTACCCTGGACAACGCCGGCACGGCCGAGACGTACGGTGGCGAAATGGATTTACTGTGGCTCCCCACAGACGACACCACCATCACTCTTGGCTACGCCTACAACCACGCAGAATATGCTGATTTTCAGGATGGTCCCTGCTGGACCGGTACACCTTGGCAGACAAGCCAATCCGACCCGGGCGCCAATGGCGACGGCACCTGTGACCGCAGCGGCGGCATGGTGTCCGGCAACCCCGAAACCGTGTCGTCCCTGTCAGCCAACCAGCGGTTTCAGCTCTCGGAAGGTTATGGCGCTTTTATCCACGGGGAATTTATCTATACCGATGAGCGCATGACCGATGTGAACAACGACCCGGAAAAACTGGACGGCTCCTACAACGTGGTCAACCTGCGTAGCGGTATCGTGTTCGAGCGCTACAACACCACGCTGACCTTCTGGGGCCGTAACGTCTTCGATGCTGAGTCCACAACGCTCATCGGTGACGCTGTGGCCCAGGATGGCCGTTTCATTGCCTACTACAAGGAACCCGCCACTTGGGGGGTGAGCGTGCGCAAAACGTTCTAGGGTACTTCGGTGGCAGCGGGACAGAGACGTGGCTGCAGCCCGTGGAGTTGCGCCAGGGTCTGCTGCGGCCAGCCGGCATCGCGCAGGGCGTGGATAAATTTCAGGGTGCGCAAAGCGTCGAACCACTGGTGAAACTGACGCTGGAATTGCGCGCTAGTTGTGCTTTGGCGCTGGCAGTGTACGAGGGCTTTTTCTATTCCCTGTGCCGTAAGGGCCACTCGTGCCTGGTTGGCCAGGGTGTCGTCAAGGGCATGCTTGGCTAGTAAGCGGAAGAGGTCCTGATCGGGCGTTTGTGCCAGCTCGGGCAGGCTCGCGAGCAGCGCCCCAAGCGCCACAAAGCAGCGCGGGTGGTAAAAAATGGCGGCCTCATTCGGCTGCCCGGTGGCGAGGATGGCCGCCACTGCCGGGCCAGTACCGAACGGAACCCGTGACGAGCGTCGCGATTTTAGCTCGATACAGTGACCGTGCAGTCGGGCAATGGGCCCGAGTTTGGCGAGTTTGTTGAGCAGATAGAAATCTTCAGCGCCAGCGCGTTGGGGGAAGCCGCGCACCTGCGCGTAAGTGCTGGCCTTTATGGCCAGGCAGCTACCCAGCGTGTGGAACGCGTAGGGAGAATCCGCGTATTCCAGTCCCAGCACATAATGGTGCAGGCGCAGTTCATACAGCGCGGTAGCGGTGTCGCAGGCCACATCCGCGCCCGGCACATGGCGAAACGGGAACACGGCTCCCACCGCATCGGGCGCCGCGCGGTCGAGTTGCTCGAAGTAGTCCGGTGGTAGCGTTGCGTCGGCGTCGGTGCTGCACAGCCACTGGCCGCTGATCCCGCCTGCGACCATCCACTGCAAAGCCAGATCGCAGCCGGTTTTGCGTGCGAGGCCGACACCGCGCGCGGCAGGCGTCGGCCCGTACAGTGTCTCCATGTCGTGCAGGTGCAGATCGGTGTGACTGTTCAAACAGTGAACTGGCACAGCGTCCCGCACCTCGCGTTGCAGATACTGCCCCTGCAGGACCTCTCGCAGGCCGGCGTTAGCCTGCGCGTCGCTATCCGAGTCGGGGCGATTCAACACCAGGATGACCAGGGTCCTGCCTTTGCCGGCGGGCAGTTGCGCCAGTCTCTCCAGCAGGGCGGGTGCTTCCCGGTAGGCGGGTAACACCAGCACATAGTGCCAATGCGCTACGCTAAAGCTGTGGCGGGGCAGCCCCGTTTCTATGTGCCTTTGCAAGTAGCGCTGCAGGGCAATACTGTCGCGCATTACACTGCGCAAGGCATCAGTGCAGCGCTGCCCTGATGGGCAGTGCCGCGACGATGCCAGCCTCGATATCCAGCAACTCATCCCAGCGCTGCTCGACCGTGTCGCGCTCGATGTATTTGTGCGCCAGTTCCAGGAACAACTCGAAGTGGCGCTCCTCGGACCGCGCGATGGATTGGTAGAATTTTTTCAGAAAGCCCGGCGGCAGGGCGGCGGTCACCAGTGCGAAGCGCTCAGCCCCACGCGCCTCGATGATGCTTGCTGTCAGCAGGCGATCCAGCAGATACACCTCCTTGCCCTGGCGAATCGATGCGCGAAATGCGACCACGTAGGGATCTTTGTGGTCTGGCGCGATGGTCAGGCCGCGCTGGTGAATCCACTTGAGCACCTCGCGGTAGTGGGTCAGTTCCTCTATCGCCAGATCCGCCATCGCGGTCACCAGTTCAATGCGATCGGGATAGTGGGACAGCATGGAGATCGCCATTCCCGAGGCCTTTTTTTCGGCGGTCGCATGGTCGAGCAGAAAACTGCCAAAGTCCGCCATGACCGCAGCGGTCCAGGCGGAGGGCGTGGTGTAGCGCAGGGGTGATTTCGGCATACGCGCAAGACAGTATCGGGACAACGGGCTGCTATTGAACTGTAAGTGAGCGGCGAACACAAGATTGGATGATCGTCGCGGCAATGATCGTCGCGGCGTGGCAGCGTGCCAACCCTATGTTAAACTGACCAGCCGCTCCAGGGTCGGGCAGGCTTTGCAGATCCCGACATCGACCCACACACCAGGACCGACCTGCCAATGATTATCAAGCCACGCGTACGCGGATTTCTCTGTATCACGACTCACCCGACCGGTTGTGCTGCCAACGTCAAGCGGCAGATGGACTATGTGCAGGGCCGGGGGCCAATTGCCAATGGTCCCAAGCGCGTGCTGGTGATTGGCGCATCCACCGGTTATGGCCTGGCGTCCCGCATCACTGCGGCCTTCGGCTGCGGTGCTGCCACCCTGGGAATCTTCTTTGAAAAAGAGGGCACGGACAAAAAACCCGGCACTGCCGGCTGGTACAATTCGGCTGCCTTCCACACCTACGCGCAAGCCGCTGGCTTGTATGCCAGGAGTATCAATGGCGATGCGTTCAGCAACGCCATCAAGCAAAAAGCCATCGCCACCATCAAGGCCGATCTGGGCCAGGTTGACCTGGTGGTCTACAGCCTGGCATCGCCGCGCCGGCAACACCCCGTCACCGGCGTCGTGCACACCTCCACCCTCAAACCTATCGGTGCGGATGCCGTGCAAAAGGGCGTGAATACCGACAAGGAAGAGGTGCAGGATTTTCACCTGGAAGCCGCCACGCAGGACGAAATCGACAACACGGTGGCGGTGATGGGCGGTGAAGACTGGCAGATGTGGATAGACGCGCTGGACGCGGCGGGCGTATTGGCCGAGGGCGCGAAAACCACGGCGTATACCTACATCGGCGAGAAACTCACCTGGGATATTTACTGGCACGGCACTATCGGCGCCGCCAAGCAGGACCTGGACAAGCGCGTGGTCGGCATTCGCCAGCGGCTTGCGGCAAAAGGCGGCGACGCCCGCGTCTCCGTACTCAAAGCAGTGGTCACCCAGGCCAGCGCCGCCATTCCCGCCATGCCGATTTACCTCGCGCTGCTGTTTAAGGTAATGAAGGAGCAGGGTACGCACGAGGGCTGCATCGAGCAGATCGACGGCCTGTTTCGCGACTCGCTGTACAGCGCCGCGCCGCAGCTGGATGAAGAGGGACGACTGCGCGCCGACCGCAAGGAGCTGGATCCGGCGGTACAGGCTGCAGTGGCAAAATTGTGGGATGGCATCAATACCCAAACCCTGCGTCAGTTATCAGATTTTGACGGTTACAAACGCGAGTTCCTGCAACTGTTCGGCTTTGAAGTGGACGGTGTCGACTACGATGCCGAGGTCAATCCCGCAGTTGTTATCGACGGCGTGGTCTGAAGCGATGCTGGAGCATGACATCCCCTTTCGTCTCAACAGCCGGGTGCGGCGTCTGGTCGCCGCCAACCCGGGCGTGATGACCGGGCCGGGCACCAACACGTATTTGCTGGGCGATGACGAGGTCGCGGTGCTGGACCCTGGTCCCGCCCTGCCTGCGCATATCGACGCGATACTGGATACCGCCGGCGATCGCATTCGCTGGATTGTCTGTACCCATACGCACCCGGACCACTCGCCCGCCTGGCAGGCGGTGGCCGCAGCCACCGGGGCGCAGGTCATCGGCGCATCCCCGCCGAATGACATGCACCAGGACAACACATTCAGGCCCACCCTTGAGGTGCAACACGATTACGTACTGAAGACAGACGAATTTACCCTGCGCGCGGTGCACACCCCCGGACATGTGGGGAATCATTATTGCTACTTGCTGGAAGAAGAAGGGATGTTGTTTGCTGGTGATCACATCATGAACGGCTCCACCGTGGTGATTATTCCGCCCAGCGGTGATATGAAAGCGTATATCGAGTCGCTGCAACTGCTGCTGAACTATCCACTCAAGTGTATCGCGCCGGGACACGGAGAAGTCATGCCTGAACCGACGGCGGTGGTGGACTGGCTGGTCAAGCACCGATTAATGCGTGAACAGAAGGTCATCAACGGCCTGCGCCAGACAGGCCGCGCGCCGCTGGATGCACTGGTCAAGGTCGTCTACGACGATGTGGATACCTCTCTGCACAAGATGGCGGTGCTGTCACTGCGCGCCCACCTGATCAAGTTGCAACATGAGCAGCGCGCGCTGCACTACACGACCGATGACAGTTGGAGTTTGGGGAGTTTGGGGTCAGAGTAAAAACTGGAACAAGTTTGGAGTTTGGGGTCAGAGTAAAAACTGGAACAAGTTTTTACTCTGACCCCAAACTCCCTCTGACCCCAAACTCCACACCAAACGCTTCGGTCGCACTTAGGAGATCACCGTGCGCAACGAGCCTGAGAGACGCACCAGCGCCGTCCGCCTGCCCACCGCCATCTGGGCCCTGGGTTTTGTCAGCCTGCTCATGGATGTCTCTCCGAGATGGTGCACAGCCTGTTACCGGTGTTTCTGGTTACCGCAGTCGGTGCCAGTGGCCTGGTGGTCGGTGTCATCGAGGGCCTGGCGGAAGCATTGGCACTGGTGGTCAAGGTATTTTCCGGCGTCCTCAGCGATTACTGGGGCAAGCGCAAGGGCCTGGCGGTGCTTGGCTACGGCATGGGCGCCCTGAGCAAGCCGCTGTTTGCACTCGCCTCCGGTGCCGGATTGGTGCTGGTGGCCCGCCTGATCGATCGAACCGGGAAAGGCATCCGCGGTGCGCCACGCGATGCTCTCATCGCGGATATCGCCCCGGTGGCAATGCGCGGCGCGGCGTTTGGCCTGCGCCAATCCCTGGATTCGGTGGGTGCCTTCCTCGGACCGCTGCTGGCGGTCGGCCTGATGCTGTTGTGGGCCAACGATTTCCAGGCGGTGTTCTGGGTGGCGGTCATCCCGGGCCTGCTCTCCGTGCTGGTACTGGTGCTGGGCGTGCAGGAGCCCGTGCGGCAGCACCCGGGTCGCGGCATCAACCCCATCCGTCGCGACAGCCTGCGCCGCCTGACCCGCCCCTATTGGACAGTCGTACTGCTGGGAACGTGTTTTTCGCTGGCCAGGTTCAGTGAGGCGTTCCTGTTGCTGCGGGCGGCGCAGGGCGGGCTGGCGGTCACCTGGATACCGTTGGTGCTGGTGGTCATGAACGCGGTGTATGCCGTGTCGGCCTACCCGCTGGGACGACTGGCAGACCGGATGAGCCATACCGCTCTGCTGGCCATGGGTCTGCTGGTATTGTTGCTCGCTGATCTGGTGCTGGCCAGCAGCAATCACTGGGCCGTCGTCATGTTCGGTGTCGCCTTGTGGGGGCTGCACCTGGGGATGACGCAGGGACTGCTGGCCGCCATGGTCGCGCAGTCGGCACCGGCAGAGTTGCGTGGCACCGCCTTCGGTGCGTTCAACCTGGCCTCCGGAGTGGCCCTGTTGGTGGCCAGTGTGCTGGCCGGGCTTTTGTGGGATGAAATTGGTGCCAAGGCAACCTTTCTGGCCGGGGCGGGCTTCTGCTGCCTCACACTGCTATACCTGTTCTGGCTCAAAAAATCAGGGAGTTTGGGGTCGGAGTAAAAACCGGAAGAGGTTTTTACTCCGACCCCAAACGCTCAAACGCTATACTGCGTCTAAAACTACGTCGGAGTTTATAATAATGATCGGCTTGATGATGAATCAGCAACTGTCGATTTCCACTATTGTAGAGCACGCGGAGCGCGTCAATGGCAGCGCGGAGATCGTCTCCATTACGGCAGACAACCCGCGACACCGCTATACCTATCGCGAAGCGTTCGCCCGGGCGCGGCGACTGGCCGACGGCATGTCCCGCTGGCATCTGGCGCAGGGCGACCGTATTGCCACGCTGGCCTGGAACGATTACCGCCACTTTGAAACGTATTACGCCGCCGCCTGCAGCGGTTACGTCTGCCACACGATTAATCCCCGGCTCTTTCCCGAGCAGCTCGTATTTATCATCAACCATGCCGAGGATCGCTACGTGTTCCTTGACGCGGACTTTGTGCCACTGGCGGAGAAATTGGCTACGCAGTGTCTGGGCGTTAAGGGCTGGATCGTGATGACGACGGCAGAGCGTATGCCGCGAACCAGCCTGCCCAATGCTCTGTGTTATGAAACGCTGATCGCTGCCGGCAGCGCCCGCTTTCAATGGCCGCAGCTTGATGAAAACACTGCCTGCGCACTGTGCTATACCTCCGGCACCACCGGCCATCCCAAGGGGGTGTTGTACTCGCATCGCTCCACCATGCTGCACGCCTACGCCACCATGATGCCCGACGCACTGGGAATTTCGCGCAGCGATGTGGTATTGCCGATCGTGCCAATGTTTCACGTCAACGCCTGGGGTAACCCTTACTCTTGCCCGATGGCCGGTGCCAAGCTGGTGTTCCCCGGCAACAAAATGGGCGATGGCAAGACCATTGCCGCCTTGATCAACGAGGAAAAAGTGACGCTGTCGTCCGGTGTTCCCACTGTCTGGCTGGGCCTGCTTGCCCACCTCAAGGCGACAGGCCAGCGCATCGATACCCTGCAGCGGATTGTGGTGGGCGGCGCGGCCTGCCCGCTGTCCATCATGGAAGACATGGATCGCTACGGTGTGGAAACGCGGGTGGGCTGGGGTATGACCGAGATGAGCCCGCTGGGTACCATCAACGCCAGTCCCGCCACCCGTGACAATTACAGTGCGCAGGAGTTCGCCAAACTTCGCCTCAAGGGCGGCCGCCCCATTTTCGGCGTGGAGATGAAAATCGTGGACGACGAGGGAGTGGAATTGCCCTGGGACGCTAAAGCCTTCGGCTCACTCAAAGTGCGCGGCCCCTGGGTGTGTTCCAGCTATTTCAAGCTGGAAGGTTCCAGTGCCCATGCGGAGGAAGGCTGGTTTGAAACCGGCGATGTCGCCACCATCGATCCGGACGGCTTCATGGCCATCACCGACCGCACCAAGGACGTGATCAAGTCCGGCGGCGAGTGGATATCCTCCATCGAAGTGGAGAACGTCGCTACCGATCACCCCAAGGTGGCCGAAGCAGCAGTCATCGGACACTATCATCCGAAGTGGAGCGAACGCCCGCTGTTGCTCGTGGTGCGCGGACCCGATGGCCAGGACCTCACGGCAGAGGACATGCTGGCCTGGTTCGACGGCAAGATCGCGAAGTGGTGGACGCCGGAGGCGGTGGAATTTATCGACGAGTTGCCGCACACGGCCACGGGCAAAGTGCAGAAAGTGGCGCTGCGGGAGATGTACAAGAATTATTCATTCCCGGAGTAATGGCGCGTTCGGCGCAGAATGGCTTTGCACTTTAAAGGAGGCTCGGCATGAGAAACAAGTTCCTTGGCACTGGCGAGATTGGCTATCACCC
>Ga0163150_10004844_pt1 | contig 17696 bp, 17 predicted proteins | sample OliLakLV19P2IB_FD_148628 | JGI IMG/M metagenome (GOLD analysis project Ga0163150, IMG submission 148628) | Freshwater microbial mat bacterial communities from Lake Vanda, McMurdo Dry Valleys, Antarctica - Oligotrophic Lake LV.19.P2.IB | ecosystem: Environmental > Aquatic > Freshwater > Lake >...
CTCCAGCACGCCGAAGTCGCGAACCGTGGGCCGGGTGCCGACGCGAATATTGGCCTCTTTAACAGCGTTGTTGTCGATGGCCCAGATCGCCACGTTCTCATTCCGGGCTGCCGTGGAGGTGAGTCGCCGAGCCGCGGGTGGGGCAGGGGCTGGCTTCGACGCGCCAGTGTCAGCCGGGCGGCCCACCAGGCACGCCGCTGCGAAGAGTAGCAGAAGTCTGTGAAATTCCAACCTTTAGTTTATCCCCTTCGGGAACAGGCATTCCCGCGCGAGCTTTTGACGGCTAAAAAGCGTGTAAAACGACAGACGAAATAAGGAAAGTTTTCTTATACTGCTGCAAATGCGACTCGCTCTGCTGGGTCTCTTTCTTGCCGCCGTCACGGCCCCGGCTGCGACGGTCACGTATCGGATGGAGTTTGCAGTGCCGTCGCTGCCAATCACCTCGGGCGGCCCGTTTGTCCCGGATCCCCTTCCGGCCTCGGTCATGCGCATCGACTACACGGGCGACTTCCCCGCTGCGGGTCCTTACACATTCTTCCTCGACGACGCCCGGATCACCGCCGTCGATCCGCCCGAGTACGCCGGGTATCCGCTGCGCCTGGCCAACTCTTACATCAGCTTCAGCAGCACGGCTCTGCAGTTGATTGCGTTCGAGTTCGGCCCGCCGTTGCCCTCGCCCGACGGCGTGATCGTCAACGCCCAGGTCCCCGACGCCGCCAGCCCGGGAAGCTTCATCAGCTCACTCGCTATTGGCACCGGCGCGAACGGGATCTCCGGGCAGGCAGGATGCCAGCAGTGTCTGGTGGTGACCATCACGCCGACCCCCGAACCAGCCACGGCGCTCCTGCTCGCCGTCCCTCTCGGCCTCGCGATTCTGCGCCGACCCCGCTGATTGTGCTACGTTCTACCCCATGCGGATTGTGCTTTTAACACTGCTGACGGCAGTCCTGCTCTTCGGAGCCGACTCATACAAAGGTAAGTGGACCAGCGACAGCAGCGGCAGCGGCGGCGAGATCCGCTTCACCCTGAAACCGGACGCAAAGGCCGTTTTCACGCTTTCGGGACAGGAAGTACCGTGTACCAATGTCAGCACGAAGATCGAAGGAGAAAGCATCGAACTGGCTTATGATTTCATCCTTCAGGGGTATAAGTTGCGTTCAACGCTGAAGGGAACGGTAAAGGAAGGCAAGTTCTCGGGGAAGTACAACACAGCTACCGTGGAGGACGGAGCAGCCGTCGACGCGGGTACTTTTGACACTTCTTCACAATAGTTTGGCCACTTTCTTGTAACTCTGGCGTACGGCGTCCGTCCTATCGTCATGGCCGGGCCCGCTGAACCAGCCATTTTGCAATATAATTTCAACAGAGGTCTGCGGCCTACTTGCCCCATCGTCCAATGAAACATCGGATTCTTCTCCCGCTCACAGCAGTTGTCCTGAGCGCCTTTCCCGCCGTGGCACAGACTGCCGCCCCCGGGAAGAAGGCGGCGCCTCAGGCGGAGAAAGTGGACAAGGCCTCGGCCTACTACCACTTTTCGCTCGGCCACCTGTACACGGAACTGGCTGGCGCTTACGGAAACAAAGGCGAGTACCTGAATAAAGCGATCGAGAACTACCGTCTCGCGATGAGGGAAGATCCCGACGCCAGTTTCCTGGCCGAAGAGCTCTCGGATTTGTATGTCCAGTCAGGCCGGCTGCGCGAAGCGGTGACCGAAGCTGAGGAAGCGCTCAAGGCGAACCCGAAGGACCTGAACTCGCGCCGCATTCTGGGCCGCATCTATACCCGGATGATCGGCGATTCGCAGCAGGGCAAGGTCGACGAGACCATGCTCAAAAAAGCGATTGAGCAGTACGACATCATTGCAAAGGCTGAACCGAAGGACATTGAGGCGCTGCTGCTTCTGGGCCGCCTGCAAAAAGTAGCGCAGAACTCTGTCGAATCGGAGAAAGCCTACAAGCTGGTTCTCGAGAACGACCCCAACAATGAGGACGCGCTCACCGGCCTCGCCATCGTTTACGCGGACCTCGGCAACACCAAAGAATCGACCGATCTGCTGCGCCGTGTGGCGGAAAAGAGCCCGTCGCTGCGCACGCTGACGGCCCTCGCGTCGCAATATGAGCAGATGCGCGATTACCCGATGGCGGCCGAAACGCTGCGCCGGACGCTGGAAGTGGCGCCCGACAACATCGACGTCCGCCGCGCCTATGCGCAAAATCTGATGCTGGCCGATCAGCTGGACGAAGCTCTGAAGCAGTTCACCGCGATCGCCGCCTCGGACAAGAAAGACTGGCAGTCCTGGCTGCGAGTCTCGCAGATTTACCGCCAGAAGCGAGATTTTACGAAGGCTGCCGAAGCGGGTCAGAAGGCCGTCGAGATCGAATCGAACAACCTGGAAGTCCGCTACAACAACGTTGCGCTGCTGGAAGCGCAGGGCAAGCAGGCCGAGGCCCTGGCCGCGATGAACGTGCTGCTCACCGGTACCACGAAGCGCACGTACAGTGCTGGCGAGCGCACCAACCGGATCGTCCTGCTGGAGAGACTGGCCGGTATGTACCGCATGGCCGACCAGTGGGACAAGGCTGTTGAGAGCTATCGTCAGATCGGCGAGCTGGAACCGAATGCGGCACCAAGGGTCGCGGCGCAGATCGCCGATACGTGGCGTCTGGCGAAGCAGTACACAAAAGCTCTGGACGAAGCGAGCGCCGCGGCAAAGAAGTTCCCTGACGACCGTGCCGTGCGCAGCGTGCGCGCGTCCATTCTTGCCGACACAGGAAAGACAGACGAAGCAGCAGCCGAAGCGAAAAAGTTGTTCGACGGCAAGTCCGACCGCGAGACCTGGATCACGCTGGCGCAGATCTACGAGAAGGGTAAGAACTTCACCGAGATGCGCAAGGCCATCGATGAGGCCGACAAGCTGAGCACGGATAAGGACGACAAAGAGAGCGTCGCGTTCATGCGCGGCGCCATGTTCGAAAAGATGAAGGACTTCGACAATGCGGAGAAGGAATTCCGCAAAGTCCTGGACATGAATCCGAAGAACACGTCGGCGCTGAACTACCTTGGCTACATGCTGGCCGACCGCAATGTGCGTCTGCCGGAGGCTCTGACTCTCATCCGCCAGGCCGTGGATATCGACCCGGAGAACGGGGCATATCTCGACAGCCTCGGCTGGGTGTACTACCGGATGAACGATCTGGACCAGGCAGAGCGCAACCTGCAGCGCGCCATCGAGCGTTTCAGCAAGGACCCGACCGTACACGATCACCTCGGCGATGTGTACTTCAAAAAGGGTAAGCTGAAAGACGCCATCGCGCAGTGGCAGAAGTCGCTCACGGAATGGCAAAACGCCTCGGCGAGCGAAGCCGACAGCACCGAAATGGCGAAAGTTCAGAAAAAGCTGGAAGGCGCAAGGGTCCGTCTGGCCCGCGAATCGGGCTCCGGTGCAGGTCAACAGCGGCAGCAGTAAAGGAAAGCATAACGGCTTAAGTAACAGGACGGTGCGGGAGAGCGTCTCCAGTGTGGAGTTGCTTCCCTGATGCCTGCTCGTCTTGTAGCCACACTTTTGCTTTGTCTTTGCCCTCTGATTTTGGGTCAGGAGGCGGCTCAGCCACCTGCCCTCAAGCCTGAACCGCAACTGTCCGATGAGCAGATGGAGCGGTTTCTCAAGACCGCCCCGATCGTCAGTTCAACGCTGTTGGGCGAAGGCTCAACCGGCGCCGGCAAAGCGTCCCTGTCCGACGCCGGTCTCACACATGACGCCCAGGTCCAGTGCGTCGATGTCTACAAGCCCGTGTGGAAGGGGGCTGAAGGCACGGTGGAGAAAAACTTCCGCGATTCGTGGAAGTTCAACGTAGCCGCCTATCGTGTCGGACGGCTGATCGGGATCAAAAACATCCCGATGTCGGTGGAGCGCAATGTCGACGGGAAGCTGTGCTCGGTCACCTGGTGGGTCGACAACATCTGGATGGATGAAGCGAAGCGGCGCGAGAAGAACATCAAGCCGCCGGCCAGCGACGGCTGGGTGAACCAACTGAACGCGGTCCGCGTGTTTGACCAGATGATCTATAACACAGATCGCAATCAGGGAAACCTGCTGATCACGCCAGAATGGAAACTCTGGATGATCGACCACACGCGCGGGTTTCGTCTCACACGTGCCCTGATGACCGTAGAACCACTCCGCAGAATTGATGCGCAGCTCTTACAGGCGCTGCGGAATCTCAAGGCAGCGGATATAAAACGTGAAGCAGGACCATGGCTTCGTGCGGAAGAGATCTCTTCTGTCCTGTTTCGACGCGATCTAATAGTGAGGTTCTTCGAATCGGAGATCAGGGCCAAAGGTGACGAGGCCACAATCACGGGGCTGCCCCGAAAAACTCCGTCGATCAATGTTCCTTAAAATAAGATTAAAAGAGCGCAGATGAATACATCGTTCGGGCGCGTGCTGGCCGCCTTGATTGTTGCGTCAGGCCTTCCTGGGGCTCAGGAGACATCAACTCGCAGTGCGTTGATTGAAGAAGCTCGGGCAGAAAAACAAAAGAATCCACCGGCAGAAGAGAAGTCGGGGATTGAGCAGGCGTTAATCGTAGTCAAAGAGCGCCGCCTGCTGGACAAATGGAGATATGGCTGGCACGGCCTCCGGCCGCGCGTTGGGGCGTTGGTAACAGGCTCGGGTTTTGCATTCGGGCCGGAATTTCTGCGTACGGATATTAGAGGCGGCGATGTCAGCTTTCGCGTCACTACACAGTTCTCCACCAGTCGCTATCAGTTGTATGACACCGAGCTCGCATTTCCCAGGCTCGCCGACAATCACGTGTTTGTCAGCCTGGGCGCGCGGCATCGCAACTACCCGCACATGCAGTACTACGGGCCTGGTCCCGATTCGAAGAGAACCGGCCGGAGCAGCTACAGGCTGGAAGACAACATGTTCGGATTCACGGTCGGCGTTCGCCCGGTTCGGCAGGTCTACATGGGCGTGACGGGCGATCTGCTCCAGGTCAACATCGGCCCGGGTACGCATGAGCGCTTCGTCTCGACCGACCGTTCATATACCGAAGCGCAGACCCCGGGCATTCAGCGTCAGACCGACTTTCTGCAGGGCAGCGTGTTTGCGGCAGTCGATACGCGCGACGTCGCCGGCGGTCCCAGATCGGGCACTCTGCTGCGGGCCGACCTGATCTACAACAAAGACACCGATTTGAGAATGAATACACACAGGCGCCTGAACATGGAGGCGCAGCAGTATATTCCGTTCTTCAACAAGCGGCGCGTCATCGCACTGCGTGGCCGGTCCGAGCTGACATACAAGAATCCCGGGCAGCAGGTGCCTTTCTACCTGCAGCCGGTGCTCGGCGGATCCAACGACTTGCGAGGCTTCCGGCCGTTTCGGTTTCACGACGACAATCTGATTTTGTTCAACGCCGAGTATCGCTATGAGATATTCGCCGGCCTCGACATGGCGGTGTTCGCCGATGCGGGCAAGGTGTTCCATTCTAAGAAGCAGTGGAACGTGCGCGACATGGAGGGATCGTACGGAATTGGTATGCGGTTCAACGCCCGCAATGCTGTCGTGATGCGCGTGGACGCTGGTTTCAGCCACGAAGGATTCATGGTATGGGTCAAGTTCAACAACATATTTTAGTGGCGGCCGCCGGGCTCGCATTGTGGCTGACAGCGCTTCCTCAACAGGCTCAGGCGAAGAAGTTTTATGATGACGACCCGCTGCTGCGGGAGCCGAAGCCGAAGCCAGTGGGCGATATCCGGCGGCGCAAAGCGAGCGAGATTTACGACTATTTCCAAAACACCTTAGGCAAGCCGGGTGAGAAGATCGTGCCCTCGAAACCGGTGCGCGCCAAAGATATCAGCACCACCGATGAAGTGCCCGACAATGCCTGGTACGTGAATCGCCACGGCAAGCGGCGCATGTCCATTGAGGAACTGGTTCGCGGCGCCGGATACGCGCCCACGCCTTCGATGAACGGAAGGTGGGAAGTGACGTCGGCCAAGACCGAAGGTGTAACCCCGGGCTTTACAGTGAAGGATTCCACGGGCCGCAGGTATCAGCTAAAGTTCGACGTGGCGCAGGCCCATGAGCTCGGCACCGGAGCCGATGTGATGGGAAGCAAGTTCTACTGGGCATTCGGCTACTGGGTTCCGCAGAACTTCATCGTGTACTTTCCTCTGGAGCAGCTGGTGGTTGGCAAAGGGACGAAGTTTATCGACCAGCGCGGCCAGGAGCGAGATCTGCGGCAGGAAGATATCGACGACATTATGAAGCAGGTGCCGCGCGATTCGCAGAACCGGTTCCGCGCCGTCGCCAGCGCCTATCTGGAAGGTCAGCCGGTGGGCCCGTGGAAGTACAACGGAGTTCGCGCCGACGATCCCAACGACATCTGGCCACACGAACATCTTCGAGCCCTGCGTGCTCTGCGCGTATTCAATTCGTGGGTGCAGCACACCGACGCCAAATCGCTGAACGGGCTCGACACCGTGGTGACGGCGGGCGGCGTAAAGCACGTGCGGCATCACCTGATCGATTTCAGCGCGGCCTTCGGCGCCGAGGCATTCGAGCCGAAAAGCCCGCGCGCCGGTTTCGTTTATCTCCTCGACTGGAAGGACTCGGCCCGATCGTTCTTCACCTTCGGGCTCGCCGCTCCGGCGTGGGTTCGGGCCGATTACGACTACGTGGATCAGGCAGGGCGGCTCGAATCGAAGGTGTTCGATCCCGAGGAATGGAAGCCCAACTACTACAGCCCGGCGATGGTGAACCTGCTCCCCGACGACGCGTTCTGGGCGGCGAAGACGATCATGAAGTTCACCGAGCCTGAGGTTCGGGCGATTGTCGCAACGTCAGAGTACAGCAGCAAAGAAGGCCAGGATTATCTGGTGCGAGTGCTGATGGAGCGCCAGCGCAAGATCGGCCAGACTTGGTTCTCCAAAGTGCTGCCGCTCGACAACATCCGCGTGGAGAATGGCCGCCTGGCGTTTGACGATCTGGGCGCGGTTTACAAATACTGGGCCGACCGCTCCTACACCGTCGCCTGGTCGGACTTCGACAATGAAACCGAGCGCCGAACCCCGATCCCAGGCGCGTCCACAGGCACGGCGGTGCCGCGCTCACAGTCGCGGTATGTGGCGGCCGAGATTTCCTCAGGCAATCCGCAAATGACGGTTACGGTTTATCTGCGTCGCCGAGGCGAGGAAATGCAGGTGGTTGGCGTCGAACGTACGTGGCCGACCGATTCTATAATAAGTATGAAGCGATGATAGTGAAACGACTCCCGATCCTGCTCCTGATAGGCGCCGCCTGCGTTTCGGCGCAGAAGGTGCACACCTACGTCGGTGAGATAGGGACCGATCACGTGACGCTGGCCTGGGGCACCACCGCGGGCGATAACACGATCGGGCGCAGCTCACGCCCGATTGGCGCTGTGAAAGTGCGCGTCGGGACTACAGAGACTGTGGTCCCGGACAAGAACTGGACCGTCGTCAGCGGTCTAACCCCCGACACCGAGTACCCATGGGAACTGACGCTGGACGGCCGCAAAATCGGCGGCTCGAAGATCCGGACGTGGCCCGAAAAGAGCGACAAACTACGGTTTTTCGTGATCGGTGACTGGGGCTCCGGAGACTCGGCTCAGGCCGGCATTGGCAGGGCGATGGCCCAGGAGATGGAGCGGCTGCAGGGCGACAACCCCGTACGCTTCGTCATCACCACAGGCGACAACATCTACGGCGTGTTCGGGTTCGCGCTGCGGTTCAGCAAAACAGGGGACAAAGACAGAGACTGGGACACCAAATTCTTCGAGCCCTATGCGCCCCTGCTCGCCCGCATTCCGTTTTACGCCTCACTCGGCAATCACGACGGAAATGAGACCGAGGCTCGCGGCGACCTGGCCCAGTATCTCGACAACTTCTTCTTCCCCAGCCCGCAGCCAGCCCGCTACTACCGCTTCTCCTACGGCGGATTCGTCGATTTCTTCGCGCTGGACTCCACCACCAACGCCGAGACTGGGCCGACGCGCCCGGCTTTTCTGGAGAACGGCGACCAGTCGAAGTGGCTTCAGGAGAATCTGAAGCAGTCCCAGGCGCCCTGGAAAGTTCCGTATTTCCACAATCCTCCGTTCAACGCGGGCCCACGGCACCCCGCGGCGAAGCAAGACCTGGAGCACTGGCTGAAGATATTTGAGACCAACGGCGTGAAAGTGGTGTTCAACGGCCACGAGCATAATTACCAGCACAGTGCCGTGAATCGCGCGACCGGCGGCATCCGCTATGTGGTCTCGGGCTCGGGCGGCGAGCTCCGCCAGGGCGACGTGCGCAAGGTCATGCAGAAGGCTGAGATCGAGGGTTGGGCTGCGGTGAATCAGTTCCTCAGCGTCGAAATCGACGGTAAGGAAATGAAGATCACTCCCATCTCGACGGCGCCCTTCGATGTGGTGGACCGAAACAGGAAGAAGATCCAGATGCCGCTATCGGTTCGCCTGCCGTAAAGTCTGCTGCAGCAGGTTCGACGCGGTCGCGTTCTTAGGATCCAGCTCCAGTGCTTTGCGGAGCATCGTTTCCGCATTTGGGTACGACTTCACACGAAGGTACGCTTTGCCCAGCGCAGCGTACGGCGGAGCGATATGCGGGTTCAGCCAGATGCTCTTCTGCAGCGCGGGAATCGCATCGGTCCAGCGCTCCAGTTTCGACAGGGCTTCTCCCAGTCCCAGCCATGCTGCCGGCGAAACCGGGTCCAGCTGAATGGCGGTCTGGAACTGTTTCACGGCAGTCTCGGCCTGACCCATGGAGTGGTTGAGTTCGCCCAGCATCAGCCATGTGTCGGCATGCTTCGGATCGATTTCCGCCGCTCGCTCCAGTTGCTGAAGAGCGTCTTTGTTCCGTGCCAGACGGACCAGCATGCGTCCGGTCAATGACCACGCCGCGGCGCTGTCAGGGGACGTGTTGTAAAGCTTCGCCAGCACGGCTCTGGCTTTGTCGACCTGCCCCACCTGCAGGCAGGCCTGCACCAGCATGTATTCCACCTCGGGCCGCGGTTTGTTTTCCACGCGCTTTTCCAGCCATGGAATGGAGTCGCCGAACTTGCCCGTCAGGAAGTAGCTTTGCCCCAGTGCCAGCACGGATTCGTTGTAAGCGCCGGTACCTGGCTTTAAACTCGGAATAGCGGGGAGCAGTAACTCCACGGCGTGATCGTAGTTCTTGCGGCCATATTCGGCCAGCCCGTCGCGCACAGGGCTTTGGATGAGGGCTGGACTTTGCTGTAGCAGCAGCATTAGCGCGAGCATTGACGACGCCCCCATACGCTGTTCAGTATTGCACCTTGACGTTGTTGTCACGCAATGCCGTACAATAGGATTGTCCCGGATAGGAGGAAGGATGCCTACACTTCAATTGCCGGAGCTTATGGTCATTTTGGGTATAGCCGTTTTGTTGTTCGGCGGCAAGAAAATCCCGGAAGTGGCTAAGGGCCTGGGCGAAGGTATCAAAAACTTCAAGAATGCCATGAAGTCGGAAGAGAAACCGGCTCCGGCTGCGACCGTCGAAGAAAAGAAGCAGGCGTAAGCTTCCCCGGATGCTCCCAGGCTGGAGCACCCTCGGCTCAACGGTATTTTAGAAACCACGACCCCGCAAGCACTTACCGCGGGGTCTTCAACTTTCAAAACAAAAGGCCCCACGTGTGTCTGTTCCGTGGGGCTTTTCGTGTTTTTCGATTCTCGCCTGTTATTTGGCGCCCTTGGCGACCTTGGGCGGAACAATCGCGTCCTTTACCGACTTCGCGATCCGAAACTTCACGACCTTCTTGGCCGGAATCTTGATCGCTTCACCCGTTGCAGGGTTGCGGCCGGTCCGAGCCTTGCGCTCGACACGCACGAGGCGGCCGATGCCGGGCATCACGAACATACCCTTCTTCTTGGTTTCGCGAACGGCCATCTCGGCGAACTTGGTCAGGATCTGCTTGGCGACCTTCGTCGGGATCTGTGCGTCTTCCGCCAACTCGCGAATGATCTGCGTCTGCGTCATTCTTGTTGCTTCAGCCATTGGTGTGGATCTCCCTAATTTGGGCCGGAAATGTCTGTCTAAAACATTTTCGACCTGAAATGCAAGTTTATGATAAGCCACGATTCCGGAGATGTAAAGAGAAAACGGCCAGAATCTGGCCATTTTCCGTACTTTGTAATGTTAGGTCCGCTCGGAACCCAGTGAAAACGAGGTTTTCCGGACGTATCAGGCGCTCGCAGCCACGCGGACGGGCATTTGAGTGGGGTCCGGGATACCCAGAGCCGCTCGAACCGCCACCTCCAGCTTGTTGGCAGTCTCGGGGTGTTCCTTCAGGAACGTACGTGCATTCTCACGGCCCTGGCCGATGCGCTCGCCAGCGTAGCTGAACCACGAACCGCTCTTCTCTACCACACCGTGGAGGGTGCCCAGGTCCAGCAAATCGGACTCCCGGGAGATGCCGAACCCGTGGATCAGGTCTACCTCTACCTCTTTGAAGGGCGGCGCCACCTTGTTCTTCACGATCTTTACTTTGGTGCGGTTGCCAACAATCACGTCGCCATCCTTAATGGCAGCCGACCGGCGAACCTCCACCCGAATCGAGGCGTAGAACTTCAGTGCTCGGCCCCCGGGGGTGGTTTCAGGGTTGCCGAACATGACACCAATCTTCTCGCGAAGCTGGTTAATGAAGACCAGGCACGTGTTGGTTCGCGAAACCAGTCCGGTCAGCTTGCGCAGAGCCTGCGACATCAGCCGCGCCTGAAGTCCCACGAAGCTGTCGCCAATCTCGCCGTCCAGTTCCGCCTTCGGTACCAGGGCCGCAACTGAGTCAATCACAATCAGGTCGACCGCTCCGGTCTGAGCAAGTGAGGCTGCGATTTCCAGCGCCTGCTCGCCGGAATCGGGCTGCGACACGATCAGGTTGTCGATGTCGACACCGAGTGCGCGGGCGTAGCCAGGATCGAGCGCATGCTCAGCGTCGATGAAAGCCGCGAATCCGCCCAGTTTCTGCGCCTGAGCAATGATGTGCAGCGTGAGCGTGGTTTTGCCGGAGGATTCAGGACCGAATACCTCCACGATGCGGCCGCGAGGGAATCCGCCGACCCCGAGGGCGAAGTCAACGGCAAGCGAGCCGCTGGGGATTGCTGCAATCGGGAGGGCGCTTTTCGAGCCCAAAAGGAGGACGGAGCCTTTGCCGAACTGTTTGTCCATTTGCACGAGGGCGGACAAGATGGCTCGTTTACGATCTTCTGTGACTACAGGCATATCAGTTTCTGTCGAGAAGGTGCGATCCCACCATGGAACTTCTCAGGATTTTTGGGCAGGAACGGATGGTAAGCTCAAGAGAATACATCGCGGGCGGTTAGCTCAGCTGGTTAGAGCACTTCGTTTACACCGAAGGGGTCTGGGGTTCGAATCCCTAACCGCCCACCATTTCACGCTCTTTCGGCAATTTCGCGACAGCGGGCACGTCGGCGTCTCCCTCAATCTCTAAGTCGCGCAGGCTCCTGGTCTGTGTTCGAAGACGGTGCTCCAACGCAGGGTCCGATCTTGCCACTTCGACAGCCGTCGATCGGGTGGCATTCGTGCTGCTTCAACGTCCTGCCAGTCCGCTACTGAATCTTGACGGCGAGCGCGGTGGACAGCGCGGCTGCGTTCACAGAATCGGGAATACCGGAGTACCCGGCCACATAGCTACCCTTGCGAAGAATCGCCATCGTGCCGAGGTACTTATCTCTTCCCATGAACCCGCCGTCGCCGACCTTCAGGTCCCCGACATCGGTGAGCCGAGCCTTAAGCTTGTCCATGGTGGCGGCAGCAGCCTCAGGGCTCGCATCCGCCACCACAAACGCCTTCGACCCGTTCTCATACTGCGCGACATACCCGCGCTTCAGAGCTCGTATGCCGAGCACGCTCTGCGGGATCAGCCTCGGTGATCCGTTCTGCAGGCCCTGCACCGGAAACCACGCCAAAGCTTCGGGCGGCGTAGTCCGGCCGTGCACCTGCGACGCAAGCGTTGCCGCCATCGCGCGCAGCATTTCCCGGTAATCACCCTCCGGTTCGACGGCAATTTCAAGATAATACCGACCTTTCGCCAGAATTACCTTGCGAGGCAACACCTGCGCGCCCATACCGATTGGCTCAGCCGCGGAGCGGACATCCCGATTCGCTGAGAAAATCCCAAACGCCGACTCCGCATCGCCCATGTCTGACACGTCGACGATGATCGTTGCGCCGTCCTTCCCGCACGACACGCCGGCCATCTTTCTGAAACCGTAAATCAGGTACCCTTCCGAGTTCCCATTCATGTACTCGTACAGGCTTTCGCCTTCATACGTGCGGCGAGGACCCGTCTGCTGCCAGCCAGGAGCCAGGTTGCACTCAGGCACCTCACTCCAGGCCAGCGACGCCAGTGCGACAACCGCAAGAGAAGCGCGCAACATCACGCGAAGCACTCCTGAGCTCTGCTGAGCCGCCTGACCACCTGCACGCCATTCGGACAATGCACGGAGCACGAAGTGCACTCCCCGCAACGAACGCCCCCGAGCTCAGAAGAAAGCTCGCGGTAATTCGACAAACCAAGTGAAAAGTCACCGTAATTCTCGGCGTACATCCAGTAGCGCAGGATATCGGCGACCGGCAGTCCCTTGTCACACATGTCCGTGCAGGTGCCGCACATGCGGCAATAATCGGGGCTGATGCGCCGCAGATGTGCGGCGAGCACTTTCTCATCCGTGGCCGAAAAGGACGAGCCCATCGCACGAAGGTTCTCATCCAGCTGATCGATATCCGTGATGCTGGGAATGGTGGTGTGGACGTTGCGGTCCTTCAGGGTCCACTTCAGCGCAGCCAGCATCGCGCCGTCGCGGCCCAGTATCTCCCGCGTCCTGTCACTGCCACTCGACGCCCCGCGGCGCTGACCGCCAGCCATCACCTTCATGCCAACCACGCCGAGGCCCGCCTGCGCGGCACTCGCGACAACCGCGCTCATCGACGGATCCATGGCGAAGTTGTAGCTGGTGAGCAATACGTCGAAGTGCTTCAGTCCGATCACATGCGGCACCAGTTCCGTCTGGCCACCGTGCGTGCTGATTCCCGCGAACCGGATCTTGCCCTGCTTCTTCGCGATCGCCTGCGCTTCCAGCATTTCGTCGGTGACGTCAGACGGCTTGCTCTTGGCGTGGAGATACCAGATGTCGACCCAGTCGGTCTGCAGTTCCCTCAGGCTGGTCTCCAGATGTTCCAGCAGCCCGGCTTTGTCGCGAGCCGCGCTCTTTGTGGAGAGTACGATCTTCTTCCGGTAACTCTTGAGCGCGGCGCCGACCATGCGCTCGCAGTTGCCCGACTGGTAACCCCGCGCTGTATCGAAATAATTCACGCCCATATCGGCAGCGCGTTCGATCACCGTTCCGTCGCTGGTGATCATGGTCCCGAAACCCACGCTGGTGAGCTTTAGACCGGTCTTGCCGAGCGTTCGATATTCGAACTTCGTTTCAGGGACAAGCTTGGGACTGGAAGAAGATTTTTGCGGCAGCGTTTGCGAAGCCGAGCCCAGGGCAGCCGGTGCGGTCAGCCCTGCAACGAGGAAGGAGCGCCTCGAAGCATCGGAGTTCATGTGAATGATCCTGACGACTACTATATCGCTTCGCACGCTACGGGTATAGTATGGTCACCAGGAGACGCCCCATGGCGCACCCGCTCTCCAGAAGATATTTCCTCGCAGCCGGCACGGGCTCGTTGTTAGCCTCTGCCGCCAACTGGGCTGCTCAGGCACCTGTTCCGTTGCCTCAGCCCGAAACTCCGTACACCCGCCGGTCCCGTGTTGCATTAATGCACGGAGAAGACCGGCGCAAGAATATCTACGAATCCCTGAAGGCCATCGACGACCAGATCCAGCCGGTCCTTCGCAAACGCAAATACGTTGTCATCAAGCCCAACAACGTATCCACTGTGAACCAGCTGGCATCCACGCATGCCGACGCGCTGCGTGGGATGCTCGACTACTTTACGGAGCGCTTCAAAGGCCCGGTAGTCATTGCCGAATCGTCCGCCGGCGACACCATGCAGGGCTTCGAGCACTTCCGCTATACCGCCCTCCCAGGCGAGTACAAATCGCGAAAGGTCGAACTCATCGACCTGAATAAAGAAGCGAAATACGAACTGGTTTCCGTGCTGGACGCGGACCTGCATCCGACGCCGGTTCGACTGGCGGCCCGCCTGCTCGACCCCGAAGCATTCGTTGTGTCAGCCGGCTGCATGAAGACCCACAATGTTGTCGTGGCCACCCTGGGCATCAAGAACATGACTCTTGGCGCGCCGCTGCACCAGGCTCCAGGTGAAACGGCGAAATGGAACGACAAACGTAAGTATCACGGCGGTGTGCGCCAGACGCATTACGACATCATGGTGACCGCGCAGCGCCTCTCGAATAACCTGAACCTCGACGTGATTGACGGCTTCGAGGGTATGGAAGGCAACGGGCCCGCGCAGGGCAACCCGGTGGCCTCGCGCATCGCGATTGCTTCCACTGACTTCGTCGCGGCCGACCGCATCGGTGTCGACGCAATGGGGATCGACCCCGGCTATCCCGGCTATCTGATGTACTGCTGGCAGGCGCATCTCGGCCAGTACGATCCCGACAGGATCGACATCGTCGGAGAGAAAGTGTCAGCGGTAAGAAAGCCCTACCGCATGCACAATGACATTGAGCGCCAGCTGCAGTGGCGGGGCACAATGGAGGAGCTGCCGCCGAAGCTCGGATAAAGGGCATCGCGCGGTATCATGAACTCTGGCAAAGGACGGCCATGACGCATCCGGAGCCACGAGGCTGCATGAACGAACCTAAAATTCAGGTGAACAACACCGCCGATTACCGCGAATCGTACGCCAACAGCGTGCAGGTTCGTGTGAACCTGTGGGATTTCTTTCTGCTGTTTGGAACTCTGACGCAGAATTCCCCGGACCAGGTTTATATTCAGAACTTTCAGGGCGTTTATCTAAGCCCTCAGCAGGCAAAAGCGCTGCTGAACATAATGCAGCAGAACATATCGCAGTATGAGGCCACCTTCGGCGAGATAGCCCTGGAGCCTCAGAACGCGGGACTGCAACAGGGCAAGACCATTCAGTAACCAATCCAGAATGAACCCGGCCCTGCGAAGGACGCTGTATTCGTGGTCGGCATTTTATCTGCTTTTTTTCGGAGCGCTGCTGGCGCTTCATGCGCAGGTATTGCGACTGCCATATTTCTGGGATGAGCTGGGGCAGTTTATCCCCGCCGGCCTCGACATCCTGCAGCTTCACGCCTGGGTTCCGAAGACCACTTTGCCCAACGTTCACCCACCAGGCGTGATGGCGTATCTGGCATCCGTGTGGGCCATCGCGGGCTATTCGGTCATGGCCACGCGAGTCGCGATGCTGGCCCTGGCCGCATTCGGTGTGCTCGCCACCTTTGTGCTTGCCATCGAACTGTGCCGCGACCTCCCCGGCACTCCCGCGATCTTCGCTCCCCTGTTTCTGCTGTGCTCGCCGCTGTTCTGGGCGCAGTCGATGATGGCCCAGCTCGATATGCCCGCGATGGTGTTCACCTGCGCCGGTCTCTGGCTGTTCCTCCGCGGCCGCATGCTGTCGTGCGCGATCTGTTGCACACTCCTGGTCCTCTGCAAAGAGTCGAGCCTCGCCGTGCCATTCGTCCTCGGCTGCTGGCTGCTCCGGGAGCGGCGCATCCGCGAAGCACTGCTGTTTTTCATCCCCGCGGGCGCGCTGGCTGTGTGGCTCACCGTGCTGCACGCCTCCACCGGCCACTGGCTGGGTAATGCCGAGTTCACGCACTACAACGTCTGGTTCCAGCTTCACCCCGTGCGTTTGCCGGTCACGGTCTTCCGGCGCATCTTCTACCTGTTCGTCGACAACTGGCACGCCCTCGGCACGCTGGCCATTGGCCTGGCATGGATGCGGACCCGCATCTTTCGAAACCGAGCATGGGCGCTTGTGGCGACAGTTGCGCTGGTGCAGACCATCGTGGTTTCCGTACTCGGCGGAGCAGCGCTGGAACGCTATCTGGTGCCCGTGATCCCGCTGTTCTATCTCGCCGCAGCGGCCTCGCTCGCCGTCCTCGCTGCCCCGTGGCGCCTGCTAATCTCAACCGTCATCACCGCAGGTCTGCTCTCGGCGATTCTCATCAACTCGCCCTTCGCCTACCCTTTCGAAAACAACGCGGCATTCGTATCGTTCGTCCACCTGCAGCAGCGTGCGGCCGACTACTGCGCGCAGGAACTTCCCGACAAAACCATCGTCAGCGCATGGCCCTTTCCCGACGCGCTGCGCCGCCCCGAGTTTGGCTATGTCCCGCGTCCCATGAAGGTGCGCGGCATCGACAATTTCAACCCCGAGACCGTGCTCGCCCTTGCCGGCAAGGTCGACGTTCTCGTGGTCTACTCCCGCACCTGGGAACCGACATGGGGCGTCCTCCGCGCCGGCTGGATTCGCTGGTTTCTCACTGAGTATTACTTCTACAAGCCCCAGATCGCGCCGGACCAGATCGAAGAGAAACTCGGCCTGAGCCCGGTGGTGCGGTGGGACGAAGGCGGCCAGTGGATCGAGATCTATGTCCGTAACGCGCGACGCAATCTGCTGGTGCTGTAGAAGGGCTAGACCGCAAATCCGTGCTGCTTGCGGTGATACCCGGCGTCGAACCGCTGCGTGGTCTTGAAGTGCTCATAACGGCCGTCGCCGGCAACGTCCTTCAGCCGCGTCGAGAGCGTCCTGAGTTCCTCAGGAGTCATCGGCCTGAACTTGCGAGCGATTTCGATCGCACGCTGGAGGTCCGCCATGGACGCAAGCCCGACCACCTGAACGCTGACCGGCTGCGAGAGGAAGTACCGGTAGCACTCCTCCACGCTGGCGACGTTATCCGTAAGTATCCGGCCATCGCCACCGCAGCCCTTCATCCCAATCACACCAATGTTGCGCTTAACGCACTCCGGCACCACCTCATGACGGAAGCTCTCAAAGCTGTTGTCCATCACGTTGACTGGCATCTGGCAGGTGTCCCACGGGAAATTCAGCGCCAGCATCTTCTTGTGTATGCGAGGGTGTTTGTGTCCGGTGAACCCGATGAAACGGATCTTGCCCTGTTTTTTTGCCTCGAGCGCTGTCTTTAGTCCGCCCTTTTCCATCAAATGCTCGGGCACATTGTAGTAGTTGCATTCGTGGAACTGCCAGAGATCGATCACGTCGGTGCGGAGCCGGCGGAGGCTGTCTTCCAGATGCTTCATGGCACCGGCGCCGTCGCGGTCGCAGACCTTGGTCATCAGGAATACCTTCTTCCGATACCCGTCCATTGCGAGCGCTTTGCCCATCACTTCTTCGGCGCGGCCGTCATGGTAATCCCATGCATTGTCCATAAAGGTGATGCCGGCATCGACAGCAGCGTGAACAATGCGGAACGATTCGCTTTCTTCTTTTGGTCGGGCCTGATGATGCCCGCCGAGGCCGAGCATGGAGACCCGCACCCCGGTTTTGCCCAGCGCACGGGTTTGAATGCCCGTTCCGCTGCTCTGAGCCTGAAGCGGCAGCGCCGCGGATGTAGCGGTAATCAGAAGATCTCGACGTGACTGATTCATGGTGAGATTCTACGCTCCTTTGAAACTGGAAACAAACCGTTTTAACCTCGCGATGCCAGGCGGACTTTCCTATAC
>Ga0163150_10004846_pt1 | contig 17694 bp, 35 predicted proteins | sample OliLakLV19P2IB_FD_148628 | JGI IMG/M metagenome (GOLD analysis project Ga0163150, IMG submission 148628) | Freshwater microbial mat bacterial communities from Lake Vanda, McMurdo Dry Valleys, Antarctica - Oligotrophic Lake LV.19.P2.IB | ecosystem: Environmental > Aquatic > Freshwater > Lake >...
GAGGCCGGATTGGCCTTAATTGCCTCTGAGAGTGGTCAACACTACTCTCTTAGGAACCATCTTGATGAGACCTAAGTCTCTTCAGGAATCCCCCACCCAGCTTGCCTGGGTGGTGGGAGGAAGTCAAGTCAAACTCCGAAATGTGTGAACTGGAACAATTAGCTCGCGCAGGAGACACCGAGGCGCTAACTAAGCTCCAGGCTCTCCGAGATCAAGTTGGCCTCGGCGCTGCTGACGCGTAATATTTGCAAAAATATCTTAAAATCTGCGAGCAATTCATTAATGGTAAGATCACCATCTTTGAAGCTGGCGGCCGTGAGCGTGACGACGATGAGTGGGATGTGTATGATGACGAAGATGATTGTGATCTAGACGACGAGGAACGCGCGGAAAGAGAAAAAGAAAAAGAAGAAGCTAGAAAAGAAAAAGAAGAAGACAGAAAACAAAATAGACTTTTTAACCTAAACGAAGAGTATAAATTTCTGGTCTGTTCTAAGACCCTCAGAAACGAAATCCTAGCCAGCAAGCTCGCAAGTTGGTGGTTGGGCTATATCGTCAATTTGTTAAAGGATTCCTAGAATACCTCCTCAACGATCTCCAAAGCCAGCCCACATAACCCATGACCAAAAAATTTAACTTGTGGAGGAATAAATGACTAGCTCTTCTGATGATGGAACAATTTACGAAACTGAGTCCGAATGGCGACAAATCGCGACTGACCGTGGACTTAGTATCTCCCCTATATACAAGAGGAACTTAATAGCTCATTTGGATCAAGATCCCTACGGATACTGGTATGGCTCTTTTGGTGTGCTATACAAAAAAGGTTTTCACCGAGGACTTAAGGTAGGCGGCACAATAACAGCCGCCCAGCCAGGCATACATACTGTCGAGCGCATTCATGAGGAGAGCATTCCCATGATTGGTTTGACGGTTCAGGTATCTTACAAGAATGTAGTTACTGGAGAGCTTAAATCCTGCCACATTGATCATTGTAAAAAAGTCGCCCAATGAAAAGCATTCCGCTACTTGATATATTTAAGATGCTGGCGCATAAACACCAAATTCAAGTCTACGACTACTACGGACTTTTTGGGGGTGAAGGCCGACAAGCGCACATCGAGCGGTATGAGCAACTTACTGGAGATAAGGATCCTATTGAGGGCTACCCCGATTATAGCGGAAACCACCCAGAACGCCGCACCGTAGTTAGAAATGGGCAGCGGGTTCCTGCGACCCAAGCGGAATATGACGCTGATCTCAAACTAATCCACGCCCATTATCAGCGTTATGTAGCCTGGGAAAAGGATAATCCCGCGCCAGAATACTGCAACTACTGGCACTGGATACTGGAAGAAATTTACGGAATAGGGAATATTAAGAACCCCTGCACTCGCTTTTTCCCAGTTACTCAAATACTGAACGACAAAGAAACACCCGATTGGGTTAGAGAAATCACGCAAAAAATACACGATGAGTATAAGGACTCACTAACTAAGGCCGGATCCCTTAGGATCCGGATCAAATGGTAATACAAAAATGACTAAAAAAGAACCCAAAGATCCAACGTCCAAAACTAACAAGGAACCTAAAACCAAAAAGGAAAAGGAAGTTTCCAAAATAACGGTAGATCCCCCTCCGGGCCTTGAAATTCGTTTTTGGCATTATATTGACGGCAGCGTAGCTGGGTATGTTTTCCCCTCCAAGGAGGCGGCACATGCTTTCGCAGGAATAGACGAAAATGGGGACTCAGATTGTAATAATGATATGTTCACAGAAGGCGACATCGAAGAGGTAGTTTTGCGTGTAGACGCAACAGGTAAGTTGCTCCCGCCTCCGAGATCAGCTTTCAACGACAAAGGGTTTTTGATCGATAATTACACGCTGCCCGCTGGACGTGGCAGAGTTTATACTTACAATGACCTCCGAGATTGGGATTGGAAGTAAACATGCTTTTTTTGGTTGAAGGAAACGTCACCAGAACCAACTACATGTCCAGTAGAAATCAAGAGCGCGCTCTCCGTTTAGTGGAGGCTAACGATGAAGTGGAGGCTAAAACTAAATTCGAAGGTCATTTTAATTCGCAATCGGATCCCGAAGGAGTAACTATCTACGCTGAAGCATCAATTATTAGTGGGGTGATAAGTTAAATGGGTTCCTGGGATTCAACTTGCTTTTTAAGCAACTTATCTATTAGAGAGGGCGATCCAGTTGTCGGGATCCTCGTTCATTCTAATCACTCTTATCGTTCTCTGAAATCATTAACGAGACCAGATGGATTATTTGAATGCCTGGGTTTACCAATCACAGGCAGCTACGATAGTTATGGGTGTATTACAGACCCCAAACTAGACCTCGGCGGCCGATTGTTGTTAAACTTTGTCGTCGCAAATTCCCAACGAATATATTCATCTAGTCATGCTAGAGAACTCGAAGAAGGGCTCAGCTTGACCTCTACGCTTTATAATTACTTGTTTCGAGGCTAATATGCGTCTGTTACCGAGGAAAAATAAAACCAAGGAACTATTTGCTAAAATACGTTCATGTATTTACGTTCCAACCACACATCACAGCGACTAGGTTCTTGGGAGAATAATCCTGAACAAATCATCGAAGCAGCTAGGACCCAAGAGGATTATGCAAATTTAGTTGAATGGGCAACCTCTCCGATGAAGGCCCTGGCAAAAAGAGGCGCGCGATATTTAGCTTACCCTGAAGACATTAGCGAAACGCGACGGATAGAAGCCATTTTAACAAAACTCCTTCGCCAACATGGATTGATCAAATAATGATCCGATTTGGTGTGGTTCCTATTAATGCACTGCTGGATGTCATTGATGGTAAAAATTCTTACCGAAAGGCCGCCCAAGGGAACTTTTTAGGTAAAAAGGTAAGCCTTAGCAGTCTCCGATATATAGTTTTTAAGCACAAAGGTACTATATGTGTTACTTGCGGCGTCGAAGGTGCTTATTTTGCGTTGGAACAATGTAATGGGGTAGCCACAGACCGAGCACACTTTAATCTATACGCGCTGAATGCTGACAATAAAGAAGTTCTGATGACCAAAGACCATATTATCCCGCGCTCTAAGGGCGGAAAAGACAATCTAAGCAATTTGCAGCCCATGTGTTCAGTCTGCAATCTCATCAAATCAGATTCACTTCCTGCTTAGGATTGGTAAAATTTAGGTATGGACGATCATCTCAGACAATTACGAAGGTTAGCTGCTGCGGGAGATCCTCAAGCCGCACTTAGGTATCATAATTCAACTGCCAAATATGAGCAGCCCACTAAGGTCAAAGTCCCTTCTGCAGATATCATTAGTGTAAGAACTACAAAAGTTAGAGGATCTTTCTTTATTCAGGCACAGACGGCCAAAGAGTTATATATCACCAACGTCAGCGAAGTAAATGACTACGGTGGAAGTAGTCAGGTACCCATCCGAGTCAACAATGTTCCAATGTTGCTGGTCGCGCACTATTATCTCAGCAATTAGGTTCTCGGGGCATCCGCAGCTTACTCACCGTGTGGCCGCAAGAGAGCCCCGAGAAAGCACGAGAAATTCAAAAGGCTAAGTTGGTCGAATACTTTGATAACTATTTGTCTTGGCTTCCTAATCATCTTTTGGCCACACCTGTAGCAATGGAGTCACGATGGTTAATTTCAAGGGCGACAAAGTAACCGTTAAATTGCCAAGCCCCATCCCTTCAGGTTATGATATTCCAACTAACCAAGGATGGTTAAAGCTGATTAAGTCGCTTCAAGGAACGGTAGTTACCTTAGAGCATTGGAGTATTTCTGCCATCGGTGTTCTGCAAATATCTGGCTGGCAGGTTCGTGTCGCCAGCAGCACTCCTAGCAGTGGCGCTATTTACACATGGCTTCCAGATGGATGGTTTGAACTGCTAGACACATCTCCCAAAATTCAAACTCAAACGGTTGCACCTTCCGCTGGCATCGGTTATTGTGTTGCCTGCGGTGGGGTCAGTAAGCACCGATTAATGTGCCCCAAGGAGAATAAGTGAGCCAGTCTTTTGAAACACTAGAGTTAGTCAATGGCAAGGTATGGCTTAAGTTCACTATCGTTGATGAGCCTTCTCAGTAGATATCCCTTGATATCTCCCATAAGGACTATACATCGAAGGGTTTTGCTCTTTCAGAAATGCGCTTGCACCTAACTTTGACAGACTTGGATCGATTGTCTACCTATATTTATGATGTGCAAGAGCGCCTGGCACTTGATAAAATGCGCCAGGAAGTAGCTGCGGCAAGCGAGCCGAGTAAGCCGGCGTCTACAACATTGGGGTTACTTGGTAGATGATGTGCATGTCACTCACACGAATTATCGAAAACTAAAGGCCGAAGGTAAGTATGAAACAATATCCTAGCATTCCGCATGTTGCCAGTTATCACGGCCTATTTTGTTCTGCGTTCCACAAATATGATGGTTCAAACCTCAGGTTCTCCTGGACCAAAAAAAGGGGCTGGCATAAGTTTGGAACGCGGACCCAGCTATTCAGTGATTCTGAGCCGACTTTCGGCAGTGCCATCAAAATTTTCAACGAAACCTACGCTGATGGGCTAGCGAAGGTCTTCATCGATAACAAGCTATTCCGAAATACTCAGGAGATCATCGTTTTCGGTGAGTTTTTCGGAGCTAAGTCATTTGCCGGACAGCACCTCCCCGATGATCCTAAGCAGTTGGTTCTGTTTGATGTTAATATCCACAAAAAAGGTTTTCTTGGTCCGGATGATTTCGTGGACACGTTTGGCCATCTCAAGACAGCGGAGCTAGTTTATAGAGGTGCTCTGACAAAAGACTTCGAACGTGAAGTTAGGGAAGGTGTCATCCCAGGTTTGAATGAAGGCGTCATCTGCAAAGGAGGTTCGACCGGTTCTCACAAAATGTGGATGTGTAAAATCAAAACTAATGCTTACAAAGAATTACTTCGGCAGAGATTCTTGGATAGCTGGGATAAGTACTGGGAATAATAAATTGTTACAATAAGAATAATAAATTGTTACAATAAGTAGATGCCAGATTGGGGTTTAGCAGAGTTAGAGCGCAAAGTTTCTCAAGATCCGGGAAACATCCCGCTATTAATTAACTATCTTTCGGTTCTTCGCAGAACCGCTGATGTTTTGAATCTGGAGCTTTTTTTAACCTCTCACGTTCAAAAGTATACCCTTCCGGCCCTGCGCCGAGACGACGAGACCACCGATCAGGCATTGTTGGATTTAGGTTTAGTTCCTGGCGCTTACACCAAAGCCGCCTCAGGGCATACATCGGCGGAAGCTTGCGCCGAGGCCGTTGCCGCGCGCCTCATTAGATATTCTGAACATCTCGTTCAACTGATTGGTGGCAACTTTATCCACAAAATCGATGGAGATACAGTAGCTAGGAACTATTTTGCTAGTGACGATGCAGCGAAAGTAGAAAAAAATATCGTTAAGTATCGGACTCGTTTCACAATGACGCCCGCTCAGATAGAATTGCTAAGAACCACGATGCGAACTTTTTCTTACCCGACAAATAAAGCATCGAGCAAAGGACTAGATCAATACATGATTTTCATCCCTGCCTGGGCACTACAAAAAGTCTTCGTTATTGATATAACTAGAACTCGTCAACGATGGTGGTTTGTGGCTGACTCTCGTCTGGCTTCTTGGGGTAATGATTGGATTCCAACAAGAGTTAAAGATTTAAGGCGACTTTTGGTCGGCGCGATTACTCAGGTTGAAGAACCCTCCAACTCATTTCTCTCGTTGAAATTGAATGGTATGTTTGAGCTTGACAGACATCTAGATTTATATAGACTGCCCGAATGAGCAAAGCTTTCCAATGGGAAATCCCTTTCAAATACATTTCCAGTGAGCCAGAATCTAAGAAACAAAGCAAGCAGCGCAAGCAACAATTTTGCGATCTTGGATGGACAGAAGAAGACATCGATGTTTGGAAGTGCGCTACTTGTAATACCTTCCGTTTCCAATGTCTGTGCGATTTGTGTGAGCGATGCGAAAAGTGCTATAAAGCATGCGATGAATTCAAAGCCCTAATCCAAGCCCGCCCTGACGCTTGAGCTACCTGCTCGCCTGGGTTACTCTGTGTGCTCGCTGCCGATAGGAGAGAATGATGTCAGTAACTTACGGTTTGTTGATTTACGGCGCCTGGGTGGTGGGAGGAAGTCAACATGTTGCTCGACATCGCTGTTTTTGACGCTTACGCCTCTGGTTTTGAGTTTGCCAACGTCAATCTGCCTAAGAACACACTTGACTACTATGTCAAACACCCCAAGCATCCTCTGCGTCCCGGGCAGTATACCGACGATACGCAGATGAGTTTGGCGATTGCTGAACTGCTGGTATCCAAAGAAGAGTGGACGCCACTTAACATCGCCAATAAGTTTGTGGAAGTGTTCAAGCGTGATCCACGAGAGGGTTACGCCCATAGCTTTTACAAGTTTTTGCTCTCCGTCAACACGGGCGCTGAGTTTCTGGCTAACATCAAGCCGGAGTCAGAGAAGAGTGGTGCTGCGATGCGCGCCACGCCGCTGGGAGTCATCCATCCTATTGATCAAATGTGGGACATGTGTCGCATTCAGGCGCAGGTGACGCATAATACTCCGGCTGGTATTTGTTCTGCGATCGGCGCAGCAAGTTTGGCGCACTATTTCATCTACAAGCTCGGACCTGTCGCTGATGCAACAGATTTCGTCGTGTCCGCGATGGAGCATATCGGATTTACTCACACCGGATGGGAAGACGCTTTCGATAAGAAGAAAGTTGGCGTTCGCGGGATGGACATCGTTCATGCCGCCCTCACTGCAATCCAGAAGAACTGTTTTACCTCCGAGTTGCTCCGTTATTGTGTCAACATGACGGGTGACGTTGACACGGTAGCCGCCATCGCGGCGGGTGCGGCCTCCAACAGTGAGGAATATATTCAGGACTTGCCCGAGAATCTAATCCTGGGTCTAGAAAATGAAACTTACGGCAGGGATTACATCGTTCGTCTCGACGAATCCCTCATGAAATTAGCGAAGAAAACTTAATGGATCACAAAATTCAATTGCTGCTGCGCCAATACTTGCAGACCAAAGACGGGGTTTCCGCGATCGAATTCGTGGAAGCTTACTTGCGAGTCAACACGGATCCTGTGGCACACAGCGATGAATTTTATGAAGCGTTTTGGTGGCTGTATGACCACCCCGCTTTCTTCTACCAGGGAGCGATGAGAGGAGAACCAGGATTTCTGGCTTCGTTGGATATGTCCGTTCAGAAAGTGTGCCCCGCCACCGGAAGGATCGAAGACGAGAAAGAGTTGAATACTCACGTTGAAATCTGGTTGGAGGCCGGTCCGTGGGGCGATCCTGATGAAGCCAGGGCTCGTTTCGGAGGTGGGGAGGGCTTCTACCAGGATTCCTGGGCCGATGGCGTGCCCAGCCATGATTATAACTTGGACTGCGGTGCTCCTACCTACGAAGAAGCCATCATCAAAATGGCCGCCTTGGTAAAAGAACACTATGGGGATTACGAAAAATCCGAATGAAAAAACTGACTGGCGAGGATTTAGCAGAGGCGCTCCGAAAAGAGTTTGATCAGGATTATTTTGAGGGCATCGACCTTGTAAGATGGTTGCAACCATTACCTAAGGAAGAAACAGCTAACCCCGATCATGCTGTTGTTTATTCTGCATTAGAGCGGGTTGCTCAGCGGCTTAATCGCTTGCTTACCTCCCGTAAGGTGGTATAATGCTGCAATATGCACGATTCTACCTATCAAACGCGGAAGACCTTGAGGCACTTCAGCGTTATTGGCCAACCACTATTCCTGAGCATCTCTCGCAATGGGATCCTCAGGCTATAGAGTATGCTGTGATGTATAGCGGGCACGGGTATCCCGCTGTGTGGGAGTCATCCGGACCGCCAAAACGGGCTGACTGGCTGTCATTACAGCACGCTCGGGCATGCGCGTTTTGGTGGTCAGGCGTAGCTGATACTATCGGTGGAAACGCCGATGTAATCCACATGCCAACCAACAAAAGTATCGGCCGATGGTATTAATGAGACAAATTTTAAATTTTTTAGGTCGATGGATTCCACTAGGTCAGGTCGATGGCATTAAAATTGAATTAGACCCATGGCTTGTATTAATGCTTGGGCTAATCTTAGTAATTGAGGGATGGTCCGCATTTATCTTTTGGATCTTTGTGTTCGGGTTCGTATTCATACACGAGCTTGCTCATACCTTTGTTGCCAGGAAGCTCGGATACGAAACTCCTAAGATTGTGATAATGCCGTTCGGAGCCGCCGTTCAAATCGTAGGAATGGGCAGCGTCCCACGACACGAGTTTTACATAGCCATCGCTGGCCCACTCAGTAACCTTGTGATCGCTGCAATTTTGCTGGTAGCCAACATCACAGGTAGCCCATTTATCAATAAACTCGCGGCCTTAAATTTGGGTTTGGCATTATTTAATCTACTTCCAATCTACCCAATGGATGGAGGAAGGATTTTACGCGGGGCCACTAGGATGATTTCCCCCCACTTATCAGCTTATGAGGCTACTCGTAGAATCTTAATCTTCAGTCGGTTGTTAATGGTTATCGGTTTGGTTGCGTGTCTTTTATTTTGTTCTTTCGGCACTCTGATATGGACATTACTGATCGCAGCCATTTTGTGGGTGGTAGGTGCTGCTGAATTAAATTCACTAAAAAATCAGGATGAACAGGAACAGTAGATGGAATCTCAAGTTGTAGAAATTGATTATACCAACTGGCGCGGCGTACGTGGTCTAAGGCGCATTCGCCCCATTCCGGAAACTCTGCGGTTCACGTCCACCGAATATCACATGGCGCCTCAATGGATAATTGACGCGATGGATCTAGACAAAAACGAATTGCGCAATTTTGCGATGGCCGATGTTCATTCGTGGCGTTCTATCGAGGGCGACGATGTTCTCAGCTAAGTTTACCAGTGATGCTATGCCAGAGGAAGAAGTGCTGGGACGCACAATTCTACGGATTCGGCACGGCTCCAATGCTTACGGCCTCAATATCGCTAGCAGCGATATCGATGAAAAAGGCGTTTGTATTCCTTATCTAGATAATTATTTTGGATTGCGAACCTTCGAGCAAAAAGATAAAGGCTGGTCCGACGGCCGCGACCGTGTTATTTACGAAATTAGGAAATTTTGTAGACTAGCACTAAATTGTAATCCAAATATAGTCGAACTTATGTTCGTGCATCCCGAGGATATACTGCATGTAAATTATTATGGCAGGGAACTTCTTCGGATGCGTGATAATTTTCTGTCGAGACAAGCCAGAAAGAGCTTCGGAGGTTATGCCGTTCATCAGCTTAAGAGCTTAAAAGAAGATAAATTCGACACCAAGGATGCGATGCATCTCCTCCGACTGACCAGGATGTGTAAGGAAATTATCACTACAGGCCAGGTTATCGTTCGTCGCCCAGATCGAGACTTTCTTTTGAGTGTTCGAGACGGCAAAGTGCCTTACAAACAGATCGTTGAAGAGGCGGAAGCAAACCTCGCGGAAGCAGACGCATTTCTTGATAAAAGTCCGTTGCCAGAACAAGCCGAGCGCGGCCCAGTAGAGTTGTTTCTTGAGCGGAGTGTTGGGGCTCTAGCTAAGAAAGCGACCTGGCAGTGGAAGGAAGAAGAATGTTAAACGTTTTACAGGAAGTCGAGAAAGAGCTTCTGGCTTTGTTAGACAAAACAGACTGGAATAGCGTTAACATTGATTACGAAACTCCGCATGTAGAGCGACTCTGGATTCCTTACGGGGATTACCGAGTTTCGCTGCATAGAATTCATCAGTGTGAAAAATCTTTGATGCATCCACATCCTTGGCCCCAGGCCGTTCGAGTGATAAGCGGGTGCTATGAGATGGGAGTTGGTCCGAAAGCGATGATTGGTCTAATCCACCACCTGTCTCCGCGAAAATCATCGTTGACGCCTTAGTCAGCGGAGATATCGGTTTCACTTATGAGATGCTGAATCGGGACGGCTGGCATTATGTGAGGCCGATTGGAATATTTCCTGTCTACTCATTGATGGTGACAGGCCAGCTGTGGGGGCGGGCTACGCCAAAAAGTGATTACAAGTTGCAACCTTTGGACGAGAAGGCAATTCAGGAGATTAAGTCGTTCTTCAGACATCATTACACCTACATGTTGATGCCGCCTGACTATGACTATCCGGCTCAAATTTAAGACTTGCAAAGTTGGAGAAGGTAAGCTAATATTTAGCCTTCACAAATATGAAAGAAAATATGAATATTCCAAGTTTTAAAACAAAAGATGATAGCGCACAGCAAGGGAAGATATGGTTCTCTTCAGACCATCATTTTCACCATGAAAATATCATCAAATACTGCAATCGCCCATTCTACACCGTAGAGCAGATGAACCGAGAAATGATCCAACGGTGGAATGAAACTGTCCAACCAGAGGACACGGTTTACTATCTTGGAGACTTCTCTCTCGGTAAGATCGAAGTGGTCGAACCTATCGTTAAGTCCTTGCATGGTAAGAAGTTACTCATCGCAGGAAATCACGACCGCGTACATCCAGCTAACAAAAAAGTTACACCCATCTCGCGATATATCGAAGCCGGGTTCGAAGATGTAGTCCTGGAGATGACGTTAGAACTCACACTGAAGGGTGTGAAGCAAACTGTCAAGTTGTGCCATCTTCCTTATGCACCTCTTGACCCCGATGAACAGGTAGACCGTCGGTATCTGAAGATGCGTCCCAAGGATGAAGGTCAATTGCTTCTGCACGGGCACGTCCACGAGGCTTGGCTGAAAAGTAAATGCGGAAGAATGCTGAATGTCGGCGTAGATAGATGGGACTTCTACCCAATCTCCGTTGAACAAATAGAATCCGCCCTATAAATGAATTTTAGCCGAATACGAAAGTGTTCGGCTCAAACTCTAAATAATTAGTTGCTTTTCATCTATCTCATACCAGATGCCGATATGTAGTTCTTCCTCAAAAGTATGAAGAGCCTCATTCCATCTCCCCATCTTCATAAACAGGTTGAACTTAGCTACCGTTCCCCCATCCAACGTGTCAGGATCATCTTGTAAGACCGTTCTCAAATCTACTGCTGCAAGCTGGGCCGCCTTTTTCCAAGCTGCTTCCGGGTTCAAACAAACCCAAACGTCGTCGCTCCCCGTAAAGGCATCATCACTGGAATCATGACTTTTGACCACAATCCACAATGTAGTAGGGGCTAGCTCTTGGCCATAAAGTATACGTTCAAGCATCGCAATGTAAGTTTGCGCCGCAGCCGGGTCATGTGCAGACTCACGCTTCAATATTCTTAATAGTTCATCTCGCATTTTAGTTCCTAATCGGTATGCCTCTGATGGTAACCTTGCGCCCGTCAGCCTCCCGCCAAAACGGCGCAATAGTATTTACAATGGCGTCTAGATACGATCTGGAAGGAGCATTGAATTCTCCACTTGTCGAAACATAAGCATACGCCGTAATATATTTTTCTCCACCGTCTTTTAGCAGTATCCGGAAACTCTTGCGCTGATATGCGCGCAGCCCAACTCCTTCGAACAAATCTAGCCGTTCTAGTTCTACTACACTGATGTGCGTTGCATATCCATAGACGGCTTGCTGGGGAACATCGGTCGGTTCGAGAGACGCCACACCGCACCCCCATGATTTACTGAAGCCACGAAAAACCCGCTCGTAACCGGGGAGGTAGGCAGCCACGCCCTCAATCGGCCTGCCCAGGCGCTCTCCTAGACGTTGTGGATTATTCGATCCATAGCAGAACAGCCAAGTAGGCTCCCCTTCTGGCTCTTGTTCGGTCTCCAGATCATCAGCAGTAGGTTTCCGAACAACCGCTTGCTTGCCCTCCGTTACGCCAATAAGATCCCTATCTCTCTCATCAATTCCTACGATTAGATCATCTGATTCTTCTCGTAAAGACTTTGTCGAGCGGCGAAGGATCATTCCTTTCGGACCTTCAATTACTACCTGCCCACCATCTCGGACGCCGATCTCGTCACGAACCTTCTTGGGCATTCTGGCATATTTCTTGCCTGTGTGCTCATGCAAAGCCTTGACTATCTTTACCTTAAAGCCAACGAGTCGTCTGCGTGTCATGGTATAATTCTGCCAAAACTGCCTCCGAGAAAGCAAGTGAATTCTAAGGCAGGTTCATTTGTGTTTCTAAAATGTTACAATCCGCATTATGGAAATCATCGAAATCACAATCGTAGTCAAACGCGCAGATCAACCAGCGACCATCACCCAAATCAAAGATAATGTTAAGGCGATGCAAACCATCGTCGGCGGGTATTTTGAACTACTGGAACTTTTTAGGACCGACGATCGAGGGACAATCGATCTTGTTTTCAACGAAAATGGCCAAGACCTTGACCTTCCGTTAAATTTTGTAATTAACGGGCATGAGATATTGGGCGACGCTTTTCTAATCAAACACGATTTTAATGGAAATGTAGTATCGCTGAATCACAAAGAAATCAAAATGTTGACTGCTATGATGGTGACACCAAGTTCTAATCCGGCAGATGAGTTATTCTGGTAGAACAATTGTGGCGTCCGTCTCTTCAACCCATACAGGAATATGAGTGAACTGCCTCAAATTATTAAGTGCAGTTAGAACTGCAGACACTTCACTGGTGGCCGGCTCCGCGATAGCAAAGTAGTCAGTCAAAGTTAATCTTCTGTTCATGTAAAAGCTATAACCTAGATTATATTCCAGAAATAGCTCTTGAGCGTCATTTTCCTCTGAGAACCTCCGCGTAACGTCGTCAACTCGATCCATAAATTTTTTTGCTAAAGCTGGGCTGAAAGTTGTAAATATGGGAAACTGTAATACGTTTTTTGGAGCTAGCCGAGGTAATCTGAATGTTAAGGGTGATAGTTGATCAATGGTATGCGCCCCTTCTCTGTGCTTTGTGGTCGCATTCTCTATTTCCAGGCACATTTGGTTTTCATTCGCACCAAGGCGATCCTGGGTTGGCAATAATAACGATGAATTCAATACCTCTGCTTCCGTTAAGTAGGGTCTTGATATACTCCATCTGCTCGGACCAATCCAATCTTTGCTCAGGTGATAGAAGTTACTCCAATGCTCTGCAGAAAACTGTTGAGAGTCAGTAACTATCTGATAATCAAGAATTCTGATCTCATCAGACGTATACCCGTACATGGCTTCTATGGCAGAATATAATAGTTCCTCCGTGATGATTTCCTGCATCTGCGGAATTTCCTGCATCTGTGGAACATTCACATAGTCTTGTGCATTTCCATCTCTAAATTGAATCCTCACTCTATAATCCGACTGTGAAGATATATGGTCCACCGTTTTCAGTGCTATTCTTTTAACGTCTGGCAACCATCTAACGTCTAAAATATCTGTAGCCCATTGCCATCTAACGTCTAAAATATCTGTAGCCCATTGATCTCTAAATTGCCGATCAGCTAGCGGCGCCCATACGCAGTGTTTTAGTAGATCGATGTTGTAATCATACGCGGCGATTTGACTGCTGGGAAACTGAGCCAACACCTCCTGAATATCGGGCGACACCATCCTAATCTCCGAAATCTCAACAGGCTGCCCGCTTCTTAAACAAGCCTGCAAATAGGCGCACACCACCCCATTGTCATCTGGTCGAGCCTCAAATTGTTTTCGGAGATTACGAAAATTAGGATCCATAAATCTATTATACTTGATCTAGACCAAAAACCATGGAAGCAAAACCAATTGAACGGCCGGAATCAGTGTTTTACGGAGTGGACTGTGATTTATTAGCCAGTATGTTGGACTTCTACCCGCGTCCAGAGGGCCCGATTTATGATGTCACTGCAAACAAAAGAAGAATGTGGAAAGGAATGGATACCAGCCACGTAGTATTTTGCGACATAGACCCCGGTGTCTGTCCTGACGTGGTAGCAGATTTCAGAAGATTACCTTTCGGTGACAGTAGCGCATCCCTCATTGTATATGACCCGCCCCATCTACCATCAGCCGCAGGTACCGAAGCGTCGCACGAACAGTATGTCGCTGACTACGGGCTGAATCATTCAGTAAAAGGGGATAATGTAAACGCATTCCACCCGCCCTTTTTAGCTGAAGCCTATAGAGTATTAAAGCAGGATGGCCTTATCTTCGTTAAGCTATCTGATTACGCTCACAACCATGCGTATCAGTGGTCATTGGTGGATTTTGTTAATTTAGTTAAGCAAACCCCTGGTTTGACTCCGTGCGATCTTCGAATTAAACGAGATCCGGTCGGAGGTAATCTTAAGAGTGGTAGGTGGGTTCGGGCTATGCACGCGAGGCGGGTGCATAGTTGGTGGATTATCATCCGGAAAGGTCGCTGCGAGCCAAAAAAACTATGATGTGCTAGCTCTTATTACGACGCCGCATCTTGTGCTTAGCCTTGCGCTTCTTGCGTTTACCACCCCAATTCAAGTCTTGCTTGGCTTGTGAGGATAGTCCAGGTCTTCCAAGTGCAGGATCTCCGAAGTCCCTATCAAAAGGCGAGCTTAGTTCTAGACTGCCACGTTTACGGGATTTTAGCCAAGATGGCGGGATAACGCCTTGATCCATGTCGTAAGTATCTCCAGTCTCATCTTCTAAGCCAGCTACCACGTCGCGATAGGTCGAAGCATTTTCTGATAATAACGCTTTCAGAACTTGGTGGGTGACCTTGGGGTCTAGCACTTGAGCTACTATATTGAGCGGAGTGTAAATATTTTGAGGGTCTAGGTCTGGAATCAAACTGCGATCCCAATCCGTAGGCTGTCCGGGCCTGACCCTGCTCGTATTTTCTACTATTTTCTGGATAAGACTCAAGGCTTGATTGGCCTTACCTTCTTCCCTTAGTTGAGGATGATTAAAGGGGTTGTGCCGCTGTCTGTTCTTCATAACATAGATCGTATCAAATGCTTCTAAAATTTGGAAGGTTGAATATTAGTTCGAGAGTTTTAAGTGTAATCTGCTTCTCAACGCTGATTTTGAAATTAATTTCGAGGTTGTTCGGATCATACTCCTGTAAGTCCCCGTCCAGATTGGATTATGTCGCCGGTTGATATACCACAAGTGGGTGTGCTAAAGGGGCAAAAAATATATATCAAAGGCATGCGTTTGCTTAAACCCGCGCACTCATGCCCTAGTTGCGGTCAGCTAGCTGTTAGCAATATGTATTATCTTGAGCACGGATTGCGTAGTTTCAACTGCACGGATTGCGGGGCCAAAACGCTAGTCAAATAGCTTGCCAAGTGGGATTCTTTCTGTTAGAAAGAAGGTTTCGAGGACTGCGTGGCTGACGCCAGTGATTTTGAGCCAGTTCAGTGGAGATTGAAAAACACTAACATTACCATCGAAAAGTGTCCTGGAAAGGCTATCTTCACAGTTAGCGATTCTCAAACTATAGATTTTAGAACCTTTGGCTCCGCTGACTACACACTCAAAAACCGCCTGCAATATGAGTTTCCACCAGCAACTAAACTTCAGTGGAGGCCGTTAACTGACGATCACAATTACGATCAATTGGAGTTTCATAGTTTAGAGGAAGCTATTTTTGCCATCAATTCGATCGCAACTATCGAAGCATCGAAGTTATGACCGCTTCCTCGGGCACACATCCATGTTGCCCGTGATTCAGATACCCAAGCGGACAATCCTCGGACGGTTGTGGCAAATGAACTTCCGAGTAGACTTCAGGAGAAGTCCTCGCGCCGGGCTGCCATCCTGGATATTTACTTTTTAGGTAGGTCCTAAAATCTTGTTCCCAATCAGCTAAGTATCCGGGGCGACGCATACTTCATTATACTAAAATCTTTGACCATCGACGAGATCCTTACAATCTGGCTCAGAAAGATCACACTACATCGTCGCCTCGCCCGAAGAACATCAAGCCCACCTGGTGATCAAATGCCCTCCCACAGCCATCTAAGCAAGCCTCCTTACGGAAACATTCAAGTCCTACATCCAACAGGCTTCGTTATGTTTCGGACGAATGTAAATAGGGCTGCCTGGTATCTCAAAAGAGGGTTGGCCACTACTATCTCGGAAGAAATCATCCAACTGACTTTTGAGCCTAATGGTGGTGGTCATCGAAATGAGCCTTTTTTCCTGGCTGAAAAATCAAATGTTTGCATAGTGTGTGGCAAGTCCGATGAATTAACCAAGCACCACGTACTACCGCTGTGTTATAAAGTGCATTTTCCTAAAGATCATCATAGGAACGGATCCTATGATGTTCTGCCATTGTGCGTGGAAGATCACGAAAAATACAATCTGCGCCAAGCAGAACGCATGCGAAGTTTGGCTGAAATGTTCAAGGCTCCTGTGGGTGGTATAATTACCAATCTGCACGCAGTGCAAGTTTTTGGTCGTGCGCGCAGGGATGCCTTCACACTAATGCAGCACGGAGATAAAATGCCGATAGCACGAAAGGAAGCCATACAAGCTTCGGTAGTAGCCTCAGTAGGACATCTAGACCTAGAAAAAATTACAAAGGAACCGGTGCCAGAAGCTATTGTTGCGACGCACGGAAAATTAGTTATGGATCAGATAACAGACCTCGATGCTTTTGCGATTGAGTGGCGTAATCATTTCGTTGAATCTATGCAGCCGAAGCACCTGCCCTTATACTGGACGCCAGACAAGAAAATTTACAATGACGCTGACCCAGCTAGCTAACCGCGTAAGGACTGTGTGCGAAGATAATCAATGGGATAAGACCGCCCTGCCAGGTGGATGTTACATCCACTTAGAAGTCTCCGAGTTCATCGAGGCTCTCCGAGGAAAAGGAAATAGTAGCGCGGAACAAGAAGCGGGCGATGTAATCGTAGCCCTGCTCGCCGTTATGTCTCATTACAATATATCTCCTGACGACGTAATAAAGGCAGCAGAAAAAACCATCACTCGATTGGAACAAGACATCGAGATGAGACAAAGAGATTCAACCTAGCATGTCTGACGGAGCCATACGCGCCTTGGAGCGAACACAGGATCCAGCATCTAAAGCCCAACTTCTTAATCAGAAGTTGCGTGTTGGGTTGCTTACGTCCGATCGTGTGAACTTCTCCGCTGCGCTCGGAGACGAAGCTTCTCGGTTGCTGCTTGGCCAACAAGCTCCAAGATTATTGAGTTTCATCGATATACAATTTTCTGAAATTATCAGACAATGGAAAGGCGCGCTAAGACACTTCCCTATTACACCCTGCCTACTTGTCACGGCCTGCATTGGCAGTATAATTGATAAAAAGCAGTTAACCATTCCCGAGGTTGTTCGTGGGCTTGGTTACCTGGAGGCTCGGGCTTTCTACGATGCTCTTTACCGCTATCTCCGTAGCGACGGAGATCCAATAGGAGCTTTCAGACGCCACGTCCAAAAATATGGTGGTGAGTGGAAATATCATGATGTGCGCCGTCACTATTATCGAATAGATGGATTTGATGGTTTGACAAACGCAATCATCAACATTTTTAATGGGCGTCGTCATGTCAGCAATACTATTCAGGTCATGCAAATGGCCCACAGGGATTTTAAGCTGATGTATGAGAGCCAGCAATTTATCATCTTCCGCCAGAAGACCCCCCCCCAACTTGTTGGGTGGGGGATGAATGGCGCTGGTTTTGAACATATTGTTTTACAACCTCTAATGAGGCTC
>Ga0163150_10004847_pt1 | contig 17691 bp, 13 predicted proteins | sample OliLakLV19P2IB_FD_148628 | JGI IMG/M metagenome (GOLD analysis project Ga0163150, IMG submission 148628) | Freshwater microbial mat bacterial communities from Lake Vanda, McMurdo Dry Valleys, Antarctica - Oligotrophic Lake LV.19.P2.IB | ecosystem: Environmental > Aquatic > Freshwater > Lake >...
CGATGAGGAACCCCCAAGTTCAAGGTTAGACCGGACTCTCTCCACTGATGGATGAACGTCCGGCCGCGATCATGAACCCGGACATTTTCGGTCGGCACTTTCCGGAAATTTACAACCGGCGCTTACACGGAGAGCCTAATGGTGCCCATGAGAAAACCGGAGCTTGCGATTCGGTTTGGGTAGTAATTATAATGTGGTCGGATGTTCATGGTTATGCCCCTATCAACGCCTTGTTTATTGGTTTTGCACTGATAACAGGCTGAGCCGGACGTATCAGGGCAAAACGCCCTGATCATCAATGGTTATACCGCTCTTCCTATGAGGCACATTACAGCGCTCGTCATCTTGTTCGCGGTCAATCCTGTCGTTGCGAAGCCCTGCCTCACCGAGGCAGAGTGGGGAGACTCCCGCCAGGAGGTCCACCTCAAAGAAGACTCGCCGCTGCGGGTCTGGAACGCCATATCCTCTTGGTATCAGGAGCAGGAGGGAGATCAAATGACCATCACTCGGTACCATTTCGGGGAATCTGGTTTGGACGCCTGCACTCAATACACCGTTGATACGAGCTTCGACCTCGACGCCATCGCGGAGAGCAATGAGCGAGGAGCCGAAGCTATCCGTTCTATGAGCCGTCCTGACCGGCGTGACCGTCCAAGTGGGATTAGATTCGAGTACTGGGGTTGGGATCTGGGCGACACCTTCGCAATAGCCGAGGTGGATAAGGATGATGAGAGCGGGACCATCTGGTACGCGGTGGGTGAGTTGCCACGCAGTGGGCACCGAGACTTGTATAGGTCCTGGACGGGTGCTGATGACTTCTCCGGCGATAACGAGTCAGACATTCCCGCCGACCTGCAAGAGAATCCAGCGCTCAGTCCCATAGAGCGAGTTCATGCTACCACCGATGAATTTGAAGGGGTAACGTGGTACGATGACCCGATGCGCGAGACTGCGGGAGGCGAAGGTGTGACGCTATCTCGGCTGAAGGTGACAGAAGACGGAACGAAGCAATTCGTGTTCGGCCTGAGGTACAAAGGCTCGTCTCGCTACGGAGGCACGTCCTGGATTTTTATGGACAGAGCGGCTTTCCTGATCGACGGCGAGCGCTACGAACTTTCCGATCTCTACGATCAGACCTCACGGGAGAACGATAGCTATGGCGTGACCGAAACCTTTGCAACGTATCTCGATGGAGGCACTGCGGACGCGATTGTCAGAGCCCTTGCCCACTCAGTAGAGGCCGCCGTCCGGCTGTCAGGCCAGAGTGGAAGCCGAGAGTATGAGATCTAAGAACGTGAAAAACGTACCCTCCGCCTGCTCTTGGATATCTATGATTCCGATGATGAGTAGCCCCAACTCGCCAGAGCATCACGACCCAAGTCTGCACCCGTCATGATATTCCCCCGTTAAAGCAGAGAGTAAGCTAAGCCTTACATTGGGGTCGTCTCAGAAAACGGAAAAAATCGTACGCTAAGCCGGTTGCTTAACGTTCATTTCTGTTCCGATTCTACAAAAGGGCCATTTCGCGCTGCACCACCGCTTCCTAAACAACATCGACCGATCGACTCTTGGGAACTCTCCGCATCAGTACGTGCCCTTCGATCCTCGTCCTGTTGATCCGCTGCTGGCGCCAAATAGATCGTGCACCTGGGCGGGGGAGATGGGCCGTCCTTGATCGCCTGACAATTGGCCTGGCGGCTGGGAGAACACCCCGCCTTGCGTGACGTTGGAATTCGTGGTACCCTTGGAGAGTTAGAAAATCTTACGCTTATGACCACGATCACGCTCAAATTAGAAGGGACGGTCGAAAAGACCCTCAAGCGGCTGGCCAACCAGCAGGGTACTTCGCCCGAAGAGGTCGTTCTCGATCTTCTCAAGCGCCTCGATAATCTCCAGTCGATCGAGTACTGGCGCTCTATTTTTGTGCCCCTCGCCGAAAAAGCAGGCATCTATACGGACGAGGATGTGGATCGGCTTATCGAGGAGGTGCGGGCAGAGAAGGCGGCTGAACAGTAGCTATGCGCGTTTTCCTGGATGCCAACGTTCTTATCAGCGCCTACTTCACCCATACTGTAGCCTACGAGCTGCAGCAACGCGTTCTGGCCGAGCACGATCTGGTGCTGGGCCTTTTTGTTGCCGTCGAGACGGAGCGCGTTCTGACAACGAAGATGAAGGCTCCTCCCGAGCAGGTTTCGTTATACCTGAGTGATCTAAAGAACCGGGCCGCACACATGGAGCCGGTGCCCACCGACATGGCCCCCAGGGGGCTGCGCGATCCGAACGACGACGCCGTACTACTCTCCGCTCTTCGCGGCGGGGCAGACGTACTCGTGACCCGGGACAAAGACTTGCTCGACGAGGCGGCGCGCTTCGCAGGCGAGATCGTCATTCTCTCTCCCCGGGGATTTCTGGAGTGGGTTCGGGAAGAGGAAAGCTAGTCGCCACTTCGTCCCTGCTTCTCCTCGTTCAGCCAGTTGGTGCCCTTGTGGATGTTGCCGTCATCATCGATTCGCCCGACCCGCTCCTCAGAAAACCAGTTCGAGCCTTTGTGCAGTGTCCCGTCTTTTGCGATGCGGCCCACTTTCGTTTCGCTCAGCCAACTCGTGCCCTCATAGATATTTCCATCTTCATCGATCCGGCCAATCTTCTCCTCGCTCAACCAACTCGATCCCCGGTATATATTCCCGTCCTCGTCGACCCGCCCCTTGAGCTCCTCGCTCAGCCAGCTCGATCCGGAATAGAGTTTCTTTCCTCTCAGGCCCGCGTGGTCAATCGCCCGGTTTACACGCCGCGGCTCTTCGTCGTCGGAATCCGACGAAGAGCCGCCAAGGAACTTGGCCGCTATGAAAATGACGAGGGCTATAATGGCAAGAACAACCACTAGATAGATCGCGACCGACAACACGAGAAGCCAGAGCCCGAGGAAATACAGCGCGGCGGCAACGCGCGCGCCGTTCTTCATGCCTTGATGGAGAAACCCATCCGTCCAGTCACAGAACTTGACGATGGGCCAGAGAAGCGGGTTAAACACATACCGGGCGAAAAACCCCGTCCCCAGAGAGGCTCGTTCCTGCCGCGCACGAATCCACGCCTCGATGCGCTCGATGACCGCGTTCGTCTGGCTTGAATTGAGCGCGGCTATAATACCTCCGGCTACCAGAGGCAGGAGCAGGAGAATGAGTGTAGACGTGTCTTCATTCATGAGGATTTTCCGCTTCGCTGCTACGCTGCGGCCGTGAGTTTCGGCCGGCCGGTGAGCGGGCAACAGGTGGTACGATCGCCGTGCGGCCCAACCGCCGGGCTCCGTAGTGTGTCCCCCGGCTACGGCGTCCTGTTAGGTACTACTTTAGCGAATCGTTCGCAAGGGGCGCCGTAAACTCGCCGGGCCGTCCTTGTTATAACCGTTCGGGGAGGAGCGCGCGCGGGGGCGCGGGCGGGCCTTGGCCCGAGAGAGGATCTTGACCCCGTGGGCCCGAAGACGACCTCCGGCCAGGCGAGGCGTCTACATCAACCAACGAGACCGCGACATCCTGATCGACGCGCGGCAGCTCTGGCGGGTCGAGGCGCGCGCGAAGCCGGTACGACCACCGCTTGAAATAAGGCCGGGTGCGAATTAGAACGGGATGCTTATTCCCGTGAACGAAAATGGCCTGGTTCTCCGAAGGCGTGCGCACCTCATCGCTGGTCAAGAGGGCGCGCGGCGCCTCGGATCGCCGGGCCTGCGGCCAGGGGTTTGTGGGCGTGGATTTGCTCGAGCAAGGCCATAGTAGAAAAATGGTATCCGATCTGGCGCAGAGTGGTGTTTTTTAAACGCCAGCCTGTCATCGCGAACGAACGCAGCGGCGCCAGCCGATGCGGCAGCTGAGCGACCTCCTTGAGATGGGTGAAGTGCTCGGCTCAAGGAGGTTTATTCGCTTCGCTCATCAGTCGCTGCGCTCGTGTCTCCGCTCTCACGCCGGCAAGCCGGCGTTTTCGGTCGAGATGACATCATTTTGGGGGGGTTTGACATAGTTCAACTCCTGATTCGCATACATCATAATCATCCACGCGCGCGAGGCGCGGGTCGTTGCGATCGAACACCGTCCCGCCGACGAGGCGCGTGTGTTTGCCGGTTGCAGAAAAGCCACGCACCTTAAATGATGCGTGGCTTTTTATTCCTCACGGCTCGATGGATCAGGTAATCCGCAGGAACCCTTACGCCTGCTTCACCGCCTGCACATCCAGCACGAGCTTCACCTCCTCACTCACCAGCAACCCGCCGGCTTCCAGCACCGCGTTCCAGTTCAGGCCGTAATCCGTCCGGTTGAGCTTGCCCGAGGCCGTGAATGCGACCTTCTCGTTGCCCCACGGGTCTTTCGCGCTACCCTGAAACTCGCCCTTCAACTCGATCGGCTTCGCCACGCCGCGGATGGTCAGGGTGCCGGCCATCGTGAACTCGCCGTTGCCTTTATCAACCACGCCATTACTCTTGAACTGCAGCGCCGGATGCTTCTCGGCGTCGAAGAAATCGGCCGAGCGGAGGTGGTTGTCGCGGTCGGTGTTGCGCGTGTCGATGGACGCGGCCTGGATCGAGGCGCTCGCGGAGAGGGCGGCGAGGCTCCCGCCGGCCTGGACTGTGCCTTCAAGCGCCCCGAAGGAACCCTTCACGCTCGAAATGCCCAGGTGGCGGACCTGAAAGCCGATCTCCGAATGCGATGCGTCGATCGCGTAGGTGCCTTTTGCCAGTTCTATGGTCGTCATGGTGTTCTCCTTTTTCGGTTCGTTGTGCGTTCGGTGCCCCCGTGTCTGCATGCACGGCAGCTGGTTGTTGGTACGCCGGACCGATTATATGTTTCAACATATTTCTATGTCGAATTAATGTTATCACACACATTTACAAGAACGTAACAATTGGAGGCTTACGAACCGCCGCGGTCGTCTTCGGATTGCCCCTGCGCCTCGTATCTTCGTTTCTGAGAGCACGAGAAACCGTTGCGATTTTGCAATCGCCCCCTTTTCGTCATCCCCAACTCGATTGGGGATCCATGCTATGTGTGCGGATTTGCATGGATCCCCGCTTTACTTCGTGAGTCGCTTCGCTCGTTTCGTGAGGAAGACGAAACAGGAGAAATGCGGTATTCCTACGTCATACCTACATCTCCAAAGGAGTAGACAGTAAAATCTCAAGTTTCTGAATCATGCGTGCATGAGCAGGCTCGATGGCGAGCGCCGCCATCCCTCATCCATAACCCCCTCTCTCAATGCTCCATCTGCTGGCCCTGGCCGCCCATCCAGACGACGTTGAACTAGCCGCCGGCGGCACCCTCTGCCGGCTGACAAACGCCGGATACCAGGTAGGGATCGTCGATTTCACGCGAGGCGAACTGGGCAGCCGGGGGACGCCGGAGGGCCGGCTTGAGGAGGCGCGGGAGGCGGGTGAGATCCTGGGCCTGACGGTCCGCGAGAACCTCGGGCTGCCGGATGGGGACATCGAGAACTCGAAAGTGAACCAGCTGCGTGTGGTCGAATCGCTGCGCCGGCATCGCCCCCACATCGTGCTGATCAATGCAGCGGTGGATCGTCATCCCGACCACGGCGCGGCGCACCGGCTCGCGATGTCGGCTATCTTTTACAGCGGATTGCGGAAGGTAGTCTCCGCCGAGCCGGATGGCGCTCCGCAAGAGCCGTGGCGGCCGCATCACATTCTACAATACATGCAGACCACCCCGTTTGAGCCGACGCTGGTGGTGGATGTGAGCGATGTGTGGGAACAGCGCACCCGGGCCTTGCTGGCGTTTAAGTCGCAGATCGCGAACCCGGACTATGTCCCGGCCACGGACGAGCCGCAGACGTTTGTATCCAACCCGCTATTTTTCCAGTGGATCGAAGCGCGGGCCCAAACCTTTGGGTACAGCATCGGGGCGACGCATGGCGAGCCGTTTCGCTACGAGCAAGGGCCGCTCGGGGTCTCGGATCTGGTGGCGTTCCTGGACCGGGAGAAGGCATTCCGCTAACGGCCGGCGGAGGAAGATAGGACGGTGGGCGCCATGCGCACTCGGAGGGTCGTGGTGCCTGGCGGAACGTGGTCGATGAGGAGATGCAATTCGCGCGTGACTTCGTCGAGGCGCCAGGTGGCTCCTTCTACATCCAGCATATCGCTGGTGCGATCGTAGAGCAGCAGGGTGAGCCCGACCGCTGCCACGGATGATGCACCGGCGTTATCGATCTCGATTTCGTAGCCGTCGCCGCGCCGGCTCGGCGTCATCCGCACCGCCAACTGGCTCCGTTGCCGCCACCAGGCGTCGATCTGGCCCAGCGTGGCCATCCAGCTCCCACGCATCCGGGCGTGGCCGGCCAGCGCTTCGATGACATCCGCGCGGCGTTGTGTCAGCGCCTGGATACCCGGCTGGAAACCGTAAAGAAATAGCCCGCCAGAGGCATCGACGCGGTCGAGGTCGCCCTTGAGCGCCGAGGCCATCCGTACGATCATGGCGTTGGTGGAGGGTTGATTGCTCCAGTACGCCGGATGGGTCAGTTCGCTTGGATGCATACGCAGCATCGGTCGCGCGGGAGAAACTGAGATGAGGAGCGAATCCCGATAATCGAGCTCGAGGTCCCAGCGAATGAACGTCGGCTCCCGCCGCACGGGGGCCGCGTCGAGCACATAGGCGAAGCCGAGGTCGTGGGCGGACTTGAGGGTTTCCACATCGAACAACCCGTCCGGCGGATAGAGACCGACGGGGCGACGGCCCGTTTGCGTCTGGAACGCATCGATCGCCATGGAAAGCCGCTGGAGTTGTAGCGGGGCGGGCTGGCCGGCCAGGAGGTCGTCGCTGTCGGCGGAGAGGGCTACCTCGCCGGTGGCGGCCATGCGCGCGACCATCTGCGGGTAATACAGCGTCTCGTCGGTCGTCAGGAAAAACGTAGCCGGCGCCTGCTCCGTCTGCAGGGCTTCCAGCAAGACATCCATCACCGTCAGAAACTGATAGGGCTGGTGCCCTACTTCCGGCAAAACGGCCAGCGCGAAGGCCGACCGGGCGCCGTTCGGCCAGGCCCGGAGGGCGACCGTCGGTGTTTCCGTCAGGCAGGCGATGGCATTGACGATGAGCCTCTGGAAGACATGCTGGGACTCCGTGTCGTGCGAGACATCGGTGCCCGAGAAACCCAGCCAGAGGAAGGCGCCATTTCCATACTGTCCGTACGCCAGCAGCGTCGGATCGTCGGCGAGGAGTTCACCGGCGTAACTCTGCGTCGTCCCGAGCGATTCACCCCGGAGTGGCACGGCCAGCGTCACGCCCGGGGCGCGGCCCACGTTAAACCGATACCCATCGGGCAGTCCGGCCGTGACCGGGTGACCGCCCTGGAGCGTCACATCCACCCCGTTGATGGTATCCGGCAGCACGCCAGCGAGGCGCAGCCCAAAGACCTCCTGCATGAACGCGTCGTCAGCTTCCACGCCGAGTGCGGTCGCGGCGCCGGTGGGCCCGGATGCGATCACACCACCGCCGCGTTCCATGAAGCGTTTCACGGCGTCGCGGTGTGCCGGGGAGAGCGACTCGGACGCCGGCAGCACCAGCAGGCGCATCCCACTGAGCGCCGCATCCGTGAGGCTCGAGTCTTCCAGAATGCGGTAGGGTATATCGAGTCCCAACAGCAGATATTCCCACCCCCGCACGGCCCGATCCGCTACTTCACGCGAAGCGGCAACGACCGGATCAGAGGAACGCATGGGCGCCAGCACGCCCACCGGCGGGGTTCGTGCCTCGGTCATCCACCCCAGCGCATTTGCCAGTTCGGCGGAGGGCCGGGTGAGGAGGACATCGGGGTGGACGCCCTGGGCCGGAGCGAGGCCTGGCATGGCGCCGGCCAGAGCCCCTACAAGCACAACGACCAGCACCAGACGCCAGGCGGGATGGCCAGGATAAACGTGCGCTGTCGGGAGCTGGATCATGGTGCGTGGGCAGGACGGAGCGCGGCGAGGGCCGGCGCCGGGCGAGCGGGAGACGGCGCGGCGGATAGGATCTCCATGCCCTCAGGAACGATGTCGATGTGGTACAGCCGCGTCTGGAGCGGGCGCAGGGCGCTGATCTTGATGATCACCATCGTGTTACCCTCGATCAACTCGTGCTGCGGCACCGGGCCGCCTATCAGTTCGGGGCGGATCTGAATGCTGACGGCCGGCTGGCCAAGGTCGATCAGGATGCCCAGTTGCCGGACTGTTTCGCTGTTCTGATTCGATATCTGGAGCACCACGCGGGCGTCGCTGCTTCTATTGAGCGATACCTGAATCGCCTGGCGTTGGCGCCACCAGGCGGCGAGCTCGTCGCTTGTGGCCACCCAGAACCGCTCGCTTTGTAGAGCGAGGGCCGTCTGGAGCACCGAAGCGCGGTACGGCGCACGGGCCAGTCCGGTATCGTGAACGACCAGCTGATAGACACCGCCTTCCAGGGCCACGCGCCGGTAATCGGCCCGCTGGAGATCGACGACCGTATCCGGATCTATCTCTCCGAGCCGGCTGATGAGTTCGAGGTCTGTCCCGCTCTGTGCGTTGAACTGGGTGATCAGCGGCGCGATATCCAGCATCACCTCCGGCGCGGTGCGCGTGGCGATTGAATCGGGCAGGACATTTTGGAACCCCGTGAACTGGAGCGCGCGAAGGAGTCGTTTGCTGAGCCGGCCGGGGTCGGCCGGCTTGTAGGAGGTCACCGGCACCGCCGTTTCCGTTTCAAGGGCCATCTTCAGCGCCGCGAGTCGGCTTTCATGCGACAGGCTCGATTCGCCGCTATCGCTGCCCGGAGCGTCAAGCAGGCCCACCCTCCCCGCTCGGGTGAACGGTCGCACATCGCGCGCCGGCCCGCCCTCCTCGGGGGCCTTTAGGAAGAAATCGGCTCGAAGCTCATGTGCTCGAAACGAATCCGCGAGTGCCTCCAGGTTGGTCAGATCGCCGTCGCCTACGGCCGCGATCAGTGCCCCGGCGTCGTAGGGTGCCGGCCAGTCCTTCAGCCAGGCGGTTGGCGCCCGTCGCAGATAGTTCATGACATTGATGAAGAAGCGGTCGATCACGACGACATCTTCGGGATTACGACCGATGCCCATCGCGTCCCGTCGAAAGCCGGAATAGACAAAGCGGCTGCCGTAGTTCAGTCCGTAGACGATGCCGGTATGTTCGTTGAGTTGTTGCGGCTCCAGATGTCGACCCCATTGGCCCCAGTAGCCCACCACTTCCGTGCTATCGCCCACAATTTCGAACCGGACCGCCGGGTCAAAAACCTGGACGTTGAAGCTGTACCCGCCCGGCATCCCAGCGGTGAGAACGGTATTCCCGCGCAGCGCGAACTGCTCCATCCCGAAGCCGGTGTATGTATAAGGCGCCTGCCGGCCCGTCCGATCGCCCTGCCAGCTGTAAAACGTGAGCTTCACGGCCTGACGGGGAAGCATCACCCCGTCGATATCGCGCAGCGGCAGCGTGAGGGTGTCCGCCAAAACGTAGTCTTCGCGCGGAGGCAGAGCGGAGGTGGGGGCGACATAGCGATACTGCTGTAGCGGTGCAAACGACTGCGCCGTTTGCAGCGCCGGCGCATCGGCAAGGACGGGCAGGTAGATACCCGGCTCGGCAAAGCCCGGATGGATCGACTCATGCGCCCGGTAGTTGCCCTGGTAGCGATCTACATAGTCGACGAACGCGATGCCAAAGGCTTCTTCGAGGAACGACCATCCGCGGATGGAGCCGTCCTCCCGGTAGTAGCCCGGCATCCAGGAGGCGTATACGCTGCCGCCGGCTTTCATGAAAGCCAGCACATGCGCCACTTCGCGGTCGCTCATGGCCAGCGCGGCCGGCAGGATGAGCACATCAAAATGATCGGTGGAAAGGCCAGCCTCCAGGTCGCTATCGGAGATGCGGCTGTAGGGAAAGTCGTAGTCGGGCGAGCTGAGGAATTCGTGCCAGGTGGCGAGCAGGTTATCGAGCCAGCGGGAGGTCGAGTCCTGCGGGTTGATATCGCGAATGTCACGGGTATAATCGCTCGCCAGCAAGGCGATGCGGGGCGGCTCGCGGTCCTCGCCCGTTCGGGGGTAAAACTCCTTGATGCTGAACGTGCCCAGGGCGCTTTCGAGCAGCAGGACATACACGAGGACGCCGGCGGATAACGCCGTAACCCCGAGGGTCATGAACCACAAGATATTCACTTGTTCGAGCTCGAAACGGGCCATGGTCCTCAGCTTTCAGAGTCAGTGACGCACGATTGGGGAATCAGACCGCGCTGTCGGGTTTCCCCGCATCGGCGCGCGGGGCGGCGGCCGGCGTGCGCGGCACGAAGCCGTCGTCCGTGTATTCCCAGAAGAATGAGCTGAGTGGCATGCCGGCCGCGGCTCGCTGCGGAAGCTGGCCGGCCTCCCCGGAATCTGGAATAGCGTACTGGCTGCTCATCTCGACATACCGCCCCGAAGGGGGCGTCGTGCCGGTGGGCGCCATATACGTGCGCGCTTCCGCTGGCGCGGAGTCCCCACCGGTCATCATCATGCCCGGCTGGCGAACGGCCATCAGCACGTGTGGATCGGCGACAGGCTGCTCCTGGCGTTCGACGGCGTTGCCTCGCAGTTCGCGCATTTTGTAAAGCACATACGCAGCCACAGCGAGAATAAACGTGGCTACCGTACCGACCAGAATGATGGTGGAAAGGATCGGGACAATCTCCATGGTGGTTTCCTCTATATTTACCGGGGTTCCGTCAAAAATCAGGCCATCACATAGCTCTTATTCAGGCCTGCTGCCCAATTCGTTCCAATTTCCCCCAGACCATCCCAAGCCCGAGGAATTCCTCGATGGTTGCAAACGTTTTGCAGACATCGATGATGAGAATGAAGAAGAGTCGATAAAAGAGCGAATAAAAAATCAGCCGGGCTTCCTCTTTTTCGACAGCCACACAATACAGGGCCGCGATGAGATCAAGGATCGTGAGACTAAGCCACCAGTAGGCCAGGAAGTAGATCAAGCCGAAGGCGGTGGCTATGAAGATGAAATAGAGGTTCGCGAAGACGTTCATCACCGGCCAGATAAGCGACTCGAACGCCAACGACCAGAGCACGACCGTACCGCCGAAATTGATCGTCGGGTTAAAAAAGAGGTCGCGGTGTTTACGAATCGCCTGGATGATGCCACGAGTCCACCGATACCGTTGCTTGAGCAGGTTGGTGAGCGTGTTCGGGGCTTCGGTGTAGGAACGGGCGTTGGGTTCGTATTCTACGCGCCATCCCTGCCGAATGATCTTGAGCGTGAGGTCGCAGTCCTCGGCGAACGTGTCGGAGCTGTAGTAGCCGGCGTCGACAATCGCCTGTTTCCGAAAGAGCCCGAGCGGCCCTGGGATAATGTTGACGAGTTTAAACAGGCTCTGGGCCGAGCGGGCCATGTTGAGACCCTCGACATATTCGAGCGCCTGAAGTGTGGTCCAGATGTTATCCCGATTATCCACCTTTACGTTGCCGGCGACGGCCCCGATATCCGGCTGGTCGAAATGCCGGATCGCCGCCTTGAGGGTGTTCGGCGAGAGCTGGGAGTCGCCATCGACACACAACACAAAATCGTACTCTGACACCTGGATGCCGGCGTTGAGCGCGGTCGACTTCCCACCGTTCGGTTTTTCGACGAGTTTGACGTGCGCCTTACCGTAGTTGCCCACCAGCGATCGGGCGATAAACGCCGTGTCGTCCTTCGAACCATCGTCGACGATGATGATCTCGTACTGGGGATAATCGAGGTGCAGGAGCGAGTGGATCGTCGTCTGCAGCAGCTTGCCTTCGTTGTACGCCGGCACGATGATCGACACCGGCGGCAGGTGGCGCGGCGTCTCTTCGGTGAGGGTGTGCTTGGTCGTGGCCAGGTACGCGGTATTCAGCTGCGTAAGGTACCGAATCAGAAGGATGATCAGGAACAGCACCAGCGCGACGATAGACGAATAGACACCCAGCCCCTGCCACGACAGCGTGCTTTTTTTGCCCGTCCACCGCAGGAGGAAATTCCCGGGATCCTCCATGAAGACATAGATCACCACGAAGAGGAAAAACGACAGGCTACCGTAGGTCAGGATCCGCATGAGATACTTGCGGCCCTTGTCTTCGACGACATCGGCGCGGGGCACCACGATCGGCTGGAACGGTATGCTGGAGATGGGCTGCGGCAGGCCGCTTCGCGACGCACGCGCCGGCGCGACGACGCCTTCACGCCGCGCAGACGACGCCCCACCCCCTTCGGCCGGCACCCTCGGGCCGTCTGCTCCACCCTCGGAGCGCACCTGCAGCCAATCCCGCAATTCTTCTATAAAACCCATGTTAATGCCATCTAAAGCGTCCAGTACAGGGAGCCGGAAAATACCACCATGCGATACCGATCGTCGCGTAGAATACCGGTGCCCTCGAGGAAGCGCACGGAGTAGCCGGCGCTGGCGCTGAGACTCACCGATACCTGATCGACGATGCGGTAGATCAGGTCCGACTCGATCCGCGCCGCGATCGCGTCGCGACGGTAGGAAACGAGGCCCGTGGTGGCGCGCGCGCGGATGTACCAGTCGATCTTAAATTCGCGCTCGTACTCCACCCACATATCGTATGCACGGTAATCCTGGGGGGAGAAGTACGTCTCGAGGATGTCCCGATAGTTGATCCCGTTGTAAGAGAGCCCGAAACGGGTAAAGGGTACGATCAGGTAGCTACCTTCAAGGCGGAGATCGGTACCCACGTTGTCTCCGACCCCGGTGGCTGTGCTATCCGCGAGGCCGCGAACGGCGTTCACGGCGAGGCCGCCTTGCAGGCTGAGTCGGTCATTTTTCAAGAGCAGCTTGCGCCCTTTCGCCTCGAACTGGGTAAGGCGCAGGCCGAACTGACCGCCGGCCGGCGACCAGAGCACCGTGGCGCCCTCCGTGTTGCGCAGGCCGAGCGAGAACTGGTAGTCGCCGGCGATGCGGTTCAGGTAGGTGATCTCCGCGAAACCGGTCGTGCGGCCGCCGGCGTAATCGAACAACCCGGCCGACAGCGACATCCGGCTCGTGAACGACGACGCGTCGCGCGCGGGGTTGGCGAGGTTGAAGATCCCCCCGACCATCACCTGATTGGTCCGCTCCAGCGAACGGCCCGAGTCGGGCAGCAGCCGGCGCGTGCCGTTCTGGAAATGGGAGATGAGGCCGGCAGTGAGCACAAACGGGTGCGGCTGTCGGGGGATGGTGACCTGGGTGAGCATCCCCTGGGCCCAGTGTTCATAGCGGGTGATCGTGCCCCGGGCGGCGATGTACTGGGAGACCGGCACGAAGAGGCCCACATAGTCGGTATCAAGCAGGTGCTCGACGAGCATGATCCGCTGACTGAGCCGTTCCTCGGCGATCGGCTCGAGACGGGAGAACAGCGCCAGGCGTTCGACGTGGTCGTGGTAGACGGAATCCGACTGGTTAAACCGGCGGGACTCGTCGTAGACCTGAGCGAGGAGATCGCGGGCTTCCATGTCGCGTGGATTGCGCGCGACCATGGCCTCAAGATCGCGGATGGCGCCGGCATGGTCCTGGATGTAATACCGGTAGCGCGCGATGCGGCTCGCGAGGGCATATTCATACTGCAGGGCCTGCAGACTCTCGAGGATACCGATCGCCGCGCCATACTGGCCGGCGGCGGCATGCACTTCGGCCATCTCGACCAGCGCGGCGCGCGGCCGGCGGCCGGCTACCAGAAAGTACCGCTCGTAGGCCTCAACCGCCGCCGTCACATTACCGAGTCCGCCGAGCATGCGGGCCTCGCTCAGCGCCTGCGTCTCGCGCTCCACCGCGCGGCGCTGGATCGCGCGCTCGATCCGGGCGTCGATCGCATACATGCGGTTTCGATCCGACGGCGCGCCGACAGCAAACGCCCGGCGCAGATGACGATCGGCTTCGTCCTGGTTCCCCAGGGCCAGCTCGCGTTCGGCGCGATCCAGCAGGGCGTCGGCATCTTCCGGATACCGCTGGAGGTGGGTTTCGAGGTACCAGTCCGAACGCGGCGTGATCTCGCCGGAAGCAATTTCGAGACGTGCGTAGAGCAAGCGATAGTCGACATCCGTCGTATCGAGTGCCAGGAGCCGCTCGGCCTGGGAGAAGGCTTCAGTGAACAGGCCGTTTTGTGCGAGCAGGCCAGCGTAGTCGAGACGGGTAGCGCTATCTTCCGGGTACGAGGCCAGCATCCGCTCGTAGAGTATGAGCGCCTCGTCGGAGCGTCGCTGGGCCAGGAACGCGTCGATCAACTCGCGGAGCACATCGCGGTCGTTGGATTCATTGGCGAAGCGTGCCTCGAGCTTCGCCATATACCCTTCCGCCAGCATGGCGCGTTCGGATTCGAGCATTGCCAGCCGGCGAACATAGGCCGTATCCTGGGGCGACATATAATCCTGATCCAGCAGCACCGTGTACGCCTCCGCGATACGGCCGGCGTCGGCGAGGGCATCTACCAGCCGGAAGCGGAGCGTCTTATCGTAGGGATGTTGCTGGAGGAGAAACGTATATCGATCGACGGGATACGCCGGAGTGGAGCCGGCTGAAGCCACCAGCCCGCGGTCGATGGTTTCGTACATCGCGAGCCAGCGTTGGGTCTCGGTGTGGCGCTCGGAGAGCAGCATGAGCTGGTCGTAGGCGTCGGCGTATCGTTTGTACGCGAGGAGCTCTTCGATAAACCGGTACCGACGTTCATCGAGCAGCGGTTGCTCGGTCGGATTCGCCGCGCGCACGGGCGGCGGGGTGGTAAGACGGTCGATGACAGCGCGCCCTTCCCGAGTAGCCTGCAGACCCTGGCGCGCCTCCGTGCTGCCGGGCGCGAGTCGGAGCGCCTGTTCGAAGGCCTCGACGGCCCCATCGTACTTACCCTGCCACAGCCGGAAATACCCAAGGCGCATGTAGAGGTCCGCATCCGTCGGGAAAAAGGCGATATAGCGCTGGGCGACACGCTCGCCGCGGGCGTTGTCGCCGTCATACGACGCCAGGGCGACGAGGAAGCGGTGGACGGACTCCGGGCTGCCCTGCATGCCCTGGAGGTAGACGTCATATTGATGGGCGGCCTCTCGAAAACGACCGGCATCGTAGAGGGCATCGGCGTACTGGCGGCGGGCCTGGAAATCTCCCGGATTCGCGGCCACATAATGGCCGAGCACGTCGATGTCTCGCGCCGGCGCGCCGGCAACCGGCACGGCCTGCGCCTGTACATCGCTCAGCTGCGCGCCGGCCGGGCGGGCCGCGAATAGCAAGCACCAGAAAACGATGTAAACAATATCCTTCATGAAGTCAGGGCGCTTGTCGCAGGCATCGCGTGCATGGCAATCGGGCAAGAGCCTCATCGGGCCTCCATGGCGTACGCCATGAAATCTTCGGCGCGCTCGAAGGGCTGCCCATCGGGTACGACTACCACCGAGACGCTTTCCAGTAGATGTTGCTGGCTGGACGGGTACTCCCGAGCGAGGCTTTTCTGTAAGGCATCGAAGAACCGCTGCACCAGGTCCGGCCGCGCTTCGGGCATGAGCACGACCAGCCGGCGAGATGTTGGGTCGACCAGGAGTCGGTCATCCGCCCTCAAAACGCGTTCCACGTGGTCCGCCAGCTCAGGAAACGGAACCGGAGAGGGCGTCGGGTTATTCGCATCGATTCGGAGCGCCATCAGCGTAAACGAGCCCTTATCCTGGCCGCGTCGCTTGTAACAGAGACGCAGGGCGTCGACAAACTCGGCTCGATCCACGATGCCCCCCGCCGGCTGGGCGGCGAAGGCCGGCGTGGCCGCGCGCGCGCCGGCGGCCTGCTCAACCGGGCTGAACGAGTGCGCCTTCTTGCCGGCGGCCGTCCGTACGCGCAGGGGACCACGGGCCGATGGTCTCGGCGCGCCCCCTTCCGAGGCGATATCCCAGTGCTCGATCTGTTCGTGAAGCACATGCCCGATGCCCGGAAGGAGCGTCATCCGACGGGTTGCCCCCGCGCTTGATGAAGCATCGAGTTCGAGATGGATGCTCCCACTAACGTAGTTGCGTACAAAATCGATGATCTTCTGGGAGACCGGATTGATCGGATCCGGCAGCAGCAAGAGAATCGTCGTCTCCGTAGCGCTCAGCGCTTCGAGGGCGCCGAGAAAGGCCTGGCGGAACCCGTCGAACGAGCGGAACTGCATGAACGGCATGAAGTCGTTGATCACGACGCGCATCGGCCGCTCCTGCGCGACGATGGTGACGAAATCGCTCAGGGCGCGCGCGGCCATCTGATCGTCCAGATGATGGAGCCCGGAGACGTCGGGAATCCAGAGGAGGCGGACGAGGCCCTGTTCGTAGGCGCCCTGGAGGTCGAAGGAGACAGAGTCCGCCTGGATGAACCAATCCTGCGGCCGGCCAGGCGAAATAAAAAGGCACGACTCGCCTTGCTCGACGCCGGCCTGAAGAAACATCATGGCCAGCAGGCCGCGTCCGCTGGCCGCATCTCCGTAACATAGATAGGTGCCGCCCTGGTATAGACCTCCCCAGGAGGCGTCTACCGCGTCAATGCCAGTCAAGATTTGGGGAACGTGAGCCACGTGTGATTCAGAGGTAACTGGTAAGAGGCCCCTGGTGCGCTGTTGCCACGACATGCGGGGCATAGACCCGACGAGCGCTGCGTAGCCAGGATCGGAATAGGCGATGCGAGGACTAGTACACGATCTGATGGATTGTATTTCGGGGATTAAACTTTTTCTATCTGAATTCGTTGCACCTACTCTTTTTTACGGACGGAAGGGTCTATTTAGCCGGTGAGGCGCGTTCTGGTGCGTTGATTCCATCCCGGCTGATCCGCCGCTTTCACTGCGGCGCCTCTGGCGCGCCAGCCGTAGGACGTGGTATATTCGGGGGCCTGTGTACAGCCTCGAGGATTCGCCCGCCGTACAACCAACCAAGTAGACGATAGTTATTACCCTTATGGCGGATACCAGCGATTTTCGAAATGGATTGACGATGATCTGGAACAACGATCTCTGGACGATTATCGATTTCCAGCACGTGAAACCGGGCAAAGGCGGCGCATTCGTGCGATCGAAACTGCGCAATGTGCGCAGTAGCAAGGTGGTTGATAATACGTTTCGCGCCGGCGAACGCATTGAAACCGCCCGCATCGAGCGCCGGCCTCACCAGTTGATCTACCAGGACGATCTGGGGGTTCACTTCATGGATGCCGAGACGTACGAACAGATCACCCTGCCGAAAGAGATGGTCTACCGCCGCGAATTCGTCAAGGATGGCGGCCTGGTGGACATCCTCTTCCACGCTGAAACGGAAAAAGCGTTGACAGTGGAAATCGCCACAAACGTTGAACTGGCGGTCACGAACACGGAACCGGGCATCAAGGGCGACACCGCCACCGGCGCCACTAAGCCGGCCACGATGGAAAGCGGGGCGATCGTCCAGGTCCCCCTGTTTATCAACGAGGGCGATGTGATCCGCGTTAATACGGATACCCGGACGTACGTTACCCGTATTTCGTCGGCCGCCTGATTGCACAGGCCTGGCTGCCCGCCATCTGCACCCACATTATTATGGATCTGTCCCAGATACGAGAACTTTTAAAAGTCGTCGCCGAAAGCGGCGTGGCCGAGGTTGAAATCGAGGAAGAAGGCTTCCGCATGGTCGTCCGCCTCTCCTCGCCGACCATCTCCTTCCAACCGTCCGCGGCGCCCTACCCCCCCCTGTATCCCCCCCCGTAC
>Ga0163150_10004854_pt1 | contig 17669 bp, 15 predicted proteins | sample OliLakLV19P2IB_FD_148628 | JGI IMG/M metagenome (GOLD analysis project Ga0163150, IMG submission 148628) | Freshwater microbial mat bacterial communities from Lake Vanda, McMurdo Dry Valleys, Antarctica - Oligotrophic Lake LV.19.P2.IB | ecosystem: Environmental > Aquatic > Freshwater > Lake >...
TTTGTGGCAATACTTTGGACATCGGAGCCATCCCTTGTAAATCCATCCGCCAAACTCATTGCACCATCCAAACCATAGCAATTTTTTGGGTAAGCATTTCCGATCAGAAAGCGAACCTTGGTTTTTGCAATCACTTAGTCCAGTGTTTTCCTTGTATTTCACTGCTAAAATCGATTGCGGATCGCGAAAACCACCCACAGTTTCTGCGGAAGAGCCTAATAATTTACATACCCTCTCGTGGACAAGTTTTCAAGAAGAAAAACTTCAGTCCACAATGGTGAGTTTCCAAAGAATTCAGCAAATTTCCGGACCGCTCGCAGATAGGATTCTTGAGTTCGCTCGCCTTTCCCGTTAAGCTGCAAGTCTTGTTGCATTCGGACTGCCAATGGAGAGAGATCGAAATCGTTTTTTGTGGCCATGGTGGCTTCCTTTGAGTAAGACGCAAACCGCGATGTGGCAAAAGCGCATCGAGAAACTGTCGCGTGTTAGAGAGTCACTGTGGTTCAACCAGAGCGAACCAGCAAAGAAAAGTGTTGGCAAAGCCAACACATAAACGAAAGATCCCAAAACTGCCGCGCAGCGGCTTACTTGAACAATTGTTGATGAGCAGGAACCGAATCCCACCCTTAGTCGTGGGAGCAATAGGAGGTCAGTGGTGGTAATCCAAGAGATGACGAGGGAGGAGTGTTTCCAGGTGCTGAAGACAACGCGGCTCGCGCGTCTGGCATGCGCCTTCGAGAATCAGCCGTACGTTGTCCCCGTTTACCTCGCCTATTACGCACCACCCAACGAGGAAGCCTGCCTCTACGGATTCACAACCCCTGGCCAAAAGGTCGAGTGGATGCGGGCAAACTCTTTGGTCTGCGTCGAAGTGGACGAGGTCAAGAGCTACGACCAATGGGTAAGTGTCATCGTCCTCGGTCGTTATGAGGAGTTGGCTCAGCCCCCAGACAACGAGTGCGAAAGACTCCCAATTCGCGCTGATTTGTCGCAAGGTTCAAGCGCCAGTCCCCACACGACCGGGGGTGGTGGCGAAACGCACCTGGCGCACAAGGTTCTCCAGGCCAAGGGAATGTGGTGGGAGCCAGCCTCGACCGCCTGGGCAACCCGCACGCACCGCGGCTCGTCCGATCCGTTCATCCTGATCTATTACAAGGTGTGGATCGACAAGATAACCGGCCATCGGGCGACTCCGGACGTCCGCGGCGCAAGCATTATCCCGCTGCCTGCGGCACGAAAGCTGGGATGGCTGCGCAGAGCACTAGCGAGACTATGGAGCGGCAGGCCATCCTCAATATAGCTGTAGCCGATGATTTGACCGAATCTGGACCGTGTCATGCAAAAGGGTAATGACTCGGTTCGTCTGATCTAAGTTGATGCTCGAATTAGAATCGGCCGGTGTATCGCCTCCGAATAACTTCGAAGTGATTCCGACCGCGGAAGTAGCAAGAACAGTTCGTCGAGTGTTTTGTCTGTCATAAGAAGGTTCGTTTGTCTGCTTTGCACAGCTGTCGGCCTTGGCCGCCAAGCGTTTGGAAGCCTTGGCACCTCGATCGGTTTTCTCGAAAGTTAAATTCCATTTCCTAGAGGAGCAAGACAGTGGCAGCCAGATCCGCTGCCGATCCAAACGTCAGAATGCGCTCGCCCAAGTTACAGAATTTCGGCAATTCTGTAACTTGAGAGGCGATTGAACTAAATGGTAACCCCACCAAGAGCTCTTGCGATCATCAAGATCACCAACAAGGCCAATGCAGCGACCGTAATCCACAATACATGCTTACTAAAGGACCAACTCCGTTCTTCACTCGGTTGGTTTTCTTCATCGAGTAGCCCTCGGTTGATTGTATTCATGGTTGAACTCAGTTAGAACATACGGCCATCGACAAACGCATCATCATCCAAAAGTCAATCTAGCTTTTTACAACGATCTTTTTGGGCTTGGCGTTTTCTGCTTTCGGAAGCGTTAGCGTATTTCCATGGACTTGAACGTTGAAGTCCGTGGCCTGTATTCCAGGGATATCGAGCTTAACAATAAAAGTATTCTCCGTTTCAGCAATGTCTGTCGCGGGCGACAAAGAGTTTGACAACCAGTTGGTTGTCGGAGCCCCCAGAAAATTCGATAGCAGATCGTCCATCTCTTTGCGCAAAATGAAAAATGGCTCGCGAGGAGCTGCAACCGACTGAGGCCGCGAAGGAGTGAGAGTACTAGCCATGATTGTTCTCCATAGATCTAAAGCTTGGCCATTGGTAAAACCAACCACCGCACCATACGGCAGCTTCAAATGACCTGTCATTTCGATTTTCTAGAGGAGCAACAAGCGTGCCGTACTTGCGGGTAAAAGAAGAACGGATTGAGTCGACCGTGTTTCTTCACGATGTGCAGGGAATGACCCAGAAAGTTGGATTCTGACAATTCGAACCGGCACTCAACGGCTGTGCGAAGGTGTGACAAAGGGCACCAATTGGGCAATTTTTGCACACGCTTGGCAACTTTGCCCGATTTCACCCCAGCTATCATTTACGGTTCGCATCCACTCGATGGCGATCAACGTTGGTATTTCTGAAGCTACCTCGCGAAGAAACACCCTTTTTGCTGAGGTTGTACCCATAGCATGTCGAGCTTATTTTCTTACACAAAAAGAATTGCAACGCAAAATTGCAAGATATTGAGAGAGCTTTTTGAAACTCCTTATGAGTCACTTGGAGCTCTTTGTTTCGAACGATGGTGAGACTTCACGAATACTTCGGTGGCAGCTTACGCAACTTGTGGTTAATTGATGAAAGGCCAATGTCGCTCCCTCAATATTCTTTTCGCGGCCATGCCGGGTAAGCTCGCGGCTTGCCAAATCAAAGGATTGAAGATGAGATGTATAGGTAGGGCTCCGACGACGGACGAATCCTTCGATTTTGCCGAGCAATCGCATCTGCTCAGAATTCGACTCGATTCCTTGGCAATCTCCCGATGTCAAGGCTTGCAGGATTTGCTTTGAGTATTCTAGCTTTTTTTCCATCCAAAAGCTCATTGGTTGTTCTTTCGTGACGAGCGGTGCTAGTTTTCCCTCTGCTGCCTTTTCCTCAGCAATTTTTTCTTGGCCGGAGGCTGCAGCAATCAACGTCAAAACGCAAGCAAAACATAGGTAACGTCGCATTGTCATAAGTAGTTCCTTCAGTATTCAGTAAACTTGTTATCGATTCAGATGGATTGGTTGATGTAACTCGCCTACGATATGGGCAATTGTTGTGCCACCTTGCTTCTTGCGATCCATACGGACATCGGTGCATGCCGCAAGACGAAGTGAGAAACGCTTCCCAGCATCATTCGGTCAATTGCGCTTACCCCGGTATCACCTAGCAAAATGACGTCACTGTTAGCTCGCGATGCAAAATCGACGATGGACTGCCCGATATGATCGGTTTCAAACAGATGAAACTTTGGGTCTGGATCGGCGAATGGCAATTGTCTGGCAACACGTCGAAGTTGATCGAGCATGTTTTCTTTTTCCAATGAATCCCTAGATTGCAAGGCGGGTTTTAGTCGTTCTCGATATGCGTATAAATTGTGTTCCGCGTGAACCAGGTGGACCTCGATTTTTGCTCCCCAATTGAATCGAGAAAATTCGTCGATTGCCGCTTTTGAATGCGGCGATCCATCGTAGGCGATTGTTACATTCGGTATCCACTGTTTTTGCTCAGTATGCTCCTTTGAACGAACAATCAGTACCGAACAATGTGCGTGTGTAGCGACAAAATCGCTCACGCTTCCCAGCAAGATTCGACTCAACATCGAGTGCCCCGTTGCGCCTAAAACAACGAGATCAAACCCATTCTTTTTTGCGTATTCAACGATTTCATCGCCCGATTGCCCCTCTTGGCGGACAAATTCGAACTTTAATTTCGAGCCACTAAAAAGTTTCTCCGTTTGATTGCGAATCTGAGTAGCCTGGGTATCGGCTAAGTCACGCAATTCGCCGATCCAATCTCCCGACGCTTCGTTCAGGTAAAAAGTCGGGACGGAATAGCACGATAGGACGGCTATCTCGAGTTGCTCGACGTGAGGGAATCGAAGTAGAAACCGAGTTGCCATTTCCGCTTGCTCGGAACCGTCGCTTGCTAGTAAAACCTTCATTTTTTCTTTCCTTGCCAGTTTTTCTAAGTCAGAGTTAGTTTAGGCGCGACGAATCAGGCACTACGGAGACGGTCTGCTTCAACTCGCAATCATTAAGAGGGTCTTGTTCGGTAAGCTGACGTTCAAGGACTAAGAGGTTGGCGTCCGATGCGTCTACCCGGGCTAATGCTCGATCGGCAATCCGTCGGCGCAGTACGGTTGTCTCTGCCTGAAAATCGAGAATATGAAAAGGCACACCTTCAGCTCTCGCCAAATCGCAAAACAACTTGCGATCAGAGAATCTTAAAAAAGTTGCATCGACAACCACTGAGAATCCAGATCTTAGAATCTTTCGAGCCAACCCCAATAAAGCTTGATAGGTGGCTCTGGTCGTAGTCGCAGCATAGATGCCTTCATCAAGACCCATCGATGAATGGAGTGTTGGTGAGGTTCCAATTAGCCGTTTGCGCTCGATGTCTGACCTTATACGTATCGCACCTTTCGCCTTTACGTGTTCGAGACTTCCCGTAGTCTTCCCGCTGCCACTGACGCCATGGGTAATCCAGAGGTGATGCGGGCCGGCTTCTATCCACTGGTGGGCGAGCAACAAGAATTTCTTTGCCGTCGCAATCAGTTCTAAAGGCTGGCCAGCATCGAGGGACGTCTGTTGATAGCGGAGCATCGCGACTTTTGCACGAACCAACGCACGGTAAACTTTGTACCAAATCAAGAGTTGCAAACTTTCGTAGTCACCAGTCTGTTCAAGGTAGGCATTGAGAAAGCAAGCCGCCAGATCCGTACGATCTCGTGCTTGCAAGTCCATTGTTAAGAAAGCGACATCGCTAAGCACGTCGATCCACGAATAGTCAGAATTGAATTCGATTCCGTCAAACGGAACGAAATGCTCGTGCCAAAAAACAATATTCTCACAATGCAAATCTCCATGACACTCTCGAACAAAACCCTCACAGACTCTTCGTTCAAAGAGCGTTTTGTGACGAGCGAAGAACTGGTCTGTCCAATCCTCAAGTTGCCTTAGCGTGTTCTCGTGTTCGGATAGAGGTGGGCAGTACAAATTCGTGAAGTTGGCCTTTGCTTGATTAAGGATACCAGCCACCGCTTGGTCTGATGATCCACGCCAAACATCCGCTCGTCGATGAAAACTCGCGATCGATTTTGCCAATTGAAACATGTCAGAATCGTTCACTCGATTTGCATCGATTCGATTTGCAAGAAGCGAGTCCTCTGGAAATCGTCGCATTCGCACCGCAAACTCGATCGGCAATGCATCTCCATCCATTTTGACGCATCCATCTTCCATCGCGATTGGCACAACGTCCAGGTACATTCCGTCCGCATATCGGGAATTTAGCCTCATCTCTTCGCAACATGCGTGATGACGTTTCGAAAGAGATGTGTAGTCAAGGAAGTCGGTCTCAATCGCTTTCTTTACTTTATATGCAAAGTGACCGGCTAAAATGACCCAGGAAATGTGCGTCTCATGAACAACGATTTGGCCGTCAACAGAGTGACCATAGACCGAACTGTCTTTAAACTGTTCAATTAACCACAAATTGTTCGGAGTTGTATGACACATCATTTTTTAATCTGCTAGAGCCTCGGTCTGCTATCGCGCTGGTAAATCGTCCGCTTCCCATGTGTTGATGCACGTTTAATGCCGATTTCGCATCGGATCATTTTTGATGGCGTGTGATTATCGACTTTCGCGAATTTGAATCGGAAAAAGCAGGGTTACGGTGGTTCCATTTCCTCTTTTTGTAGTTGCATAAATTTTTCCGCTATGTGACTCGACAATTCGTTTGCAAACGGCCAGACCTAAACCTGATCCGGACTGCTTGGTAGTGAAAAAAGGATCGAAGATTTGCGCAAGCGTCGAGTCGTCCATCCCCACTCCGGTATCTCGAATCACGATTTCCTGAAAACCTTTGCTGTTGATTTCTTTGCTTTGCAGTTGAATCGCGATTTCGCTGTGAGGATTTGAGGCTTCCATCGAATTTCGCAAAATATTTCGAAAGACTTGGAGGAGGCGGATTTCGTCGCCTTGAATGAATGATTCTGACGTTGAGCCGTGGAGAATCAAGCGATGGCGATAATTTGGGAACGTATTACGAAGTTCTTGAAAAGCTCGCTCAAGCAACGCAACTGAATCCACGAGCTGCAAATGAAGGACTATGGGGGTCGCATATTTCTGTACGTCTTCATAGTTTCGTAGTAGGTCGCTCAATGCCATTCGAATTCGAACGGTTAAACCTAACAGCTCAGGTTGCTCGTGTAGGTCGAGTTCCAAAAGGTCTACGCAACTTCGAGCGCGCTGAATTGCATTTCTACTAGTATGGGCAAGTCCGTTGATCATTTGTCCAATTGCTGCCAATCGTTCGGATTGGATCAACTGTTCGTCACAGCTCAAAAATTCAAATTCATGATCTTTCATGACATGCGACTCTCTAAACTCAGCTCATCGCGACCACGATCAGACGCATCGGTAAAGTGCTCTTGGGCTCAAATCGTGCTCGACTGGTCCCCTTTTGGTTACTTTCTCAACGACTGATGGCACTGAACACATCGAAGCGTCATCTGAAAATACGCTAAAGTGGCCCCATCGACGCTCTTCTTGTTGGCAGCGTCGCGAAGCTGCTCAACGGATTTACGAAATTCTTCACTCTGGCGACGATAGTCTTCGGTTTGCACTACCATCCAGTTTTCATCTAGCAGCATGTTGCGAATCGTACCCGCGTTCTTTGCAATGGACGCATAGTCTTCCAAAGCAATGCCTTCCAAGACCCCTTTCATCGGTTCCAATTTCAATCGCATGAAGGTAGACGCTTTGGTTCCACCCGGTTCCTGGGAAATTGAAGTATGGAATGTCCATATGCCGAAGCTCAGAAAGAGTACTGGTAACAGCACGTAAGTTAACTTGACGTTTTTCATAATTTGGCTCGCTTTATCTGTTCAACTGTTTTGTTTCTCGATTTCCAATACCGCTATCGTCGTCCGCAGGATGGCATCTGACGTCAGCGATAGACTGTCGATTCCTTCCTGCACTAAGAATTTTGCAAATTCGGGATAGTCGCTCGGCGCCTGGCCACAGATTCCGATCTTGCGACCCTTTTCATGTGCCGTCTTGATGACCGACGAAATCATGCGTTTTACGGCGTTGTTGCGTTCGTCGAACACATGAGCCACGATCTCGGAATCGCGATCGACGCCTAGAATGAGTTGGGTCAAGTCATTGGAACCGATCGAAAACCCATCGAAGATCTCCGAGAACTCATCAGCCAGAATGACGTTGCTCGGTATTTCACACATCACATAGATTTCCAAGCCATCTTGGCCTCGGACCAATCCGTACTTTGCCATCTCGTTCTGCACGTTTTTGCCTTCGGTCACTGTTCTACAGAATGGGATCATGAGTTTTAAGTTGCGAAGTCCCATTTCGTGGCGAACTTTTTGGACAGCCCGACACTCCAGTCCGAAGGCTTCTCGAAACGATTCATGGTAATAGCGAGACGCTCCGCGAAAGCCGATCATCGGGTTCTCTTCTTTTGGTTCAAATTGCGCTCCGCCGACGAGACTCGCATACTCATTCGTCTTGAAGTCGCTCAATCGCAAGATAACGTCTTTGGGATAGAAGGCGGCAGCGATCATCGCAATGCCTTCGGCAAGCCGATCGATATAGAATTGAGGCTTGTCTGAATAGCCTTTGGTAATCGTATCGATTTCTGTTTTCGTAGCTGCATCCAGTTGATCGTAATCGAGCAGGGCTTTCGGATGAACTTTGACATAGGTCGTGATAATAAACTCTTCGCGCGCAAGCCCGACTCCATCGCACGGCAATGCCGACAATGCAAAGGCTTCCTCCGGCGTCCCCACATTCATTAAAATTTTGGTGCGCGGACGCTCAAGACCAGTTAGGTTGATTGTCTCGACGTCAAATGAAAGCTTTCCATCGTAAACTGTCCCGGTGTCCCCTTCAGCACAACACAGCGTGACCATACCACCATCCTGTAAGACCTCCGTTGCCGTTTGAGTGCCTACGATGGCTGGCAAGCCAAGTTCACGGCTGACGATCGCTGCATGGCACGTGCGACCGCCCCGATTCGTGACGATCCCGGCCGCCCGCTTCATGATTGGTTCCCAGTCTGGGTCCGTTTTATCCGTGACCAATATTTCGCCATCACGAAAATTCTTCAGCTCGTGAACACTGCGAATCAATCTTGTGCGGCCCGAGCTAATTTTTTCGCCAATCGAACGTCCCGTGAGCAACGGGGGTCCTTTTTCTCGCAAATGATAACGCTCGATGGTCGTCGTCGATCGTTGCGATTGCACCGTTTCCGGACGAGCTTGGACAATAAACAATTCACCGGTTATCCCATCCTTAGCCCATTCCATATCCATAGGACATCGAACGCCGATTCGTTCACTGTAGTGCTCCTCGATAAGGCATGCCCATCGAGCGAGGGTCAAGATGTCGTCATCTGAGAGGGCATATTGCGATGCTTGATCCAAAGAAACGGGGACGTTCTTGGTCATCTTGCTGCCGCCCATGTCGTACACCAATTTCATCGCCTTGGAGCCGAGCGATTTTTTGAGGATGGGGCGGCAACCCGCCATCAAGGTCGGTTTAAAAACATAGTATTCGTCTGGGTTGACTGAACCTTGGACAACATTTTCACCCAATCCAAAGGCCGCATTGATAAGAACGGCGTTCTGAAATCCCGTTTCGGTGTCGATCGAAAACATGACTCCCGATGTCGCCAGATCAGAACGCACCATCTGCTGGACACCGATCGACAAAGCGACCTTCATATGGTCGTAGCCATGATGGTCTCGGTATGATATGGCTCGATCGGTAAAAAGCGATGCAAAACAACGACGGCAAGTATCGAGCAGGGCCGTTTGGCCACGAACGTTCAGATAGGTTTCTTGTTGGCCAGCGAAGCTCGCATCCGGTAAGTCTTCGGCAGTCGCGCTGCTGCGAACTGCGACGTCGGCCAATTGACCTCGCTCAATGCATAAATGATGGTAGGCTTCAATGATGGCCTGAGATAGTCCCTCGGAAAGGGGTTGGTCTAAGATCAAATGGCGAACTTCCGAAGCATTTTTTTGGAGGCTCTCGACATCTTCAGGCTTTACGTTGCTCAAGATCTTCGCAATTTTTAGTTTCAACCCACCTTTCGATAGAAATTGGGTATAAGCATTCGCGGTGGTCGCAAATCCATTCGGAATGCGAATACCTCGATGAGTCAATTGACAATACATCTCTCCAAGCGAAGCATTCTTTCCACCGACAACCCCAACATCGTTCATGCTGATCTGGTCGAACCAACGGATGTATTCCGTCTCAGGATGATTTGTGCCGACAACGACAAGCTCATGTGAGATACCAGGCATCGTGAACTCACTCGAAAACTAAAGGACATCGATAGGTGAATCTCTTTAGCAATGCAATCTTCGTGCCGTGTGTGTTGGGAACCACCGTTGTCGTTCGCTCCTAGGCTGTGAAATTTTCGATGCGCTTCGCCCCAATGTCGCCTTTCGCTCCGCGAAAGTGGCGTTAACGGTGCGCACTTTCGCGGAGCGAAAGGCGACAATGATAAATTCACAGCCTATCCGCGAACGCAACGTGAATCTCAATATAACGTTGAGGATTCAATCATTTCTAACGATCCATCGTTGCTTCCGTGAAATGTGCGAATTGGCGCATTTAAGTGTGCACTTTTACTTTCATGGTGTGCACAAAGCAATTGCGAAAGTTGGCAAGCAAGGATGCTTGTCCTGCGAGTCTGGGTATCAATCGCATGAATCAAGTTAGGTAGAATAGCGAGCTGAATCATGAAATCTTTACGAGCTTGGTTAGGAACGAGAAATGCTCTTTAGCGTTTGGTCCATACTTGTCACATTGGAAGACCAACGCGGGAGCCGCAGCTTTGCAGCCAACATTCGATACCATCGACGGAAATGAAGCGGTCGCGAAGATCGCGTACGCTGCCAGCGAAGTCATCGCCATCTACCCGATCACGCCAGCGACGCCGATGGGTGAACTCGCTGACGAGTGGTCTGCCCAAGGGAAGCTGAACATTTTTGGCGGCGTGCCGCATGTTATCGAGATGCAGAGCGAGGCCGGTGCGGCCGGGACACTTCATGGCGCGCTGCAAGGTGGAGCGTTATCTACGACTTTCACGGCGTCTCAGGGATTGCTCTTGATGATCCCCAATATGTTCAAGATTGCCGGCGAGTTGACATCTGCGGTCATCCACGTCGCCGCTCGAACGGTGGCAACGCATGCATTGTCAATTTTCGGCGATCATAGCGACGTGATGGCAGTGCGAAGTACTGGCTTCGCAATGCTTGCCTCGGCAACGGTTCAAGAAGCACAGGATATGGCATTGGTCGCGCACTCCGCTACCTTGCGAGCGAGAATTCCATTTCTTCACTTTTTCGATGGGTTTCGAACTTCCCATGAAATCAGCAAGATTAAAATGCTCAGCGAGGATGTCATTCGCCAGATTCTCGACGTTGATTGTATTGCGGCTCATCGCCTTCGAAGCCTGGATCCGGATCGACCGGTCCTTCGAGGTTCCGCTCAGAATCCGGATGTCTTTTTTCAAGCACGCGAGGCGGTAAACCCTTTTTATGCCTCCGTTCCCAGCATTGTCCAAGCTGAGCTCGACCGATTGTATGCGATGACGGAGCGGAGCTATCGTTTGTTCGAATATGAAGGCGCTCCGGATGCCAAGCATGTGATTGTGATGATGGGCTCCGGCTGTGGTGCGGCCATCGAAATGGTTCGCCAGTTAACACAACAAGGACGGTCGGTCGGCTTACTAAAGGTGCGACTCTATCGTCCATTCGATACCACTCGGTTTATCGATGCCGTGCCAGCGACGGCGACAACGATCGCGGTCCTCGATCGCACGAAAGAACCTGGGGCCATCGGAGAACCACTCTACTTAGACACGGTTACTGCGATCGCGGAAGCCTGGCACGCTCGGAAAGCAACATCATTACCGCGTGTGATCGGTGGTCGGTATGGGTTAGCGTCCAAAGAATTTACACCCGCTATGGTGCACGCAATCTTCGAGCATCTCGAATCAAACCGCTTGCGTCAACATTTCACCATAGGAATTCACGACGACGTCTCGTTAACCAGCTTGGCGTGGGATGAAAACAATCATCACGAAGATCAGGATGTAACACGAGCGGTCTTCTTCGGCTTGGGAAGCGATGGAACAGTAAGCGCGAACAAGAACACGGTGAAGATCATCGGGCAGCAGACACCGCTCTATGTTCAAGGCTATTTTGTTTATGATTCGAAAAAAGCGGGCTCCACGACAGTCTCGCATCTGCGGTTTAGTCGAAAACCTATCGATTCAACTTACCTCATTCAAAAAGCCAGCTTCGTGGCTTGCCATCAATTTGAGCTTCTCTATCGGATGCATGTCTTGGATATTGCTCAGCCTGGAGCTACTTTTCTATTGAACAGCCGCTTCGAGGCAGATCGTGTTTGGGACGAGTTGCCTCGCGAAGTTCAACAACAGATAGTTAGCAAGCATCTGCGCTTCGTTGTGATCGACGCGGAAAGGCTCGCTCGTGATACCGGGCTAGGCAATCGCATTAATTCGGTCATGCAAACGTGCTTTTTCGCTTTGTCACGGATTCTTCCGCCAGAACAAGCGATCGATCAGATCAAGCTCGCCGTCGAAAAAACATATTCGAAACGTGGTCGGGCGATCGTCGATCGAAATATAGCTGCTATCGATGCTGCCTTGGTCGCACTTCATGAAGTCGCAGTTCCTGAGAAGTGCAAAAGCACAATTGATCATCCGTCGCCCGTCAGCTTGTCGAATTCAGATTTCGTATCTCGTGTCACAGCGATGATGATCGCTGGAAAAGGCGACCTTCTGCCGGTCAGCGCTATGCCAGTCGACGGAACGTTTCCAACCGGTACAGCAAGCTATGAAAAGAGGAACATTGCGCAACAAATACCGATCTGGGAACCCAACATTTGTATCGAATGTGGCTTGTGCGCGATGGTATGTCCGCATGCCGCCATTCGTATCAAACGCTATGACGCGGAGCTCTTGCTCAATGCGCCTCCATCGTTTCTAAGCCGGATCGGTTCCAAGGACCATGATGCGAATACAGCATTGACGGTCCAGGTTGCACCAGAGGACTGCACGGGTTGTGGCGTATGTGTTGACATTTGTCCGGCAAAGAGCAAAGAGATCAGCAAGCATCGCGCGATCAACATGCGTCCCAAAGAAGAGCATCTCGACAAGGAAAAGCTAGGCTTCGAATACTTTCTGCGACTCCCCGAGTCCGATCGCACTTCACTCAAATCGGACACCGTCAAAGGATCACAGTTGATGCTTCCTTTGTTTGAGTTTTCGGGTGCCTGTGGTGGATGTGGAGAAACGCCCTACTTGAAATTGATGAGCCAACTATTCGGCGATCGGGCTATCGTTGCGAATGCGACCGGCTGTTCGTCAATCTTTGGAGGGAATCTGCCGACGACTCCATGGTCCAAGAACGCAGCCGGTCAAGGTCCGGCATGGGCAAATTCATTGTTCGAAGATAATGCGGAATTCGGACTCGGCATTCGATTGGCCCTCGATAGCAAGTACGAACATGCAAGTCGACTGCTCCGATCGATATCGAGGGAAATTGGGAACGAGCTCGTCGACTCGATTCTGCTTTCGCCGCAAGCAACGGAAGCCGATATCGCTCAACAACGATCGAGGCTTGCTATGCTTCACGCGAAACTCTTGTGCCTTTCGTCAACTGCCGCAAAAGAGTTAACCTCGATCGTTGATTCTCTTGTCCGTCGCAGCCTTTGGATCGTTGGCGGCGATGGCTGGGCGTATGACATTGGATTTGGTGGCCTGGATCATGTTCTCGCCTCGGGCCGTGATGTCAATATTCTTGTGCTCGATACGGGAGTCTATTCCAATACCGGCGGGCAAGCGTCGAAAGCGACACCTCGGGCTGCGACGGCCAAATTTGCAGCCAACGGGCGCAATGTCCATCGCAAGGATCTAGGAATGATGGCCGTCGCCTACGGGAGTGTTTATGTAGCTCAAATTGCGATGGGAGCTAATCCCGCCCAAACGGTGCGAGCCTTTCATGAAGCTGAATCGTTTCGAGGCCCGTCCTTGATACTGGCCTACAGCACATGTATCGCTCACGGAATCGACATGTCGACTTCGATGACGCACCAAAAGGATCTCGTGAAGTCTGGGTTTTGGCCGTTGTTTCGTTATGATCCTCGCAATGCCCACGCTGGATTGCATCCGTTCCACTTGGATAGCCATCCGCCGTCGATCCGATTCAAAGACGTTGCTTTGAGCGAAGCTCGATTTGCCATGCTCGCACAATCCCAACCTGAGCACGCAGCTCGTTTGCTCGATCTGGCCCAGAAAGACATCGACGACACGTGGCACTGGTACGAGCAACTAGCAACAGTCGAACGAGAGTATTCCGACGCTCCGAACCCATGATCTATGGAATCTGGCGATGCCTATCGATATATCAACTCACTACCTAGGACTCCAGTTAGACAGTCCATTGATCGTCTCCGCATGTCCGCTGACCGGTACACCGGATTCGCTATCAGCGATTCAAGAGGCTGGTGGGGCAGCCGCCGTCCTGCCGTCTTTATTCGAAGAACAAATCGAACACTATGAACTGGAGACGGCTCGACTACATGATTATCAGACTGACTCAATGGCCGAATCACTTTCATTTTTTCCGGAGATGAACTCTTACAATACGGGACCTGAAAAATACCTCGACTTGATTCGTAATGCCAAGAAGGCGACCAGTATCCCAATAATTGCAAGCCTTAATGGTTTTACGCGCGGCGGCTGGCTGTACTACGCCCGCTTGATCGAACAAGCCGGCGCTGATGCGATCGAGTTAAACATCTATGACATTCCTCGAAAGAGTTCGGAGCGATCCACCGATGTCGAATTGCAGTACTGTGAATTAGTAGCCGCTCTCAAACACCGACTGACGATTCCTCTAGCCATTAAGATCGGTCCGTATTTCAGTTCGATACCATCGATTGCGAAATCGTTGACCGAAGCAGGAGCCGATGGATTGGTGCTTTTCAATCGCTATTTGGCCCCTGACATCGATTTGGATTCGCTCCAGTTCAAGCCAGTTTTAGAGCTGAGCCGACCAGCAGAATTGCGTCTGACTTTGCGTTGGATCGCCATCCTTCGCGATCAAATCGCTGCCTCACTCGCCGCAACCGGTGGCGTGCACCAGTCAGAAGATGTCGTTAAGTCGTTGTTGGTCGGCGCCGATGTAACGATGCTCGCTTCATCGCTGATTCAGAACGGAATCGAGCATCTTCGAAGCCTAAAAGCCGAGTTGTTGGTATGGCTCGAAAGACATCAATACGAATCTGTTCAGCAGCTCAAGGGGAGCATGAGCTACGAACACTGTAGCAACCCGGATGGCTTGCTTCGAGCTAATTATCTGCGTGCGTTGACTTGCTACACGAATCAGTTACGAACCTAACAAATCCTGGGAAGCGGCGCACCGGCCGGTTCGTCTACCGCGAGCAGTCTCCCCAAGAGTCGCTCTATGACCACGGGGGAAATCGTCGACTCGATCACCTCGCCGATCACGGCTGCCGAAGCCGTTTGCGGGATCAATTGCAATACGTCCATTGCTCGTTCGACGGAACAAGCCGCGATCGCTGCCACAAATGTTCCTTCGTTGGCGACATACAACGGATCTAAACCCAATAGTTCGCAAACGCCACGAACGTCAGCCGTGGTCGGTATACTGGCCTCGTCCAGTTTCATCGTTAGTCCGCTCGCTTCCGCCCATTCGTGCATGACGGCGGATATGCCACCTCTTGTTGCATCTCGCATTGACCGAAGATCGCCGCCAAGAGCTGTTTGTAAAGCAAACGTCGCATGTTGAACGGACGCTGAATCGGAGCGAGGTTCCGGAGTAAAACCAAGATTCTCTCGAGCTGCCAAGACCGAGATGCCATGACGACCGATGGGACCACTGACTATCAGTAAGTCACCTCGTTGGATATGTGAAGCGCCGGGAGGAGCGTTGCGAGGTAGCCTTCCAACTCCGCTTGTATTGATAAACATACCATCCACCGCCCCGCGTGGTACGACTTTGGTATCGCCGGCTACGATCTTGACGTTGCATAAGATTGCAGCCTTGGCAACACTCTCAATGACTCGATCGAGAACCGCAAGCGGTAGTCCCTCTTCCATTATCAAAGACAGAGTTAGCCATAGCGGTTCTGCGCCGGCTACCGCCAAATCGTTCACCGTTCCGTAGACTGACATGGAACCGATATCGCCACCCGGGAAGAACAATGGCGAAACAACGTAGCTGTCCGTGGTAATGGCGATCGAGCCCTCGATTTCTCCAACATCGACCGCGTCGCCAAGGTCGGATACCAACGGAGGAAGCTTGGACCGAATGCGATCGCGTATCAACCGCCGCATCATAAAGCCGCCTTCGCCATGAGCGAGCGTCACGCAGTCGGACGTGGATGTTACCATTGCCGGGCATTGATAGCCGATTGGCTCTTGAGCGTCGTTCACGTTAGAATTCTTGTTTGGTAACGAAAGTAAGCAGCACATGCCCCTTCGCTAGATACCATCGGGGCACCTAACGGTTGCTCGGGACAACAGGTTTTTCCAAATTCTGAACAGGCGGTGGGTTTGATGCGTCCTGTGAGAATATCAGCGCTTCGACATCGTGTTTCAACATGGATCGGCAATTCAATCGCGTCTACAAAGCGACGCTGAGTATCCATATATTGGAAGCGATCGTTTAGTGCAAAGCCGCCTTCCTTGATGACCCCCAAGCCACGCCAAGGCATGTCGACAACTCGATAGACCATGTCGACGGCCTTCATTGCAGACAGATTGCCGGCTGGCTGAACGCTTCGCGAGTAACAATTGACTAGTTCACTCGTTCCTCGTTCAAGTTGCCGAACCGCTTCGCGAATACCATAAAGCAGATCGATCGGTTCGAATCCTGTCACCACCACCGGCACGCGGAATCGCTTCACAAAAGGTTTGTAAGCGTCTAGTCCTGTGATGGTACAGACATGACCTGCACCCAAGAAACCCTGGACTCGATTGTCTGGCAACAACATCAGCCCTTCCATCGCTGGGAGCACACGAACATGGGCCACGAGAAGGCTAAAGTTCTTCAGCCCCAATCGATCGGCTTGAAGTACAGCTAACGCAGTTGCGGGAGCGGTCGTCTCAAAGCCAACTGCCAAGAAAACAATTTCTCTGTCAGGTAGTTCCTGCGCGAGTTTGATTGCGTCGATCGGTGAATAGATGGAACGAATTTGTCCGCCGCGCGATCGGACTCCCAACAACGAATCTTGACTGCCAGGGACTCGCAGCATGTCACCGAAGCTGGTCACGATTACTTCGGGACGCATCGATAATCGTTGTGCAAGATCGATAGCTTCGATGGGTGTAACGCAAACGGGGCAGCCTGGACCGTGAATCAACTCGATATAATCCTCCAACGCTTCTTCGATTCCATGACGCAACAGGCTGTGCGTTTGCCCGCCACAGACATCCATTAATACCCATCGTCGCGTTACCGTTTTGCGGATTTCTTCGACAAGCTGTTTAGCTCGTTTTGCTTCGCGAAATTCATCGAGATACTTCATATCGACCCTTCATCTGCCGCAGTGCGATCGGTTTCCGTGTTTGCTTCCAACAAATCGAGCTGCTTCAGTTCGGCCAAAACACGCTCGGCCTCTTGGGCATCGATCTGGCATATCGCCACACCGGCATGAACGATGACGTAGGCGCCTTCAAGGGCGGTTGGCGTGCAAGCCATGTGAACTTCACGGCGAATTCCATCAAATTCGACTTCGGCAAGGGCGAATATCGGATCGTGTTCGAGCCACCGTACAATTTTACCGGGAATGCCTAAACACATGCTGACACCCTTCTACGCGAGCTCGGCGTTGGATGCGAACTGGTTCTCCGGCGAGCTGCAGCAATCGCCAATTGACCAATTGATAGCCCACCATCGTTCGGCGGAATTTTCGAACACCATCCGATCTCGCGGCTAAGCTTTGCGGTATATGAATCGACCAGCTCGACAAGAAAGCGATTCTGGAACACTCCACCCGAAAGCACGACCCGGAAATCTGGAAACAATTCAATGACTTCGGTGATTGCGATGGCTAATCCGCGATGAAACCGCATCGCAATCTTACTGGTATGAACGCCACGTTTACGATCCTCATACAATGCGCGAATCATCGGGCGCCAATCAATTTCGATGTGCCCTGAAAACGGCTTACGCACGACATTTCTTGCTCCCCTCTCCCCGGTACTCCGGGGAGAGGGACTGGGGGTGAGGGGCCGCGTCGCTTGGCAATTCGGCCCCCTCACCCCGCCCCTCTCCCCCGCAAAGCCGGGGGAGAGGGAGGAGACTTTCAGATCGCTTCGTACAACAACGAACGGGTATGCGCCTTGTTCATCGCGATCACACATTGCTTCCCATTGCATCGCGCATTCACCTT
>Ga0163150_10004858_pt1 | contig 17656 bp, 13 predicted proteins | sample OliLakLV19P2IB_FD_148628 | JGI IMG/M metagenome (GOLD analysis project Ga0163150, IMG submission 148628) | Freshwater microbial mat bacterial communities from Lake Vanda, McMurdo Dry Valleys, Antarctica - Oligotrophic Lake LV.19.P2.IB | ecosystem: Environmental > Aquatic > Freshwater > Lake >...
GTATCGGATCGTCACCCATGGCGCCGACGGCGAGCTGCACATTCGCGACTATAGCAAGCAAGACTCGCTCTTGAAGGCGCACACGCAAGTTGGCGTCGACGATTGCAGCACCGACCTGGGGCTGCGCGGGCTGCCCGTCTTGCGAGGTTTGATCGGACCGATGCCCGAGGGCAAGAACGTGATTCGATATGAGTCGCCGGAAGTATTCGAAACATTGACGAAAGAGTGGGGCACCGCCAAGAGCTCGCGCCGAGCCAGAACCCAGGCGCCGAACAACAACGGAACCCCAACACAAATTTGATCGCTGGTGCGTGCGAAAAGCAAAACGCGGAGCAAAAGTTGCTCCGCGTTTTGCTTTTGATGGCTGGTGAAAAGCCAAGAGAGGCGCGAGATGCGCGTTCCGCCGCGTGAGCGGCGTAGGCATGTAGCGACGGGCGAAAGCCCGTCGAAAATAGTCCGCCCGGAAATTATCAGCCGCGTAGCGGCGCAGGCGAATCGTGCCGGCCCAAGAACCTTCGCCGCTGCGCGGCTTGAAGACTTCAGGTATGGCCCAAGCAAACCGTAGGCTCGGTCGCCCACGGCTACTTACCCTGGCCGCGGTCGCGGCCCTTTCCCTAGCGGGGCGCGCTCGAACCTTCGGCCGCGCGCCAGTTGTTGGCCGTGCCCGAGCGCGGCGGGTCGCTGGACAGCCGGGTGCCGCCGGCCACGGAGCCGGCCGACGACTCGACGCCGACGGCGACCTTGTGCACGATCTCATCTTGCACGAGGCGCTGCGTGGTCACGGGCACGTTGTGTACCTGTTCCTCTGGAATAAACTCGCGCCGCGTGATTGGAACGCGGACGGTTTCGCTGCGAGTTTCCATGTGCGTGACCGGCAATAGCCGATACGACAAGACCGGCGGAGCCAGCAGATTCCATGTCCGCTGATAGCCCGGAACCCACTGTTGTTGCGTGACCGGCACCTGATAGGTGCGCTCGCTGGTTTGCAGGTCGGTGGTGTAGCGTTCGCGATTGACGGTGTACTTCCGCTGTTCATAGCGGGTTTCGTTGATCGGACGCTGCACGACCTGACGCGTGACCTGATAACGGACGCCGTCTTTGACCTCATAGGTCACTTCTTGGGCATACGACGCGGGTGCGACGAGCGCGGCGACCGCGAGCGAAGCGACAATCAATTGGGTTCGGGTCATAAACCAGTTCCTCTCGGCAAGGTTCCGCGGGCGCTCCGTAAGCCGCATGCCGCGCAAGTCTGACAAACCCTCGGACGCGCGACATTCGGAAAGATGGCCTTCATTCTCTTATCGGTGTGACCGCCAGAGGCGCTTGAGCCGACAAGGAGGAAGAATCGCGGAAAAGCCGAACGGGGGGCCTTGCAATAGCGGGGGGAATGCGGCACTCTGGGAACAACGGAAAGAGTCGCTGCTCCCATCTAAACCGACTCTGTACCTTGTTATCTGTACATTATCTCTACCTGGTGAATTGAGCCCCGTGCGAGCCCCCATGATCGACAGCGAGCTGTTGAAGATATTGGTTTGTCCCGAAAGCCGCTTACCGCTGCAACTTGCTAGCAGTGAGTTGATAGCCCGCATCAATCTCTTGATTGCTCGCGGCAGCCTGCTGAACAAAGCAGGCCAGAAAATCGAGAAACCGATCGATGGCGGGCTGGTTCGCGCCGACAAACGGGTGTTGTATCCGATTGTGGACGACATCCCCATGATGCTGGTCGACGAGGGAGTGCCCTTGGATCAAGCCGGGTGCGAGCCGTAAACGTCGAATCTGACGCCGCTTGCCGGTATCAGGAGTATCCTTATGGCGAAAACAATTTTCAAACGGATCATCGACGGTGAGATTCCCGCGCGCATCGTCCATCAAGATGCTCTTTGCCTGGCCTTCCACGACATTGCTCCGCAAGCGCCCACGCACGTCGTGGTGATACCGAAGAAAGAAATCGCTTCGCTCAATGACGTGGGCGACGACGATGCGGAGCTAGTCGGCCATTTATTCGTGGTCATTCGAAATCTGGCCAAACAATTGCAACTCGATGAGGGCTATCGAGTGGTCACCAATTGTGGCCCGTTCGCCGGACAATCGGTCGACCATCTGCACTTTCATCTTCTCGGCGGCCGACCGATGACCTGGCCGCCGGGTTGACGCAACGGAAGTCTCTGGCGGAGCTCGTTCGAGCACAGGCTTAGCGCTGTAGCCTTGGCAGGTACTTGTTGAGGTTTTCCAGCACGCTCGGTTTTTTCTGTGGCGGGGCACCCGGCGCCAGTCGCGCGCTGCGCGGGCGTTGGGCCAGCGGCGTTTGGGTGAGCGGCACGTTGGCGACCAGGAATTGCGGCCAATAGCCTTCGAGCAGGCGCGAGCAGTCGGCCAGCTCGCCGGCTTCGAGCTTGACGTTGGCCAGCGTGATCAACTTCGACAATTCCGTGCGTTCCACCTCGCTGAATGACAAGTCGAAGACTTGCACGTCGTCGACCCAGACTTCGCCGGCCGAAAGTAGTTCCAAGCGGACGCACAGGTTGCTTAGTCCCTCGCTGGGAACGTCGTCGATCGGAAAGCTGTAGCGCACCCAATCGCCGGGCGAGGTGGCATTGGACCCGACGGCATCGATCAATCCGTAAGGCTCGAATTTCCCCTCGCGTACTTGTCCTTCCAAGGCAATCCGCACCGCTGGCAGCGGCGTTTGAGCCGTCGTGCGCAGCCACAACTCGACGGCGAGGCGACCCGTATTGGGCGGCTCGAACGGGGCGCTTTGCACCGCGACCATTTGGCCCGTGCTGACGAGTTTCATCGATTGCAGGCCAGAGTGTTTTTGCTGGGTGTCGATCGAAGTCGAGCCTTGCGCATCGGCAATCACACTCCATCCGGAAATCTGGTCGCCTTGCCCGGGAAGTTCGAAATTTGGATTCTCCAACACACCAATAGGTTGCGGGCTGCCCAAGGCGGCGACCCGCGCGCCGAGATCTTGGATTCGCCGTTGCAAATCCTGGCGTACCTGGCTCGAAACGGTGACCTCGCAGCTCCGCACTCGCACGTTGCCACTGGTAAAACGCGCGGCGACCAGGTCGTAGGGACGCAGCATGACTTTGCAACTCGTTCCATTGGCGGCGCGCACCAACGGACCGATGCCGCGGCTCTCGCCGAGCTTTTCGATTTTGCAGTCGGCGGGCAAGTCGAGCGCGATCGCGGCGCTCGCTTCCCAGGGCGAATCGTTGATGAAGTACACGTAGGTTTGCCGCCCTCGCGTGAGGGTGCGAACCGTCACCGGCTGGCAGCGGCCGGGCACGGGGATGAAATGTTCGGCCGGCAACATTCGATACACGCTCAACAAATCCTTGAGCGACTCTTCTTGGCCCAACGCCAGCAGCCAACCGCCGTCGAACATCGACTGCGAGTCGAGCGTCGCCAGGCTATGGACAAATCGCCGGCGATTGCGATCGCCCGAGGGGGTCATTTGGGCCACGAGCCAGGTATAAGTATTGGCCGGCCCAAACGGGCTCTTCGCGTCAAAGCTTGCCAGGCGTGCTTTTTGCGGTTCGTGATAGAACAAGCTGCCGGGCTGGCTCGGCAGGGCGAACAGGCGATCCATTTCGCCCGGCGCTAGAATGACTTCCAAGCCCGCGGCTTGCGCCGTCAGCGGCGTCGAGTTGGGTTTGAGGAACTGCGGACGCAACAACACGATGCTTGGATCTTCGCGATAGTTTTGTGTGTGGATGCCCAATTCGATCAGCGCATCGTCGAGCTTGGCGCGCCTTGGCAGCGAAGGACGCAAACGGAACTGCGTCTGACGATTCTCCAGCATCGTGCTGCCGGCCAAATAGAGCTTGGCGCCGGCGCGTCTGCCCACGATTTCGGTTTCGAGCCGCCGGTGGAAATCGGCCAAGACGTTGGCCCGCCACTCGATCCAAACGGAGTGCGCGGCGCCACTCAGATACTTGGCTCGCGCGGCGAATCGCTGTGGTCCGGCTCCGGGTACGCGCGTCTTGGTGTCGCGCTCGAAACGGGCAATCGTTTGATCGTCAAAACCCCATTCGCCGCCAGGTAGCTGCGCATAGCCGTCGGCCGACAATTGCAGCGACACGCCACCGAACGACGGATGGTGCGCATAGCGGGCACTAAGCTCGCGCGCGACTTTGAGCATGGCTTCCTGCACGCGCGGGTTCAGCACGTTGTAGTAGGGGGATAGCCCCTGGTGGATCGGATGATTGGCCAGCCACGTCGTGCCATCCGGTCCGATCCACTCGAGTCCAGCGGCCTGCGAACCGCCTTCGCGCCGCATCGCTTCGAGCTCGGGCAGCGGGGAGGCGAAATTGAGCGCCGGAATAAGCGTCAGCCCCTCGCGATCGAATAACCGATATAAGAGCTCGAGCGCGTCTTTGCGACGCGGATCTTGGCCGGTGGCAAAGAACACACCGTTGTCGTACCTGGGAGTTGGTTGCAGCAGTTCGCTTGGATAGATCGTGCTTCCGTCGGCGAAACTCGACATCATCAGCCCGTTGTAGCCAACGTGCTTGAGGTATTTCACCAACCGCGTGCCGCCCTGATAGAAAGTCGTCCAGTCATCGAGGCTGCGGTGGCTCGCCGCGTCGAGCGCCTCGTTGGCCGAAAAGTTCTCGGCAAATAGCGGGCGATCGAGGTAACCGGCCCACAAGCGTTCCGGGCGTTGATTTCCGGGGAAGGCGGGCGGAAGCGCATCGCCACCTTCGACCCGGGTCAACCCACGGACGGTGAATTGCGAGTGGCCCGCGCTCAACACGGTAATTCTTCCATAGACCGCGCGCGAGCCCTGGCGGCGATTGGTGATCAGCAGCATCGGGGTCTTGGTGCGCGGCCAAAAGACGACCCTATGTTTGGCCAACTGGGGAGTGTTCTCGGCCTCTTCGTCGGAGATGTACACGCCCGAGTCGAGACCAATGGGCGTTACGGCGCCAGCCGCGTTGGGTTCCATCACGCTGATGCCGAGCGCTTGCGGGACGTCCGTCGGATACTCAATTTCCAACACGTGACTTTGTCCGGGCGTGCTGATCGGCAGCGGATAGGCTTCCCAACTGATGTCGTTGCCTTCGTTTCCGGATCCAAGTTGGACCAGCGGGCCGAGCTTGGGATGTTCCCAGTTGGCGGCATCGCCGTTTCCGACTCCCTTGCGCAGTCCGGGGATGAGCGGCAAAGATGGTAAACGGTCCCACCAGTGAGGATTCATCGGGTTGATTTCGACGACTTTGGTCAGAGGAGCTGGCGAGGTTTCTTCCTGGGGCTTTTTGTCGATCACAACAAACTGGATTTTCCGCTCCACCAGCGGCTTGGCCATTCGCAAGCGGACCCGCGGCTGCATGGCGACAATGGTCAGGTCATAAACGCCTTCCTCCTCGGGAACTTTGATTTCGACCGACGTTTCGGTGCCTTCAGCGCCCGATTCGTATTCTTGAGACCATACCCTCTGCCCACCAGGGCTGGTCGAGATCTGCGCCTGGTAGCGCAGGCTTGGCACGTTCAGTTCGAGCAGATGGACGGAGATCGCAAATTGAAACGAATCACCCGGCCCAAACACCAGGTTGTCGCGGTCGAACTCGATACGCAGTCGATCGCCGGGTGATCGGGTGACCAGCAACCGGTTTCCAAAGGCGTCGAGCGTGGTGTTGTGCGATTGGTTGACCAACGTGCGAAGCGGAATCTCGATGGGCTTGGCCGCATTGCCGGGATCGTCGGAAAGGGCGATCGTGAGCGTGGCATTCAAATCGGCAGTAACGCGGACGTCGATTCCGTCGTAGGCGCGCACGCTGCGCGGCTGGATCTCGACGCCGTCATCGCTAATCCAAATCGAACCCGGCTCGTCCGCTTCGATGCCCAGGGCTTGCAACTCGGAGAAAGTGCCTGCGCTTAAGCGCACCGAGCCATTCCAGATGCGTTCGGTTCCACCTCCCCAGGCGAAGCGCAGTTGCAAGTTGGCGTCTTCGGCCCATGCGAGCGGAGTGGTACTCGGCAGGTAGAAAATAAGTAGGAGCGCAGCACGGCACAGCCAAGGCATTGCCCGGGTAAAACGCGCAACGGGCGCGCGCGATGCTTTCGGACCTCCTTGTCCGATCATCGGTGCCTAGCGTGTTAAGTCGTTGGAAGTGCAAGAGTTTCCCACGAAGGGAGCGAGATTGTATCGACATGGCCAGTGGCGCCCTATGCCGGATTGCCGCTGTCAGGGCAGGACACAGATCCTGTCAGGATCGGTCGACTAGAGGAGTTGGCGAATCGCAAAGTTTGCGGCCTGGCAGCGGAAATGTTGCTAGCACGCTTTAGTCCATTTCGTTTACCAGCTGATCGCTAAGCGGAGCAAGCGTTCCTTCGGTGCCGTCTAGTTCCGTTTGAGCAAGAGCCGCTTGCAGAGCGGTGACTACATCGGGGCAAAGTCGGGCGACTTCGTTAACTTCCCAGCGATCGCCGGTTTTGGCATAGAGCTCGGCCGCGCCAGCGATCGGCTTGCGCAGCATCCAGGCTGGCGTGCGCAGTGCGCGGTCATGCTGGGAAACCATGCAGATCCGATCGCGGTTAGCGGTTCTTTCTCCCGCGATGATGTCCAGCAAGCTGATAGCACCTCCTGACCCCAGTTTCTGGCGGTCCAAGCCGAGACCGTCGAGGAGCGTGCCCGGCAAGTCGGCGGGCAAGACCAGGGCCTGGCTGCGCGCCAATCTTCCGAATCCGTCGGGAAACCGCATCAGCCAGGGAATTTGAACGAGCTCATTGTAGAGTGCTTCATCGCACGATCCGACGCGGCGGTGTTCTCCCAAAGGAAAACCGCGTGCCGATAAAAACGTCAGTTGCGTGGTGGCTTGCAGCTCGCTGCTTTCGAATAGATCGAGCAAAGCGCCCACGCACAGATCCAACAGCGCCACCTGGCCGGCATAAGCGTGTGTCATTCCCAGCAACTCGTCGGGATCGTACTTGTCGCTCAGCCAACAATTCGGCACGCTCGAAAATCTGGGAGGCTCCGGATCTTCGTCTTCCGCGAATCGATTGCGAAATTCCAAGGGGGCATCCCAGGCGCCGGCCATGCCGCGGGCATGAATCCAAAGACAAAACGGTTCGCGCGGCGTTTGCAGCCACTCGGTGGCGGTGCCAAACAACCGGGCGATCTGCGTTTCGGAAACATCCGCGGCGACGAATTCCTCGGTTGGCGGCTCCAGAAACATCTGATTCTCAAAATCGCAGGCCAGCGGATGTTCGGCCACGGCACGCTCATCGGTCAGCAACGTGGTGGCCACTCCGGCTTGATTGAGCAATTGGAGCAAACTCGTCCCGGTCGATTCGCTTTGCCGCGTAGACGCTTCGCCGAGCCAATACGAGCGATACAGATGCGCCAAATCAGGACTGTCGATGAAGGCTTGATCGAACAGAAACGATTCTGCCGCCAGGTGGTCAAGATGCTCCGTGCCGATCCAGCTATTGCCATACGCGCCGAGCATGCCGGCGTGCAGGCGATCGATAACCATGCAAATGAGGTTCTTGGGCGGCACCGCGAGCTCGATGACAGGGCAAAGTTAAGAAGAAGCTTCGCCCGCTGATTGTAACGAGAAGTGGCGGTTTGCGTCAGCCGCTCGAAGAATGACGCTGCGCCCTTCGCGAGCGCCAATTGGCCAGGCATTCGCGGGCCACGAGACGCGGAAAAATCCACGCGTCTCGCGCGTAGCGCTTCAGCAGGCGCCGCGGTTCGGTTGCGACTCGATGCACCCACTCGAGCCCGCTGCGGCGCATCCAGAGCGGTGCTCGGCTTTTTTCTCCGGCAAGAAAATCGATCGATGCCCCAATGCACAGCGCCACGGACACTTCAATCCGCTCGCGATGCTCATTGACCCAAAGTTCTTGCTTGGGCGCGCCGAGCCCGACCATTAAGATGTCGGGTTGTGCCGCGGAGATACGTGCTAGAATGCGATCGTTTTCGCGCCGGTCGTGCTCGAATCCCATCGGTGGGCTGTAGGTGCCCACGACTTGGACATTTGGCCATCGTAACGCGATGTTGCTGGCGGCTCGCTCAGCCACACCGGGGCCAGCGCCGAGCAAGTAGGCCCGCAATCCGCCTGTTTTTTCCGCGGCGTCGAAAATTGCGGGAACCAGATCGCTACCTGCAACTCGACAAGGCAACGGTCGGCCCAACATGCGCGCCGCCGCGACCACCGGTGCGCCGTCGGCCAATACGAGCGATGCGTTGGCATAGGCCCGTTGCAAGCCCGGGTGTGTTTGATAGATCACCGAATGATCGACATTCGGGGTGACGACAAATCGGCAGGTTTTCTTGCCGGCGGCGACCCACGAATAGATGCGCGAAACGGCCTGAGGCATGTCGACCGCGTCGAGCTCATAGCCGAACAGCGGCACGCGCTGGTTCGGTATGCCTGTCGCCCACTCCAGTGCCGCTGCGAGTTCTTCGTGCTGGTCGAGCGTTGCTGAGTCGAAAGTTGGAGAGAGCATGCCACGGTTCCGCGTTGTGAAAACAATGGTCCTAAGTAACCTTAGAACAAAAAGGCCAGTCAACCGACGATGAGCTCGCTTCGAGCTGCTGGTTCGGCGGCAGAATCGCTAGGACTGTTGCGAGTGACCCTTGTGCGGCGACGATTCCGCTTTCAGTACGCGCCGCGTCCGCTGAGCACGCTAGCCGGCGTGCGCACCAGCAGTTTCACATCGGTCCAAAGGCTTTGGTTTTCGAGATACCAAATGTCCATCCGCACCCATTGCTCGAACTGGATCTCGCTGCGCCCGCTGATCTGCCAGAGGCACGTCAGGCCGGGTTGCACGGCCAGGCGGCGCCGCTGCCAGGGTGCATATTGCGTGACTTCCTTCGCCACTGGCGGACGAGGACCGACCAACGACATGCTGCCGAGCAGGACGTTGAACAACTGCGGCATTTCGTCGATGCTCGAGCTGCGCAGGAACCTTCCGATGCGAGTAATGCGCGGGTCGCGCCGGTTCTTGAAAATCGGACCGTCCTTTTCGTTAGCCACGCTCTGTTGCAGCTTGTCGGCGTCCAACCGCATGGTGCGAAACTTGATCATCCAAAAGCGACGTCCGCAGTGCCCAATGCGCTCTTGAAAAAATAGCGGACGACCTTTGGTGGTAATGGTCAGCAGCAATAGCGTAGTGAGCATGATCGGGGAAAACAGTACGATGAACAGCACCGCGCCCACGACGTCGAACAGACGCTTGGCGGCCAGGTAGCCTAAGCTGCGGTTGCCCAGGGGAGAGACGAGCGGCTTGTTCTGGTGAAACCTGGCGAGAGCCAGTGAAATTGGGGGCGCCGGCAACGGGCGAACGCGTGTGGGCAACTTTCGCTTGCGCGCAGGAGCCTGAATGGCCTGAACTTTGGGCCGGTCGGCCGGAGATGGATCAGCTAAAACACTAGAGCGGTGCATTCAAACCTCGTGGATTCTAAGAGCGGGATCGATGGCTCGGTCAGTACGTTTTCTGACGCCCCAACAATCACACGGTCTCGGCGACTCGTTGTAGTGCTTGCTTCAAGTTCATGCGGGGCGACTGTTTTGCCACGGGCGAAGGGGCGTACAGCGTTTTCGAGCGGGACTCTGACGGCAACTCGGCGCTGGGGCTGAGCGTGAGGAACAGAATCGAGAATCCAATCAGCAACCCGCCACCCATACCACCCAACACGATCATCGTGCCGCCCGGGCCCGCCGGTCGGGTGCCGGTATCTGGGGTATCGACCACGTTGATCAGGCTGGTTGTGTGGGCCGCCCTCCTGGCTGGTCGCGCTTCCGACAGTTCGTGCTCGACGGCCTTCAGCGTTTCGCTGCGGTTCTTGGCGGATGCGGCCAGATTCGAATACTGGGCGCGAACGCTGGTCAGACGAGCCAGACGGGCTTGAATTCCGGCACTTTGCGTTTCCAAGGCACGAATGTGATCGGCGTCGACTCGCAACTCGACTTCGATGCCGCGAATCGCCACCTGGATTTCATTGTGCACCTGGTTGCGAATGGCTTCTTCCGCGGCACGTGCGCCTTGCACCAGTGGATGCTCCTCGGCCATGGTGCCCATAAGCTGACCGGTGCGAAGTTGGGCATCGACCAGGCCGTCTTTCAGACGACCCAAGGCGGGCTGGGCCTTGATTAGAATGCTCGGGCTGGCCAACAGCTTGTCCGGGTCGTCTTGGGCGATCGTCAGCAGTTTGAGGAATTCCTGACTTTCCAACTGGGCGGCCTGGAAGCTGCGCAGTTCTCGTTCCAACTCGGTCGCGGTGCGGCGCAGATCGCTGTCGCCAGAGGGAAGGTCGTTGAGGATGCGCAGTTCGGCCAGATCGCTGCCAACTTGCTGCTCGATTTCGTTCAGGGCGCGTGTGGCCTCTTCCAGGTCGGCTCGCGCAAGGCTGGCAGATTTGGTCAGCTCGTCGGTCGTGCTGCGTGCTTTGGATTCACGCAACTCGGCAAACCGATTTTGTAGCTGGCGGCAGACGGCCTGTGCCAATTGAATCGCGCGCTCTTGGCTCCGGCTTTGGACCTTGAGGTAGAACACTTCGGTCTTGCCAAATTCGGCGCCCTTGGGCGGGGTGACTTTAACACTGCCTTGCAGGGCTTCTAGGTCGTCCGCACTGGGCCACGGTTCGTCCGAGTCGCGGTCAGCAGGCGGGCCGACTTCGGCCAGAGCCTTGGCGAGCACGCTACGACTCTTGGCCAACTCAAGGATTGTTTCTTGCGACGTCTTCATTTCATCCTGATGCGTAAATCGACCGGGCCGGCTCAAACGGTCTCCAGCTTCGTCGCGCACTACCAGTGCCTGGGCGGCTTCCCAAGACACGGGGCGAAACGCGGCATACACGACGGACAACAGTCCGAACGCAACGACCGGCACAATCAACCGATAAGGATGGTGCGAGACAGACCGTACGACGTCGCGCGGCCGGATAATTGCTTGTGACATGCTAGGGTTGCCTATCCGAGAGGTGGAGTGACTTGGTTTTGTGCAGGTCACGATTTGCAAACCCAATGCCTAAAGGCTGTGCCAGCCAGCTCGCTCCAGCCAAGTTGGGCGGTAAAGTCCATCCCATTCAGCGTTTAAGGAATATAGCGCGGATCCTTTTACCCCCACCTTGTCATGCCTTTGCCCCGAGGCGCGACGTTGCTTTTTCGCAACTGGCTGTGGTATTTCCGCCGCGCCGTTGAATCGAAGCACTTCGGCGAAAAAACGCCTTGCATCTCGTCCCCTGTGACCGAGAGTTGCATTGCCAAACACACAGTTGGCGGAAGGTTTACATCGTTTGCAACTGCGCTTGCGCAATTGCCAATCTAGGGCTCCATGATCAAGACGTCCGAAATCGAAGTTCAGCGGCTCACGCATGCCGACGGTCTGGCGCCGTTGCGTCCGGCTTGGAATGCGCTTGCGCGCGGGGTGCCGTTTCGCAATTTCGATTGGCTCGAAAGCTGGTGGCGCTCGTATGGAGTTAGTGCCGGCAACGAATTATTCGTCCTGGCCGTCTTCGAAGGCGATCGCGAACTGATCGGCCTGGCCCCTTGGTACCTGGAAAAATCCGCGGCGGGGCGCGTCATCCGCTTTTTGGGATCGGGCGAAGTCTGCTCCGACTATCTCACGGTGTTGTGCCGTGCAGGGCGCGAAGCCGACGTCACACGCGCGCTGGCTGATTGGTTGTGCGGATCGGCTAGCCGCTGCGAAGAGCGGCCGGCTTGGGACCAAATCGAACTGGGCGGCGTCGACGAATCCGATGTGATCGTTGCGCAACTCGTAGAACTACTGGCGGCCAGGGGTAATCTGGTCCATCGTCGAAGCCGGTCCAGTTGTTGGCGCGTTAAGCTACCCAGCGAATGGGACGAATACTTGAACATCCTCTCCAAGTCCCATCGCAAGCAGATTCGCCGGCTGGAGCGAGATTACTTTCAAACAGGGCGCGCGCGCCTGGTGACCGCCACCAATGACGCTGAGCTGGCAGGCGGGCTCGAGACGCTCGGTCGGCTGCATCAGCGGCGCCGGCAAAGCCTGGGCGAACGCGGGTGTTTTTCGTCAGCGAGATTCGTCGCATTTCACGAACAAACCGCCGGCCGCCTGCTGCGCTCGGGCCAATTGCGGCTCGTGTGGTTGGAAGTCGATGGCCGAACCGTGGCGGTCGAGTATCAGGTGCTGGGCGATGGCGTGGTGTATGCGTATCAGTCGGGCATCGAGCCCGACGCACTCGAGCACGAGCCGGGCCGGTTGATCACGCTGGCAGTGATCAAGCAGGCGATTGCCGAAGGTCGGCGTGCCTTTGACTTTTTGCGAGGCGATGAACTGTACAAAGCGCACTGGCGCGCCCAACCGCGCTCCACTCTGGACATTCGCGTCGTGGCCAACGCGCCCGGCGCGAGACTGCGACACAACCTCTGGCTGGCCGGCGGAAACGTAAAAAACTGGATCAAAAAGGGCCTGAAACTTTCGGGAGTCGCCAACCCATAACCCTCGCGGTTGAAACGCATCCCTCGTCAATTCGTTCCTCTTATTATCATCAGTTCATTTGGGGCTCTCGATACCATGCTGCATGCACCACCCCAGGATGTGAGTTCGCTCCGGATCGTGGTGGTGCGCGATGAAGGGCAACTGCAAGGACTTGCAACCGAGTGGAATGCGCTGGCTGGCGATGTTCCGTTTCGCACTTGGGAGTGGGCTCGAACCTGGTGGCAGCACTACCGCGAGGCTTCGAGCAAACTTTTCACACTGCTTGCCTACGACGATCAAGGCGACCTGGTCGGGATTGCGCCGTGGTACGTCAGCAAGTCGCCGCGCGACGGTCGCACGGTTCGATGCTTGGGAGCTGGAGAAGTTTGTTCCGACTATCTGACAGTACTGTGCCAGCCAGATGCGATGGAGCTTGTTGTCGAGCGGCTGGCGGATTGGCTGGCTACGGAAGCTGCGGACCAGTGGCACCTGCTTGACCTGTCCGGAATCGCGGAAACGGACCTGATTGTCGGCCGGCTGTGTCAACGGATGGCCCAACGCGGGCATCTTGTCGATCGTCAGCCGGATTCGAATTGTTGGCGCACCGAGTTGCCAGCGAATTGGAACGAGTTTGTGGGGGGACTCTCCAAGGCACGCCGCGACAAAACGCGATCGGTGCTGCGCAAAACAGTCGACAAGGGTCGAGTCGTGATGCGCGAGGTCCAAACGGAAACTGAGTTCGAACGAGCCTTCGATCTCCTCATCGAGCTGCATCAGAAACGACGGCGCAGCCTATCGCAAGAGGGCTGCTTTGCCTCGCCGAAATTCACGGAGTTTCACCGTGACATGGCCAGCCAGTTCCTGTCCGCGGGACAACTGCGGTTGTTGTGGTGGGAGTTGGAGGGCCGTCCGTTGGCCGTCAGCTACAGCTTCGTGGGCGGAGATACCGTGTATTACTACCAGGGAGGCTTCGAACCGGAATTGGGCCACGAGAGCCCCGGCTGGATCAGCTTTGCCTCGGATATACGCCTGGCCATCGAGCAAGGATATCGGTCCTACGATTTCTTGCGCGGCGACGAGTCGTACAAAGCGTCATGGCAGGCGACGGCGTGCCCGTTGGTGCGAGTGCGGATCGTCGGGCGCCAGGCCTCGGCCCGCGTACGCTTCGCGACCTGGCGTGGAACGGAAAGAGTCAAAGATTGGGCGCGGCGGATTCTGTTACGAATGAAAGGATAAGTACGATGCCCGTTTGGAAACAAGTTCTGTTGAGCCTCTATTACTACGGTACGGTACCCGCGCGCACTCGACAAAATGTCGAACTGCGAGCCTGCGGCCAGGCACCGGTTATCGTATTTTTCTACCATCGGATCTCCGACCAGCGCCCCAATGCATGGACGGCGTCGAACGCCATGTTCACGCGACAAATTGCCTGGCTCAAACGCCACTTTCAGCTCGTGTCGCTGGGCGAAGCGCAACGTCGCGTGCAAAGCGGAACGAATCGCCACCCCTGCGTCGCGATCACGTTCGACGATGGATACGCCGACAATTGCGAGCACGCGCTGCCGCTATTGATCGCCGAGCGGATTCCCTGCACGTATTTCGTAAGTTCGCGGCACATCATCACGGGCACGCCGTTTCCGCATGACCTGGCCCAAGGGCGGCCCTTGGCTCCCAATACGACGCAACAAATCCGCGAGTTGGCGCAAGCTGGTATAGAAATTGGTTCGCACACCCGCACCCATGCCGATGTGGGACGGGTTAAGGATCCGGCGCTGCTTTACGACGAAATGGTCCGATCGCGCGAGGAATTGCAAGAGCTGACGGGCTCGCCCGTGCGGTACTTTGCCTTTCCTTACGGGCAACACTCCAACCTCAGCTCCGCGGCTTTTGCCTTGGCCCGTGAGGCTGGCTATGAGGCGGTCTGTTCCGCGTATGGAGGGTTCAACTTTCCTGGCGACGACGCATTCCATCTGCAGCGGATTCACGCCGACGGCAACATGATCCAGCTGAAGAACTGGGCGACGCTCGACCCGCGCAAGTTGAAATCCATCCAACGCTACGACTATCAGCCGCAGCCGTGCGAGGTCGTGGCCGAGCGAGAGGAAGCCTTCGCGTGAGCATTGCCTTGGAAGAACCGCCGGTCGAAGCTCCCGCGCCCAACGCGGTGCGCGCCGATACTCTGGCCGCGAGCGTTTTGATCTTATTGGTCATGACGGTGGCGCAGCGACTGATCGGGTTTGGACGGGGCATTCTGTTTTGCCGCTGGTTGGACCCCGAGCAGTTGGGGCAGTGGGACGTGGCGTTCGGCTTCCTGAATCTGGCCGCGCCGCTGGCCGTCTTGGGTTTGCCTGGTTCGTTTGGCCGGTATGTCGAATACTTTCGAGCGCGGGGCCAGTTCCACACTTTTCTCAAGCGCACCGTCGCGGTGAGTTTCGTGATGGGGCTGATTGCCGCTGGCACGATCGTCGTGGAACGGGCGTGGTTTTCGCGATTGATCTTTGGTTCCGACCAGTACACCGGCATGGTTGCCTGGCTGGCCGTCTGTCTGGCGGTTGTGATCGCGCACAATTTCCTGACGGCGCTGTTCATTTCGGTGCGCATGTACCGCTTTGTGACGGTGCTGCAATTCGTCCAAAGTCTTGGCTTCGCGGTTTTGAGTATTGGTTTGCTGGTGGTTTGGCCTTTAGGGGCCACGAGCGCCGTCATGGCCTATGCGGCGGCCACGGTTCTTTCGGCGGTCGGTTCCGTACATTGGCTGCGCCAATTGTCCGCGGGCGAAACCTCCAAGGGAGAACCTGTTGCGCAGCGCGCATTCTGGGCCAAGCTCCTGCCGTTTGCCGGATGGATGTGGGTTACCAACCTGCTGGCCAACCTGTTCGAGGTGATCGACCGCTACATGATCATTCATCATAGCGGAATGGAAACCCACGAGGCGCTGCATCAGGTCGGCCTCTATCACAGCTCGCGAATCGTTCCCCTGCTGTTTGTCGGCGTGGCCGCCATGCTGGGTTCGCTGATCACACCGCACTTGAGCTACGACTGGGAGCGGGGGCATCGCGAAGCGGTCGTTCGCCGGCTCAATTTCATGTTGAAAACGCTGCTGTTTGCTTTATTTGCCGGCTCGGTCGCGGTGCTCTTCCTGGCGCCCGTGCTGTTCCGCGTCGCGTTTGCCAATAAGTTCGAGGGCGGTTTGGTCGTGCTCCCCTGGACGTTGGCTTATTGCGCCTGGTTCGGAACAACCTCCGTGGCGCAGAACTATTTGTGGTGCGCCGAGCGAGCGCGGTTGAGCAGCCTGGCATTTTTTCTGGGGCTGCTGTTGAACATTGCTTGCAATCTTGTGTTGTTGCCTCGGTTCGGCCTGGAAGGCGCCGTGTGGGCCACGTCGCTGGCAAATCTTACGGCCCTATCGCTGATCTACATTTTCAGCCGCTGGCACGGAATGCACGTTGACTCGGGCACTTGGATCGTGACCTTGGCGCCGGTGTCCCTCGGACTTGGGCCTTGGGCAGCCCTCTGTGTGTTAATCGTCCTTACGATCCTGATCGCCACGAGCCATTGGGTTTTCATTCAGCAGGAAAAAGAACAACTGACCGCGACGCTCGGCAATGGCCTGCGCAAGCTCACTGCCGGACGCCGAGGACACCTGGCCCGCGTAGCCGAAAGTGCCTCACAGTGAAATGAGACCATGAAATCAACGATTCGATTCAAAAATAAAACAGGAATACTGACCATGGCCACCCGAGCGAGAACTTTGACACAATTGGAAGACCGCGGTCCGCTGCGCGTGATGTTCTTGATCACGTCGATGCCGGTCGGCGGCGCCGAAACGCTGCTGGTCAATCTGATTCGTCGACTCGATCGCGAGCGGTTTGTGCCGTTGCTCTGCTGCTTCAAGGAACTTGGTCCTTTGGGCGAAGTGCTGGCCACGGAGATTCCCGCGTTCGAACAGATGATCAAGCACAAGTACGACGCTGGTGTGGTGGGCCGGTTGGCCAAATTGCTGCGCGACGAGCGGGTCGATGCCGTCGTGACCGTTGGAGCGGGCGACAAGTTGTTCTGGGGCCGGCTCGCGGCGCGGCGTGCCGGCGTGCCGGTGGTACTCTGTGCGCTCCATTCGACCGGGTGGCCCGACGCCATCGGCCGGCTCAACCGCTCGCGCTTCATGACGCGTCTGACCGACGCGTTTATTGGCGTGGCCAACTCGCACGCCCGTCACCTGGTCGAGAAGGAGCATTTTCCCACGTACAAAGTGCGCATGATTTCGAACGGCGTCGATGCCAGCCGCTTTCATCCCGAGCGCGACAGCAGCGCCTTGCGACGGACCTTGGGCCTGAGCGCCACGGCTCCGGTGGCAGGAATCGTGGCGGCGCTGCGGCCGGAAAAGAACCACGAAATGTTTCTGCAAGTTGCCGCCCAGGTGCGCAAAGAAGTGCCCGACGCCCAGTTTCTGATCATCGGCGATGGCCCCGAACGGACCAAGTTGGAACGAATCGCCGCCGAGTTGAAATTGGAGGGAGCCGTTCAATTCTTGGGCACTCGCAACGACATTCCCGAATTGCTCGCGGCGCTTGACGTATTTGTGCTCACGTCGCGCATCGAGGCCAATCCGGTTTCGATTCTCGAAGCCATGGCGACCGGCAAACCGGTCGTTGCACCGCGTGTCGGTTCCATCTGCGAGTCGGTGAACGACGGAGAAACAGGATTTCTGATGGATCCGAACGACACCCTGCAAGCGGCGTCGGCCGTGGCCCGGTTGCTGTCGCGGCCCGAGTTGGCGCGGCGGATGGGCCAGTCGGGGCGTGCGGCCGTTGTCGACCGTTGGTCGCTCGAGCGGATGGTCGAAGGCTATGAGGACCTGATCGCCGAGGTCTATCGCCGGAAATCTCAAGAGCAGCGGCCTCTTTTGCCCTCGACGATCCCGCTGTCCGAACAGCCCGTTCCACAGGTCGAACGGCGGTCGTAAAGTCCAGTCGATTCGATAAAATTGTGGCGAAATGAGCGTCTGAGGCTACCAACAACGGGCCGTCTGCGGGCCTTTGCGGGCCAGAGCATCCGGGATATTATGCCCGTTGCACTGGGTTTTTCGGGGGTCGCGCGCTTCCGGCGAGTTCCAGCCCGGCCGCTTGCGTGCGATAATCTGTTGTCCCGCGGCCGTGTCCGCTTCGGTCAGATCCTTAAAATGTGTGTCTATTCTCGGCAGTTTGGCCGCCTGTACGTTCGAGCAACTGACTCCCACGATGAC
>Ga0163150_10004862_pt1 | contig 17649 bp, 11 predicted proteins | sample OliLakLV19P2IB_FD_148628 | JGI IMG/M metagenome (GOLD analysis project Ga0163150, IMG submission 148628) | Freshwater microbial mat bacterial communities from Lake Vanda, McMurdo Dry Valleys, Antarctica - Oligotrophic Lake LV.19.P2.IB | ecosystem: Environmental > Aquatic > Freshwater > Lake >...
ACGCTGCGCGGAGTGATCGCGAGCTTCGAAGGCGACGCGGATCGACTCGTCGAGCCGGCGGAGATGCTGCGCGCGGTCGTCGCGCGCCGCTGCGACATCGACTGGGCGCGGATCGCTGCTCTCGCCGAGCGCTACCACGCCCGGCTCCACCTGCGCGACGCGTTCCTCTGTCTACGCCACTTCGGGTTCGCGGTACCGGACGCCCTGCTCGCCGAGTGGGCGCAGGCGCGCTCGCCGGCCGACGAGCTCCACTACGAGCTCGCGCTCACGCCGCGGCCGCCGCGCTTCTTCGCTGCGCTGCCGCGCTTCCGGTTCTGGAAGAGCTACCGGATGAAGAGTTACATCGAGCAGGGTGCGAACGGCGGCGGGCGCGCGGGTGTGGCGCAACGGCTGGCGGGCTTTCCGCCCTACGTGGTGGCGTTCGTCAAGGCGGACCTGGACGCGGCGCGGTTGAGGGATGTTCCCGGCAGGCTCGGGCGCAAGCTCGCTGGGCGACCGTGGTTGCTGCGGCCGTAGGGAGGGGTCTGCGGGGCCGCCCTTCTTCCGACGTTTGAGTCAGGGGGCGAATCGAGCGAGCGAGGACACGCATCGCCTGCCACCCCGATTGCTCCTCGATCGTCTGCTGATCGGCGCTGGTGATTTCGAACGGGCCGCTGCCGGTGATGTCGCGCACCGATTCGTCGCGTCATTCATGGAGGTGACGTCGTGTTGCATCCGGAGCGTCGAGCGGCTGGCTGTGACCACTTGGGCGAGTACCCCACCAGCAGCCGTCCAGGGTCGCGGCAGAGACAGCCCGGAGGAGACGTCAAACGTGGTCGACGTCCAGCAGGAGTATGGCGTGGTCGGGGAGGCCGACGTGTCCGCTCGGCGCGAGCTCGTCGAGCGCGTGAAGGTCCCAGGAGTACGAGACGCCGTCACAGCGGAGGCTCGGGGTGTGAAGGCGAGGTCGATTCGTCGCTCCGGGCTGCCTTCGCACCGCCGCCAACTGTACCCGTCGCTCGGGATGGCGATCTTCCAGCCGGTCAAGGCGAGCTGTGCCAGGGAGTTTCCGCAGTACTTGTCGGAATCGTCCGGAGCGGTGTTCAGGTCGCCGATCAGCACGGCAGGGCGTTGCTGGACGGCTCCGAGCGCATCGATGAGCCAGTCCCACGTGAGGCGTTTCTTGTGACGGTTGCGGTACTCGTAGGCTGGCATCCGGAACGCGATCAACTCGGTGCCACTCTCTGCCAGCCGCACGTGGAGGAAGTTTGGCGGCAGCGAGTCGTGGATGTCCTTCGCAGGGACGAGCGTTCCACTGTCAATCGGCTCGCGCGCGGCGACCAGCACCTGATTGCTGCGGCCGATGCGAGCGGTCATGGCGTGGTGAGTCAGCCCGATGGCGCTCAGGTCATCCAGGAATCTCTGGTGATCGGCTCGACAGCGAACCTGATCGCGAGCATCGACGTACTCGTTCAGTGCCACGACGTCCGGGGCCTGCGCCGCGATCGCCTGACTGATCCAGGGCGGGATCGTTCGGCGGGCAGCGCGATGGTTCAGGTTCCACGACAGGATTCTCATACGCTCTGGTGTGCTCCCGTGGAGGTCTCGGTGCTCGCCGGATTGTGCCGGAGCAGCTCGGGCGCCCACGCGCGCCTGTCCTCGGCGACCTCACGTACCAGATCGCACCACTGCTCGCGGGTGACGTGAAGGAAGTGAAAGGTCTGGTTGCGCTCGAGCCTCTCGCGCGCGACGCGCGAGAGCGGCTGGTGGATGACCCCCACGCCGAACCGCCGCGCGATCTCGTGGATGCGCGGCCCCGGCACGTACCGGCTGTAATACGCGAATGGCTTGTTGCGGCAGAACGCGAACATGATTTCGAGGCAGCTGTAGAGGTTGTTGGTACCTGCCGAGGCGGGGCTCGCCGATCAGGCGTGGGTTGAGCGGCGGCTCGAAGTCGGAGAGGCGGATCCAGGCGGCCTCGAGCTGGCGGGCGTACTCGTTGTAGTCGACCCACACGTCGCGGTGGCGGACGGGGGCATGAGGGTGAGCTCGACGCCTTGGCGGTGGCATGTCGTGATGGAGGATAGCCGCCGGGCGCGTCAGCGGTTGTGGCGCCGTGACACACGGATGCGCAGCGGCGCTAGACGCCCCGATCGATCGGTACTATAAAACGTTCCCCAATGAGCCAGGAGACAGCCGAAGTGGCCTCGCTCGTCCGTGGCATCCGCGTCGCCCGCGGTCTGACGCAGGAAGGACTCGCGCGAGAGCTGGGGGTGTCATTCGCGACGGTCAACGGGTGGGAGAACGGCCGGCACCGGCCGATCCCGGTCCTCGAGAGGAAGCTCGTCGAGCTCGCCGGAGGCATGAGGCCAGACGTGTCGGCAGGTGGCCTCCCGGCCGCTGGTGACCGAGAGGCGACGCTGGCCGTCGAGCGTGATACCAGCGACCGCGCGGCCACATCGGGCTGGCCATTCGCAGGCCGGGAGCGTCGCGACCTCTATCACCGTCCCCGGGAATTCCCGTCAGATGTCCAGCGCTGGCGAGCGAGGATGGTGCAGCTCGCCATGGAGGATGGCGACACGTTCCCGCGGTCCCACGCCCTCGCAGGATCGACCAGGGAGCGGGCCGCGACCGTCGAGCTGGTGCGCGCCCTCGTCGACGACGGGATCAGCTTCGTCCGGGAAATCGCGCGGATGATGGCCATCCTGTACGGGACGCCGGACCTCGGAAACAAGAAGGATCCCGTCGACGAGCTCGTCTACATCATCCTGTCACGAAAGACGCGCGAGGATGCATACCAGGAAGCCTTCGCCGTCCTGAAGGCCCGGTTCGCCACATGGGACGAGCTGCTTGACGCCGATCGTGACGAGGTTGCGGGCCTTCTCGGACACGGCGGACTGGGCGAAAGGAAGACTGCCAGCCTCTTCGGTGCGCTCTCGAGGCTCAAGGAGAGCTTCGGGACCTGCACGCTCGAGCCGGCCCGCGAGTGGTCCGACGAGGGCCTCGAGGCTTTCCTCTGCTCGCTTCCCGAGCTTCACCGGAAGAGTGCGTACTGCGTCATGATGTACGCGTTTGGCCGGGCGGTCTTCCCGGTGGACACGCACGTCGGGCGCACGCTCGCGCGTATCGGACCCTATCGCGAGCTCGGGCTCGATCTGCGAGGGCTGGACCACAAGAAGCTACAGACGGTGCTCGCGGACCTCCTTCCTCCTGCGATCCGCTACTCCCTGCACGTGAATCTGGTGATGCACGGACGCGACGTGTGCCGCGCCGTCAAACCTCTGTGTGGCGAGTGCCCGGTGCGGAACTTCTGCCGCTATAACCGTGAACGGGAGGCCACCCGGATCGAGTCCGAGGAACGTCCGCGTGTGATCGACCTCTTCACGGGAGCTGGCGGTCTATCCGAAGGGTTTCATCGTGCCGGGTTCGAGATCGCGGCGGCCGTCGATATGGACCCGGTCGCGCTCCGGACGTACTGGCTCAATCATCCGTCGGTGCGCGACGAGCGCATCATCTGCGGGGACATCCGCGACGTCGACGAGGGGGAGATCCGGCGTCTGGTGGGTCGGCGGAAGATCGATGTGCTGATCGGAGCACCGCCGTGTCAGGGCTTCTCCAACGTCGGCCATCGATCCAGGAGCTCGAAGACCGGCTACAAGCCGACCGACGACGAGCGCAACTACCTGTACGCGCACATGATCCGGTTCGTGCTCGCGTTTCGCCCCCGCCTGTTCCTCATGGAGAACGTTCCCGGGATCAAGTCGGCACGGGATGGCGCGTCGTCGTTCCTCGACAGCGCGGCGAACAAGCTCGGCGCCGCCGGCTACAAGACGGCGACCTGGAAGCTCAACGCGGCGGCCTTTGGGGTGCCCCAAGACCGGAACCGGGTGTTCCTCGTTGCAGCACAGAACGCACTCCTTCCAGTGGAGCCCAGGGGCGAGTACCAGGATGTTTCAGCCCGCGCGCACGATCCTGACGCGCTGCCCTCGGTGAGCTTCGACGAGGCGACATTCGACCTCCCTCCCCGGGCGGCCGACGATGGGCTCACGATCGAGCGCTGGTCCAGCGATGCCGCGCTCAAGGATCCTCGGGCGCGCCGCTACCTGTCTCGCTTCGACTTGGTGCGCAGGTCGGCGCTGCTCTTCAATCACACCGTGCGGTACCACAACGAGCGCGATCTCGAACTGTACTCGCTCCTCCGTCCCGGTGAGGACAGTGTTCACGCGATCGAGCGCTATGGACGTTCCGATCTGATGCGCTACCGCAGCGACGTCTTCGACGACAAGTACGCACGCCTCCGTGCTGACCGTCCCTGCAAGACGATCGTCTCGCATCTCGCCAAGGACGGCAACGGCTACATCCATCCGTCGCAGGTCAGGTCGATCAGCATCAGGGAGGCAGCACGGGTGCAGTCCTTTCATGACGAGTACGTCCTCTGCGGCGCTCCAACGGACCAGTGGATACAGCTCGGCAACGCTGTCCCGCCGGTGCTCGGCGAGGTCATCGGGCGCAGCTTCCTGACCGCCCTCGGGAACCGAAAGGCACGTCGATGAACGCTCGAACGTCGATCCAGTCTGGCCTGGCTCCATTCCTTCCTCGAGCGAGGCTGCTCCGGCTCATCGGGTCGGAGCTGATCAGCGACGATGTGGTCGCCATCACCGAGCTCGTCAAGAACGCGCATGATGCGGACGCGTCCTACGTCTCGATCCAGTTCACGAACGTCACCGGCGAGCACGGGGAGATGACGATCCGGGATGACGGCCATGGCATGGATCTCGACACGCTGCTCACACGCTGGATGCAGCCAGCCGGAAGTTCGAAGGGTCGAGCCGGCACACGATTCACTGCAGCAGGCAGACGCGTCCTCGGTGAGAAGGGTGTGGGACGGTTTGCGGCCGACAAGCTCGCGGCAAACCTCGAGCTTGTCTCCAGGCGTCGAGAAGCGTCCGAGGAGATTCATGCGGTCTTCGACTGGGACGAGTTCGATGTGGACGAGCGGATGCTCTCCGAGGTCAGCAGTCGCTGGGAGGTGCGGCCCGCCGACTGGCTCGACTCGCACGGGACGATGCTTCGCCTTTGCCGGCTCCGGTCCGTGTGGACGGAGCGCATGTTTCGCCGACTCTGCACGCGGCTCGCACGCCTGATATCGCCCTTCGATGACGGGAAGGGCTTCCGCATCATTGTCGAATCCGACGAGTTCCCCCATTATTCAGGTGAGGTTGGCGGTGGGTACCTCGACGTTGCGCCGTACAAGATCGAGGCGGACTTTGATGGTGGCGACGCCGTCTCGATCCGCGTCAACGGTGGGTCCGCCGTGCGCCACGTCCTTCCGGAGCTAGACCTGCCTTCCTGCGGGCCGGTGAGAGCCCGGCTGTTCGCGTTCGACCTCGAAACGGAATCACTCTCGAAGCTCGGTCCTCGGGCGGAGGTGCGGGCGTGGCTCCGCGGGTGGTCCGGCGTGAGCGTTTACCGGGACGGGTTCCGCGTGTGGCCTTACGGCGAATCTTCGGATGACTGGCTCCGTCTTGATCAGCGTCGCGTCAACAACCCGGTCGTCCGGCTCAGCAACAACCAGGTCGTCGGATTCGTGGGGATCTCGAGCGACCGGAACCCGGACCTCCGCGACCAGACAAACCGGGAGGGCCTGATTCACGGCCCGGCGTTCGACGACCTGCAGCGCTTCGTGATCTTTGTGATGCAGCTCCTCGAGGCGGAGCGCCAGACGTTGCGTCATCCGCAATCCAGGCGACACAGTTCGGCAACGTCGAACTCACGCGGGCGCACGGAAGCCGCTAGCCTGCCCGACTATCTCGATGGGATGGCGAGGAAGGCGGGCGGTCCGATCGCAGACGATCTGAGGAGGGCGGCCGAAAGAGCCCGCTCCGCCGCCAACGCGGAGGCGCAGATGCGCCGGCGAATGCTCGAGGGATACACAGAGCTGGCCGGGACCGGCCAGATCGCAACGATAGTGGGGCACAGCGTCTCCGCGTGCCTCGACCACGTGCAGAGCGCTTGCAGGACTCTTCGCGCGTCGCTGCGTCGGACGAATGTGAACCAGCTGCTTCAGCCAATGGCCGCCCTCAAGCAGCTCGAGATGACCGTCCAGCTCGCCTCGGCCCACCTCCACTCTGTGACATCTGTCCAGACCACATCCCCGAAGCGGCGGCGCGGACTGGACGTCGTCACGGAGCTCGCGCGCTTTCGCGAGCTCATCGAGCCGCTCCTCAGCAAGCACGATGCTACGTTCGAGGTGGATGCTCCTGGTAGAGCTGTCCTCCGCACCGAGATGCGCCCGGAGTTGTTCAGCTCGATCATGAGCAGCTTCGTCATGAATGCGCTCCAGTGGCAGGGCTCCAGACCCATGAGCATTGTCGCGACCGTGCGCGTGCAGGGAGGGTTTCTGGAGCTACTGGTCCAGGACAGCGGCAAGGGCGTCACGCCAGGGCTCGAGGAGACGATCTTCGAGCCGATGGTGTCCGGGCGTGACGGTAGCGGGATGGGCCTCACGATCGCGCGAAGCATCGTCGAGACTCACGGTGGAACCATCGAGCTGGTCAGCGATCGTCGACGCAAGGGGGCGACGTTCCGGATCCGGCTACCGCGCAAGAAGGCTCGCGCCACCGTTCCCGTCTGCGCTCAGCGACAGGCCTGATGCCGCAAGAGGTGACCGTCGCAGACCTGTTCTGCGGTACGGGCGGGATGGCCCTCGGCTTCCACGCCGCCGGTGCCCGCTGTGTCCTCGCGCTCGACCGCGACGAGCGTGCTGCCGAGACGTACGCTCTCAACTTCGGCCGGCTCCAGCCGGACGGGCCACCGCTCGTCTTGGGGGGCGCCGAGGCAGATCTCGCAGGGCTCGATCTGACAACGCCGCCCGGCGGAATCGAGCCAGACATCGTCATCGGCGGCCCGCCCTGTCAGGGATTCTCGAGGGCAGGTCGAGCCAAGCTCGATACCCTTTCCGAGAGGGGTTCGCCGGTGATCCCCGGAACGAGCTCTACCGCCGATTTCTGACTGCGGTCCATCTCTGGCAACCAAAGGCCGCGGCCATGGAGAACGTCGTCGGCATGCGCTCGGTGAAGGGGCGGAACGTCGCGCTGGATGTCGCAGCCGAGATGGCAGCATGCGGGTACCGCGTCGGATACGCCCTGCTCAACGCTCAACGCGGTCTGGTGCGGCGTTCCGCAGTTCAGGGGGCGCCTGTTCTTCATCGGGCTTCGCAACGATCTCGGTATCCTTCCCCGTGCACCCCAGCCAAGCCACAAGGTTCAGCACCGGCGCCTGGCAGCGAGGCGGCAACCAATCGTCCGCACCAGGCCTTGCGTGCCTCAGGCCGGCCGAGTACCGCGTCGAGGGCTCGCACCCCGAGCTCGGAGGCTGCGCCCAACCGGAGAGGGATCGGTACGTTTGGGTTTGTGGTTGCGCTCGGGATCTTGCCTTGCGGGTAAACACCACAGGATAGCGCTCGGCAGCGCATCCCACGACCCGGCCAGCGCTTTGCCCAGCGCGATTTGGCGCTGGGTAGGCCGCTGACCTCAGCGGCGTCCCAGCTTGGTCAGGAACGCAATGCCCCGTCAGGTACTTCTAGTTTGACCGATACCCGACATTTTTGGAAGAAATCTTACTAGCCATCACAAATCGTGCGAAACCTGTAGCCTCCGTACTGCTCTCCATAAGGTTTTCTTCATGGGGGGTCGTTGCGCCATCGGCCGTACACCATGACTACCGTTGTCCATCGGAACACAGCCAGGAATCCCGTCGCGCCGGAGGCTGACTCCAGTTTCGCTTGGATATCTCGGCGCTCCTCCCCGGAACAAGGAGCGCCTTGCCGGCACCCGATCACCCTGATGTCCTGTGCGGCTTTGCACCTCGCCCTTTGGGGAGGATCCGTTCTTGACTGAGGGAATCCATCGCCAAGGGGAACCTCTCGATAGGCTCCTGAGGATGGCGGTTCTGTCGGGAGTCGAGGCGGCTGTCCGGGTCCAACTCCGGAGAGTGAAGGACATCAACGCGACGGACGAGAACGGCAATTCGTCTCTGATGCTAGCGGCTTTTCGCGGGCACGTGGATGTGTGCAGGCTTCTTCTTGATGCTGGCGCGGATCCCGCCATGCGGGGAAGAGAGGGAGAAGATGCACTTGCCTTGGCCTCGCGGAATGGTCGGTCGGAGGTCGTTGTGCTCCTGCGCGAGTTTCTTCGAGAGCAGGTCCACTACGAAATCGAGAATCTCGACGGAGCCACTAGATGCCAAGAAGCCGAACTGAGTGCGTCGTCGGACGGAGCCGAGTTGGACCTTTCAGGATGGGAGGAGGAGCTGCACCCGCATGTGCCCCCCTCGGACGAAGAGTGCGTGGCGTCAGCAACCGCCCTCCAGCAGGACATGTCGCGCCATGTTCCGATCGACACCGATGATGATTGGTCCGACATCGAGGTCGACCTCCCAGATTCTCACGCGGCCAGCTGGTGGATCAAGAGCCCCGGCGATTGGGCCGCCATCCGAGTTCTCTTGCTTGACGGGCTGTGCGGCGGCGCTGTGTCCAGCCAGCGAGTCGCGGACGCTGCCCGTGGAGAGGGCGATGTGTGCGACGAGGAGTTCAAGTCGCATCTGACCTTGGTCCTGAACGAACTTGGTGTCGTGATCGACGATGCTTCTTGGAGTTGGCAAAACACGACCGACACTGACGAGACCGTCGAAGCCGCCGATGCAGAATCCGTCGTGCTGGTGGAAGAGGCGTTGGCATTTCTCGAAGCGATCGCATCAGATGCCAATGATCCGCTGGCTCTTTACCTCAAAGAGCTAGGTTCCGAAGCCCGCCTCTCACATGAGGACGAAGTGGCGCTGGCGAAGGAGATGGAGGATGGTCGCGAGGAAGTTCTTGCCACACTGGCGGTATGTCCACCGGCCGTCGCAGAGATCCTGAGGGTCGCAGAGCAGATCGAGCGCGGAGAGGTGCTGGCGGCGACGATGGTGGAGGGAGAGACGCCAGCAGTTTCTCAGCAGGACGATCGGGGTGTCGCTGTTGAAGAAGAGGTTGTAGCAAGTGGCGGCGGAGATGCTGAGGAGCTCGAAGGAGGAGGCGGGGGCGGCGCGCCTGATGACTTCTCGGCCAAGATAGACACGGTCCGGAGGCTCGTCGCCGCGTCTGTAGATGACACGGCCGTCGTTGCAATGGTGGACGCTAGAAGGATGCAGGACTCGTTGCGGGGCCTGCGACTGTCTTGGGCTTTCCTGCGACGCATTCTGCGCTTGGTCGTCGACTCGCGCCAAGGTGTAGGTCCTAACGAGGCGATGTCGCGCGCGATTGCGAAGGTCGAAGATGCGCGGCGTCGAATGACCGAGGCAAACCTCAAGTTGGTCATCTGGATTGCGAAAAAGCATGGCGATCGGGGGCTGCCCATTCTTGACCTGATACAGGAAGGAAGCATCGGCCTGATGAGGGCGGTCGACAAGTGGGACTATAGCCGCGGACTTAGATTTGCGACCTATGCGGTGTGGTGGGTCCGGTCCACGGTTTCGCGAGCAATCGCGGACCAAGCGCGTCTCGTCCGCATCCCCGTTCACATGGTCGAGGTCCAAGACAGAGTCGAGCGTGCACGGCAGGCAATCGAATCGAGAGGTTGGGCGGCAGAACCTAGAGAGATCGCTGAACGTCTGTCGCTGCCTTCGGAGAAAGTGAAGAAAGCGTTGAGCTTGCCAGCCGACCCAGTTTCGATCGATGCTCCCGTCACCGACCAAGAGTTCCCGACTGTAGGCGACCTGATCGCTGATGGCGGCCTTGGTCCAGAGGATCATGCGATGCAAGTCGCACTATGTAACGCGCTCGCGCAATCTTTGAATGCGCTCACCGCAAGGGAATCGAAGATCCTCCGACTGCGCTTCGGCTTCCGAGGCAGTAACGGTCACTCAGTAGAAGATGTTGCAGCAGCCCTTGGTCCTCGGGGCCCGCACGTGGGGCAGCCTCGGAGGGAAATCGCTCCAAGGCTTGGCAGCAGAGGGGAGCACACACTCGAAGAGATCGGCGATGCTCTTGGCATCACACGGGAGCGTATCCGCCAGATTGAGTCCAAGGCACTCGAGAGGTTGAGCGTTCCTCCATCGCGTGACGCGTTACGCCCTTTCCTCGCCGGCGCAAACTTTCAGCAGCGCCCCGACAGGAAGCCGAATCAAGGATGACGCAGACATGAAGCCGCCTAGGTCACGCAACGCCCCACCGAAGGCGAGCTCAATGATCGAGGCTCTGCGCGGTCTTGGCTACTCCACCGCTACTGCACTGTCAGACATCATCGACAACAGCATCGCTGCCCGAGCCGACAGAGTGGACGTCGTCTTCTCGTGGAAGGGAAAAGAGACCACACTCTCCGTGCTCGACAATGGCGAAGGAATGAATGAACACGAGCTGGACCGAGCAATGCGCCTTGGGGATAGAAGCCCGCTCGAAGAGCGCACGGCACACGACCTTGGACGCTTTGGTCTGGGACTCAAGACCGCCTCCTTCTCGCAGTGCCGCGGGCTGACTGTCGCGAGTCGCAAGAATGGTGAGACAAACTCCCTTCGGTGGGATCTCGACGAGCTCGCGGCCAGCGATGACGGCTGGCATCTCTTCGAGGGGCCGGCGGAGGGGTCGGAACCCTTGCTGGACCCGCTGGCCTCTCAGGACAGCGGGACGCTAGTGCTCTGGGAGAAACTAGACCGGATCGTGACGTCGGGATTCTGCGAGCAGGACCTTCTGGACCTAATCGACAGGGTCGAACGGCACCTAGCGATCGTCTTCCACCGATTTCTATCGGGGCCTATCCCTCGCTTGGACCTGAGCATCAACGGCCGGGCGATGAAGCCGTGGAATCCCTTTCTCCCCAACCACGCTGCTACGTGGTCATCGCCCGTAGAGCGCACCCACGCCCAAGGTGGGATCGTCGAGGTCCAGTGTCACGTGTTACCCCACAAGGACCGGCTCGACGCAGGCGAGCACGATTCGGCTGGGGGGCCAGGCGGCTGGACAGCGCACCAAGGGTTCTACGTTTACCGGAACGAGAGGCTCCTCGTCATGGGTAGCTGGCTGGGTCTCGGGCGCGGGCGCTCCTGGACGAAGGACGAGGCGCACCGGCTCGCTAGAATCAGGGTGGACATTCCCAACACTGCCGACGCGGACTGGAAGATCGACGTCCGGAAGTCCATAGCGAGCCCCCCAGTTGGCTTCAGGGAGAGGCTGACAAGGCTTGCCGAAGACACCAGGGAGCGAGCCCGTCGAGTGTTCGCCCATCGTGGGCAACCTGTGCGGACGGGTGACGGCAGCGCCGTGACCCAGGCCTGGCGCGCGGAGCACTTCAAGGGCGGTATTCGGTACCGCATCGACTTGCAGCACCCAGCAGTAAGTTCCGTGCTCGACGACGCTGCGGGCCTCGAGCCCCAGATCCGGGCCATGTTGCGCATCATCGAAGAAACCATCCCGGTGCAACGAATCTGGCTGGACACCGCCGAGGCACGAGAGACGCCACGTACAGGCTTCGCCGAAGAGTCGCCGGATGATCTCATGACCATCCTTCACGTGGTGTACAAGAACATGGTTGTCCGCAAAGGGCTCTCCCCGTTGCTCGCACGAGAACGACTTCTACGCATGGAGCCCTTCCATAACCATCCGGACTTGGTGGCCACCCTTTCGGACGAGCCCGCCGCTCAGGAATAACAGGAGCTCGAGATGGGTTCGGGAGCAGATAAAAATAGGCAGAAGGTGGTCAGGTTTGTCCAAGAGCTTCTCTTGGACGAGCCGGACCGGTCGACAATCACTCCGGCTCTGATCTTCGAGAAGATTGACATGGTCATCGCCATGAAACCGAGCTGGGGCGAAGCGCTTGACCGTGACGCCGTGGTCGACGAGCTGATCCGGCGCTTCAGCGTCTGGATCGGAACGGACACAACGCTCAAGAGCGACGCGGGTCATGCACCTTGGCTCAGCGTGGAACGGAAGCGGAACTGGCGCTACTGGCAGCGCTATCGCGAGTGGCTCGAGAGGAAGCTCTCGTGGAAAGCAGTCGACGCCTTGGACCAATCGACCGACTCCGTGCTCGGGCTACTGGAGGATCCCGCACGCGAGGGACCTTGGGATCGCCGAGGGCTCGTCTTTGGACATGTGCAGTCGGGCAAGACGGGCAACTACACGGGTCTGATCGGGAAGGCGGCAGATGCCGGCTACAAAATAGTTGTCGTGCTTGCGGGTTTGCATAACAATCTGCGCTCACAGACCCAGATGCGGTTGGAAGAGGGCTTTCTCGGTTACGAGACATCCTTGGTTCGCGAGCCGCGAAGTGTGGTGGGTGTCGGCGAAATCGACAGTGACCGAGAGATCCATCCGAACTGTGCCACCAACCGCTCAAACGGTGGCGACTTCAGTTCGAAAATTGCCCGTCATCTAGCTGTATCTCCCGAGCAGCGACCTTGGCTCTTTGTGGTCAAGAAGAACAAGACCGTCTTAAAGGGTCTTCTGCGATGGGTTCAAAAACATGCAGCAGACACCGGCTTGGCGAATGTTCCGGACGGTGACGAGACTGCTGATGGTCTGCCTCGCGTAAGAAAGGTTGTTACCAAACTACCGCTGCTGATGATCGATGACGAGGCTGACCATGCGTCGGTTGATACTCAAGAGCAGGTTGTCACTGCAGAAGGAGACCCTGACGATGAGCATCAGCCGACCACAATAAACAAGCTCATCCGTCGAATCTTGCTGTCATTCACGCGGTCCGCCTACGTCGGGTACACGGCGACGCCGTTCGCGAACATCTTCATCCATGAGAGGGGTGAAACCCGAGAGGAGGGACTGGATCTCTTCCCTTCGGCATTCATCATCAATCTAGGGGCGCCGTCTGATTACGTGGGGCCGGCCAAGGTGTTCGGCCTTTCGACTCCGGATGGGCGCCGGGGAGGGCTTCCCCTCGCCCGCAAGATAGACGACTGTTCGAACGATGATGGGCTGGGCGGGTGGATGCCACAGAGGCACAAGAACGGCCACTCGCCGCTCTACCAAGGCACTGACACGCTACCCCCGTCGCTCGTCGAGGCCATCGACGCATTTGTCCTGATCTGCGCCGCACGTCGACTCCGAGGCCAAGGGAATGAGCACTCCTCCATGCTCGTGCACGTCACGCGCTTCAATCTGGTCCAGAAAGAAGTGTACAGACAGGTCTCGGAGTACGTCAGCCACGTACGCCAGAGAGTCCTGCGTCGCATCGACCACGAGAAGACCTTCGCTCGTCTCCGGGCTCTCTGGGAAACGGACTTTCTACCCACGAGCAAGGCCGTCCGAGGGAGTAAGCCCGAACAGGGCGCCCTTTCAGGGCCGTCGTGGGGCGAGATCTTGGAAGCGCTCCCCGACGCGATCGCCGATGTCGAGGTGCGGATGATCAACGGCACCGCGAAGGACATCTTGGACTATGCAGAGCGCGAAGGCCGCGGGCTGAAGGTCATCGCCATCGGCGGCGACAAGCTAGCGCGGGGTCTCACACTCGAGGGCCTTAGCGTCAGCTACTTCCTGCGCGCATCGAGGATGTACGACACTCTCATGCAGATGGGCCGCTGGTTCGGATACCGGCAAGGCTACCTCGATCTCGCCCGTCTCTACACCACTCATGAACTGTCAGAGTGGTTCGGTCACATCGCGGACGCCGCCGAGGAGCTGCGCGAGGAGTTCGATCTGATGGCTGCCAGTGGCGCCACGCCAAGGGAGTACGGATTGAAGGTTCAGTCCCACCCAGTTCTGATGGTGACGTCGCGGATCAAAATGCGTGCAGCCAAGAACTTGATGCTGTCATTCAGTGGTCAACTGCTGGAGACCGTGTCGCTCTACCGAGGGGCTGCAGAGCTGTCGAAGAACTTCGAAGTTACCTCGCGGCTGGTTGAGGCCTTGGGAACACCGAACGAGGTTGACCCGACGCGGTCGAGGGGGGCCAAGCATGACAAGTGGACCGGGTTTCTCTGGTCCCGAGTCCCTGCCACGGAAGTAGTTGAGTTCCTTCTCGCCTACAAAACACACCCAGCCGCCCACAAGGTGAACAGCGCCATGATCGCCGAGTTTATCCGGTCGATGGAAAAGGTTGGGGAACTGACGCAATGGACGGTGGCCTTGATCGGGGTGGGTACGGGGAAGGAATGCGTCTTCACGCCGGGCGTTAGAGTTCGCATGAACAAGCGCACCGGCGATAACGAGATTCACGATCGGTACTCCATTGGTAGGCTACTTGACCCGAAGGACGAGGCGATAGACCTCGACGAAGCAGGATGGATAGCTGCACTTCTGGCCACACGCGCAGCCCGACGACCTGATCCGGCCAGACTCCAGGAGGCCGGGGAACCGGAGATTCCCAACGGGCCAGCAATCCGCAAGATCCGGGGGTTTGGTTCCGAGGGGGTGACCGCCCATCCGGAACGGGGGGTGCTGCTCCTGTATGCGCTCGATCCAGCGAGAGCCGGAGTCGCCTTACTCACGGACACCCCAGTGATCGCTTTCGGCATCAGCTTTCCTGGCAGTCAGTCGGGGCTCAAGGTCGAGTACAAGGTCAACAATGTGCTCTGGGAGCAAGAGTATGGTCCTGCGGAGTGAGATGGAGGAGTTGCTCGCCGCCTGGCGCGCGCTCGCCGGCACTCCTAGCGCCGAGGGCTGGCACACCATACCGGTCGCTGTTGGCGGTCCCTGTCCCCTGCTCGCGGGGAGGCGCTTCCCCGGCAATGTGGAGGCTCTGCTTGTTGGCTTCGACGCAATCAAGGTACCTCCCGCCGAGCGATTCCCCCAAGGGCACGGATTCCTCGTCTCCAAGGCCGACCTCGGCGTAGACGGCGGACGCGTCTGGATCGCACTCTCTCGTCAAAGCGCGGGAAGCCTTGACCTATTCGCAATGATGACCCAGGACGTGGTGGCAACCCTGCAGGAGCTTCGAGCCGAAGACAGCGACAAACTCCTCCAGATTCTTCTGGCGAGGATCAGGGCGTGGCAGGACTTCATGAGTCGGGGTGGCGATGGACTCCTGGGCCCCGAGGCGGAAGTTGGGCTCTTCGGCGAGCTTGAGATTCTGAGCGATCTGGTTGATGCCGGTCTACCAGCATCGGTCGCAACGGGTGCGTGGCAGGGGCCGCTGGACGGCATACAGGATTTCGCGCTGGGGACGGGAGCCATCGAGGTAAAGAGCACGGTGTCGCCGAGCGGCTTCCCGGCGATGATCGGATCACTGGAGCAACTTGACGACTCGCTCACGCGGCCAATCTTCATCGTTGGTGTCAGGCTCGCACTGGAAGTTTCCGGGCGGACCCTCTCCCAGCAGGTCGAGCAGCTCCGCAACTTGCTGTCCGCGGAGCCCGCCGCGCTGGACATCTTGAACAGGAGCCTGCTGCACGCGGGCTTCCTTGAGGCGGTGGCGGCACACTATACGCGGCGCTTTGTGCGCGTCGGGGCGAGGGTTCTCCGCATTCTCGACGACTTCCCCCGTTTAACGCGAGCCCATGTCGCAGCCCAGATCCGATCGGTTCGCTACGAAGTGGACCTCGACATTATCGCTACGGGAGAAGTACGGTTGGCGGACGCACTGAGGCAACTCGGGATGATTCAATAGTGGAACTCCACGACTTCCTGCGGGAGACACAAGCCGACGTGCAAGCCGAGATCGGCCAGCGCCTGGGCGCTTCCGGCGAAGCTTACCCCTACCCGGAATCGGTCTTTGCAGAGGTTGTCATGAAGCACATGTCCGAAGTGGGCATGACCTTCGAGCCTCAGCTGTGCCACTACTCGGCGAAGATCGGAAATGCGCAGCTTCGTCTGAGCGGCTTCGCCGTTTCCGACGAAGCTGACCAGCTCGATCTTTTCGTCAGCCTCTATGGGGGCGTCGACACTGTTGTTTCCATCTCGGACTCGGAGACAAAGACAGCTGCAGAGCAGTGTCTCCGATTCCTCGCCAAGTGCGCCACGAGCAAGTTGGCTGCGACGATGGACGAGTCCAACGATGCCTACGTCCTCGCGTTGACCATCCAAGGTCTGTACGCCAACCTCGATCAAATAAGGATCTATGTCCTCACGGATCGACAGGCCAAGGCCAAAAACTTCAAGCCACGCGAGGTCAACGGCAAGCTGGTCAAGCTCGAGGTCATGGACATCGAGCGTCTTCACCGGCACTGGTCCGAGGGCAAGCCACGCGATGAGCTTGTAGTGAACTTCGAGGAGGTGTGCGGGGGCGCGTTGCCCTGCGTGTACATCCCCGGTGAGATGACCGACTACGACTATGCCTTGACTGTCATTCCCGGCGAGGCGCTACGCTTCGTGTACGAGAAGTACGGGGCGCGTCTCCTCGAGGCCAACGTTCGCTCGTTTCTGAGCGTGACGGGCAAAGTGAACAAGGGGATCCGTGATACCCTTCGAGACGCTCCTGAGCACTTCATGGCGTACAACAACGGGATCGTGGTCGTTGCTGATGAGGCGCATCTCGGTAGGGCCGCTGATGGTGGCACGGGCATCCTCTGGCTCAAGGGCATGCAGATCGTGAACGGAGGGCAGACCACAGCGTCAATCTATTTTACCAAGAAGAGAAGCCCCGAGGTTGACCTGCGTCGCGTCCGCGTTCCGGCCAAGATCATTGTCCTGCGCTCGCGGAACGCTGCTGACGAAGAGTCGCTCGTCGCAAATATTTCACGGTTCGCGAATAGTCAGAACTCGGTCAAGCAATCAGATTTGTCTGCCAATCACCCATTCCATGTGGAGCTCGAACGACTGGCGCTCTCTACCTACTGTCCCGACGGGATCGGGCGCTGGTTCTATGAGAGAGCGGCCGGTAGCTACAACACAATGCTGGTTCGCGAGGGGACAACACCGGCACGGCTCAAGCATCTCAAGGGGCTGGTTATCCCTCCGTCTCGAAAGATCACCAAGACGGATCTCGCCAAGTACCTCAACGCGTGGGACCAGAAGGCCGACCTCGTCAGTCTCGGATCGCAGAAGAACTTCGAGCGTTTCATGGATGGGCTCAAGGAGCTCGAAGATCCGGCGTTGATGCGGATGCCAGACGTGTCCGCGTACAAGGGGATGGTTGCCAAGTCGATATTGTTCAAGAAAACTCAGGCACTGGTTCGACCGATGCTTCCCGCTTTTCAGGGGAACGTAGTGGCCTACGTGGTCTCTCTGCTTGGCAACCGGATCGGACCGCGAATCGATTTTGACCGCATCTGGGCTCGGCAAGACATCTCCCCTGAACTCAAGCAGCAGGTCCAAGCATGGGCGATGGAGGTCAACACTGTGTTGCACCGTTCTTCCGGGGGCAGGATGATATCTGAATGGGCGAAGAAGCCAGAGTGCTGGGACATCGTGCGGTCAGCGTCCTATACGCCACATGTTGCGGGTATTCCTGAAGTAAGGTGATACCGTGATGGACCGAGGCGGTGGTGGAGAGGTCCGGAAGGGGTGAGCCAAGTAACGCGAAAAAGCCAATCTCGTGCGCAGATGTTGATGACGAAAGCTCTTTGATCTGACTGCTTGCTCCCGATGCTCCAATCCGTAACGCTCGGCGTGAGTTTTCCGGGGGGGGGAGCTCAGCACCCAGCCCTTTCAAGGTAAGTTTCGCTCGCGCGACTTAGCGAGCAACCGCGCGGTGGAGATGTGGGTGTGCGTCGTGTAGCGCGTCCGTTTCGGCACAGGCTTCTTCGGAC
>Ga0163150_10004863_pt1 | contig 17649 bp, 3 predicted proteins | sample OliLakLV19P2IB_FD_148628 | JGI IMG/M metagenome (GOLD analysis project Ga0163150, IMG submission 148628) | Freshwater microbial mat bacterial communities from Lake Vanda, McMurdo Dry Valleys, Antarctica - Oligotrophic Lake LV.19.P2.IB | ecosystem: Environmental > Aquatic > Freshwater > Lake >...
GCAGCGTCACACTCACCGCTCCTGCCGGATATCAATATGAATGGGACAACGGAGCAACAACACAAAGCGCAACATTTTCCACCGGAGGTTATCACACGTTGTCAATTATTGATACAAATGGCTGTGCCGCTACAGGTGGCGCATTTGTTACCGTTCGATCTTTGCCCGACATGCGCTTAGTCGCTTACGGTTGTTATGATGTTTGCATTTCCGACAGCAACAGAGTTTATGGTCCTTCAGGCATGACTAACTACCAGTGGTCAACCGGGGAAACAACTCAAAACATCCTGATTGATTCCGCAGGTACATACAACCTTACCGCCACCAACAGCACCGGGTGTACGAGCGCATCAAACAATCTTTATATTTCTACAACAAACTTTCTTGGAATTGATTTAGGTGATGATACCAGTTTTTGCGCGGGTGGAATTGTGACGTTTGATGCAGGCGCTGGATTTACTTCTTATATCTGGCATGACCAAAGTACGGGACAAACTTTCACTGCAAATTCCACCGGAACTTATTTCGTGGAAGTGACAGATAGCAGCGGTTGTTCAGGAAGTGATACGGTTGCCCTGACTGTTTTCCAAAATCCATTTGTGTTTCTTGATTCAGCAGATTGTGTCAGCACAAATTTTGTACTCGATGCCGGAAGCGGATTTACATCTTATGTATGGAGCGATAGCTCAACAAATCAAACACTGGTTGTTTTGGCAAGCGGAACTTACAGCATAACTGTTACCGATGTAAATAATTGCTCGGCATCCGATGCGACAGACATTTCTTTTTCTTCTTCTACAACTTTGCTCAATCTTGGAAACGATGTGAGCGGTTGCGAAGGAATCACAGCGACATTTGATGCAGGCGCAGGATTTACTACTTATACATGGCAAGACCAAAGCTCAGGACAAACATATTCGACCGACTCAGCAGGTACTTATATTGTATTCGTAACAGACAGCAACGGTTGTTTTGCAATGGATTCTGTTTCGCTCACTGTATTTTCAAATCCATCGGTGAGCATCAATGATACTGCTGTTTGTGATACGATAAATGTGCTGCTTGATGCAGGAATCGGCTTTGCTTCTTACTTGTGGAATGATAATTCCACAAATCAAATACTTGCGGTTACAACATCGGGCAATTACAGCGTAACGGTTACGGACATCAATATCTGCACTGCTACCGATGCTGCGCAAATCACAATCGCATCTTCTTCAACTGTCATCAGCGCAGAGCCTGATACATCCGTGTGCGAAGGCGCAACCATTCAATTATCTGTAACGGGTGGAACAACATACATCTGGTCGCCAAATCCCACACTCACAGATCCAAACAGTAGCAATCCAACAGCAACGCCAACTTCCACTACCACTTATTATGTATATGCGGTTGATTCATTCGGCTGTGCAAAAACTGATTCTGTAATTATCAGCGTGTTACCGCTACTCACTGCTCAGGGAATGACAGATACCGTGTTGTGTTTTGGAAATTCCGTGCAACTCACCGCCATCGGAGGAACGGATTACGTGTGGTTTCCATCAGCGGGATTGAGTTGTGCTAATTGCGCAAATCCGGTTGCGAGTCCGCAGCAAACAACAACCTATCAAGTTGCAGTTTCTCAATCTGGCTATTGCAATGAAGACACTGCTTCTGTTACAGTGAATATTTTACCTGCGCCCGAAGCAGGCTTGGATTCCGTAATTACAATTGCGCAAGGCGGACAAATCACGTTTACTCCGAACAGCGGATTTTCCGATTACGATTGGTGGGCTGATAACTGGGCTTGTGAAGGATGCCCAACCCCAACAGTTTCACCAAATGAAACAACCATCTATACACTCACGGTGAGGGATTTTGCCGGATGTACTTCCACGCAACAAATATTGCTGAGAGTGATGAATGATTGCGAAGGCAACTTCGCGATTCCCACCGCATTCTCACCAAATGGTGACGGACACAATGATGAGTTCCGCATTTTGCATCAGGGCGATTTGAATTTGATTGATTTCAAAGTATTCAACCGCTGGGGCGAAATCGTGTTTGAAACGGAAGACCCGAACAAAGGATGGAACGGCATCTATAAAGGCGTAACGCAGGAATTAGCCGTATTTGCCTACTACGCGCGCATGAAGTGCGGAGAAGAGATTAAAACTCTCATCGGCAACGTGACGCTGGTGCATTGAGTGAGTGCTGGCGAGAGAACATGAAACTTTCAGCGAAAGCTAAAATTAGAAATAGATTCCGCTCACGTTCGATTTACAAATACGAACAGAAAGGTGACGTTCAGCGATTAGAATTTCAATCCTACGTTTCGTAAGTTCATTCTACTTCACCATTACCGCCTTGCCGTAGTAAACGCCTTTGTTTGTTTGCAGGCGATACAGCACTAAACCGTTCGCAGCAGTTGTTGGGTTGTATTCCACTTTGCGCAGTTCAGCGGCTTTCACCTGACCGTCAAACAGTGTTGCGATTTTCTTTCCGTTGCTGCTGAAAATATCGAGCCTTGCTTTTGAATCAACCGGCACTGAAAACTCTACGTTGAGTTTTTCAGAGAACGGATTCGGATAAGAGCGCACAAGCACTTTGTCTTCCTGCTGCACCACTTCGAGTTGCTGCACACCGCCCATCTTCGCATCGCCTCTTGGACCGCCTGAACCGCTGCAACCGCAAGTCGGGTTCCAATACCATCCGGTGTATTCACCACCTGTGATTGTATTTGCGATGTAGAATCCAATCATCGTAGTGTAGTCAGTTGAAATACCTGCAAGCGTTTGCAGTGTGCCTAACGTATAGATGTCGGCAATCAATTTTACTCTGCTGCCAACCGTTGTATTTCCTTCTGCAAAAATTTTCACTTCTGCTGTCGTGTCGGCATTGAAATCATTATGCTCACCCAGCACAATCCTGTTTCGGATGCGCAGCTTTACGCAGGCTGATTCAAAACGAATCGTTACGTTTTTGCCGGTGATAAGCGAATCAATATCAATTCCAGCTTGTGTAAATGTAACAGTAGAGTTGCTGTCAATCTGAATGCCGCCATATACTGCGTTGTTTAATGTCAGCACGGTATTCGCGGGAACAACAACTGCCGCTCCGCCCACCGCCACGTTGCTTTCAAATGCGGGAAGCGGAATGTTTGCAGGCGCATTAAATTGTGAAGTAGCAGCGCTGCCTCCATTCACAAAAATATTTGCAGCGCGAACAAACGTATTTGGAGTTGTTACTTGTGTAAAATCATCAAGCGTGATGGTGCCTGTTACAGCTCTTGCACCCGCACCACCGAGGAACACTTTATTCTTATCCAGCGCAATCGAATTTTCCGCAAGCATCACATACGCAGAAAGCAATGAAGAAGCAGGAGGCGTTGTTTGTGTGTCAATCGCTTCGCAACCAAAAGCATTGGTAGCAGTTACCGAATATACTCCGTCTGGCTGACCAACAATTTCCATCGTGGTTTCGCCTGTTGACCATAAATAGGAAGCAGCGCCCGGAGCATCTGCTTTCAGTAATAACACGGAACCCTGACAAAGCACAGGCAGCTCATTCACAAAAATCTGCGCTTCTTCATCACACGGACACAACGAATTTGGCGGAATGCCCGTGTTACCCCACACGCAGAAATTACACGCATCAATGAATGCAGTTCCATTCACATCGCCATTGCAATCCACGATAGGCGGATTCACGCAATTTTCGTTTTCGTTGGGGGTGTTGTCAATCACAGTGAAATTGATAGTGAGTGAAATGCCCGCAGTGCCGTTGCCGAAATCTTGTGAATACGGAATTGCAGTCATGGTGTAATTGCCAGGAGCGGGAATCCACACGTGATAATCCCAAGTGGGGTTATCGCCCGCGAGCGCATACGGCACATCATTTTCAACGCGGAACGTGCTTCCATTCAAAATAAATTTCACACTTGAAATCTGGTCACCACAGAAATCTGCGCGGATGTTGAAGCGGCATAATTCATCTCGATTAATCACCTGTCCGTCAGCGAGCGGTCCGATTTCACCAAGCATTGATTCATACACTAACGTATATCCTGTGATTTCAGAAGTGCAAGGTTCTGCAACTTCACAACCGGGAATCGGAATGTTCACGCATGTGCTGTTCACACATTCATCAGTCGTGCAGGAATCTCCATCATCGCATCCTGAGCCGCCCTGCACGATGTCAATACACGAAACAGCGAAACATCCGTTTGCATCCGTAACTGTTACACAATATTCATCAGGACATAATTCATTGATGCCGCTGCCAACCACGCCATTACTCCATTCAAATAGATAAGGAGCCGTGCCGCCTGTGGCAGTTGCCGTAGCAGCGCCATCGCAGCAGCAATCGCCAAACACGATATTGGTTACTGCACCTGAACCGTCAATAGAGAATACGAGTTTGCGCACACCGCTTGCCGCAAAGGGAATTGTTTGAATCGTAGCATTACCCAATGCAGGAACTGCGGCAAATGCAATCAAATTATCAAATGCATCATAAGCAAAAGCAAATGTGCCCGGTTCTTCTTCATCCACGAAATCAAATGATTCTATCGTGCGCGGAGAATCAAACAGCAAAGTGATAGTTCCACCTGTTGAATTATCATTTGGCTTGTCCACTAATCCGTTTGCAGGATTTATATCAATCACATCGCGCGCAATCACCATGAGGTTTCCATAGTCCACTTCGAGATCGGGGTCAGGCGTGCCGCTTGCATAAGAATCAAAAATGATTGCGAAATTTTTACCCGGGGCATTTGCCTGAGCAGAAATATGAATGCCATAGTTTGCATATTGCTCTCCGAGAATTGTTCCTGAAGGCAATCCTGCGAAATTGAGCAGGCAGAGTTGATTCGGATTTACGCAGCCGCAACTCATGTCTGTCTTTTGTATGTCCACATTAATCTGCCCGGGCGTAGTAACACAAGTTCCGTTCACACACGCATCAGCAGTGCATTCAATGCCATCATCACAAACAACGAGCGGATGCGAGCAAATGCCGTCCACGCAAATGTCATACGTACAAGCATTGCCATCAGAACATTCCTGCGGAGTATAATCGCAAGCGCCATTGATGCAACGGTCAACAGTACATAAATCATTGTCGTTACAAACAACCGGAGTATAGAAGCAGCCGTTTGGTCCGCAAGCGTCCATCGTGCAGAAGTTATTATCATCACAAGAAATCGCAGGATGCGTACACGCGCCATCTACGCAGATATTAAAAGTGCAGACATCATTGTCATTACATTCAACAGGCAGGAATACGCAATCGCCTTCTACACAGAAATCATCTGTACACAAGTCGCCATCCGTGCAAGTGATTGGCGTATTGAGACATTGACCTTGAATACAAATATCTGTTGTGCAGAAATTCAAATCATCACAAACCACAGGGAGATATTGACACAACCCGCTCAGGTAGCAGAAGTCGGTGGTGCAGGCATTTCCATCATTACAATTTACAGGAGTGTGCGTACAGATGCCTTCGCCAACACAACCGTCAATCGTGCAGGCATCATTGTCGCTGCAATTGATTTGCGGATAACTGCATATTCCATCTTCACAAAGATTCTGTGTGCAGAGGTCGCCATCATCGCAGAAGATGCCATCAGCCACGCAAATTCCGTTTAAGCAAAAATCATACGTGCAAGGGTTATCGTCATTGCAGCAGGGCGCAACGAAGTAACAACGGAAACCGTTGCAGAGATTGCTCGTGCAGAGTTCATTGTCATCGCACTCTGCATCATTAAGACAGCATCCTTGAATCGTAAGATGCTGACACGCATCGTTCACGCAAAAATCTTCCGTGCAGGGATTCTGGTCGTCACAACTTACAGTTTCAAAAACACAATTTCCATTTTGGCAAAAATCATCCGTACATAAATCATCGTCATTGCATACAATAGAAACAAACTGACATTCGCCCAATACGCAGGCATCATCGGTGCATAAATCTCCATCATCACACAGAACGGGAATGTGTACGCAAGTTCCATCAATACATTTATCCGTAGTGCAGAGGTCGGTATCGGCACAATTCAAAGGAGTGTTGGTGCAACCCGTTTGAGAATTACAAGCGTCAACCGTGCAAGGATCGCTGTCGTTGCAATCGGTTGGGAAATAGAAGCAGCCTTGCTGTGCGCTACACGTATCCTGTGTGCATGGATTACTGTCATTACAATTCACCGTTGTAGTAAAACAGCCTGTGGAAGGATTACATCCCTCAGCAGTGCAGGCATTTTGGTCGTTGCAGATTACCACATTATACACGCATCCTCTCACGGTGTTGCATCCGTCATTCGTGCAGGCATTTTGGTCATTGCAATTGATTACAATGTGACGGCAGCCCAACTGCTGAATGCAGATGTCATTTGTGCAGGCATTGTTGTCGTTGCATTCAACGGTTAAGTAAACACATCCGATTTGCGGATCGCAGGTTTCTGTAGTACATGCGTTGTTATCGTTGCAGTTTACCGGAGTAAATGTGCAGCCTGTTTGCAGACTGCAACCGTCTGTTGTACACGCACTGCCATCAGTGCAGGTGATTGTTGTAAAGACACAACCGATTTGAATATCACATGCATCAGTGGTGCAAGCGCTTCCATCGTTGCAGATAATCGTGCTGTTGATACAGCCGCTTGCAGGCAGGCAAGCATCAGCGGTGCAGGCGTTGCCATCATTGCAGTTCACTGTAGTGAACACACATCCTATTTGCGTGTCGCAACGGTCGCTGGTGCAAGCACTTTGGTCATTACAAACTACAGGAGTTGTTGTACAGCCGGTTTGCGGATTGCAAGCATCGGTAGTACACGCATTTCCATCATTACAAACTACGGGAGTTGTCGTGCAGCCGGTTTGCGGATTACAGCCATCGGTAGTACAAGCACTTCCATCATTACAAACTACAGGAGTTGTTGTACATCCGGTTTGTGGATTGCAGCCATCGGTAGTACAAGCGTTTCCGTCATTGCAAATTACGGGAGTTGTTGTACAGCCGATTTGTGAATTGCAGGCATCGGTGGTGCAGGCATTTCCATCATTACAAACTACAGGAGTTGTTGTGCAGCCGGTTTGTGGATTGCAAGCATCAGTAGTACACGCATTTCCGTCATTGCAAACTACAGGAGTTGTTGTGCAGCCGGTTTGTGGATTGCAAGCATCAGTAGTACACGCATTTCCGTCATTGCAAACTACAGGAGTTGTTGTACAACCTGTCTGCGGGTTACAACCATCAGTAGTGCAGGCATTTTGGTCATTACATATTACTTCAGAAGTTGTGCAGCCGGTTTGCGGATTGCAAGCATCGGTAGTACAAGCACTTCCATCATTGCAAATTACGGGAGTTGTTGTACAGCCGATTTGTGGATTGCAGGCATCGGTAGTACAGGCGCTTTGGTCGTTGCAGGTTATCGTTGTAAATGTACAACCGGTTTGAGGATTGCAGCCATCATTGGTACAAGCGCTTTGGTCATTGCATATTATTGATGTAACTGTACATCCTGTTTGCGGGTTACAACCATCGGTAGTGCAGGCGTTCTGGTCGTTGCATGTTATTGGTGTGAAGACACAATTGCTGTTTATGCAATTATCGGATGTACACAGATTATTATCGTTACAAACTATTAAATCAACTAGAACGGCTGCTGTTGCCGAGCATCTGTTTATATCTGTCACCGTTACACTGAAATTAGCAGGGATAGTTATAGAAGTGGTAAGATTTGCTATTGTTGCTCCTGTGTTCCACAAATAAGAAGTCCCTCCGCTGGCAGTGAGCGTGAAGTTTTCGCCACTGCACACCTGTGGAGCAGCAGGCGCAATTGCCGCATTGGGCACTGAATTTACTGTCACCGTCCTTGTGAGCGTATCTGAGCAACCGCTCGAATTAGAAACAGTTACTGTAAAATCTGAAGTTACCAATGGACTTACTGTAATGCTCGTTGTGGTTGCTCCTGTATTCCATAAGTAAGAGGTTCCTCCGCTTGCTGTGAGGGTTGTGCTTTGTCCCGGACATATAGCCGCATTATCGGGAGAAATTGAGCCGATGAGCGATCCATTCACGAGCACATCTCTTGAAACTGATACGGTGCATCCCTGATTATTGGAAACGGTAACCGTATAAGTGGTTGTAACTAACGGGCTCACGGTAATGCTTGTGGTGATTGCTCCCGTGCTCCACACATAGGAATTGCCCCCGCTTGCAGTAAGCGTGGCGCTGTTCCCCGGGCAAATTGAAACATTTGCCGGTGAAATAGTCGCGTTGGGAGATTGATTCACCGAAACATTGCGTGAAGCCGATGCGGAACATCCTCCGGCAGTGGAAACGGTAACAGAGTATTGTGTTGTTTGAGTAGGGCTAACCGTAATGCTTGGGGTTGTTGCTCCTGTGTTCCATAAGTAAGTTGTTCCGCCACTTGCTGTAAGTGTAATGCTGCTTCCGTTACAAATGCCTGCATTCTGCGGTGAAATGGAAGCACTTGGAGTTTGCTCAACAGTCACGGTACGTGAAGCAGAAGCAGAGCATCCTCTGCTGTCAGTTACAGTAACTGTAAATGAAATTGTGCTTGTTGGACTAACGGTAATTATTGCGCTTGTTTGCCCATTGTTCCAAACATAAGTGTAGTTACCACTTCCTCCTGAACCTGAAGCAGTAAGTTGAGTACTTAGTCCCGAACAAATTGCAACTGTCTGAGGAGCTATAGAAGCTATAACAGGGTTGGGGACAAACTCGCAAACCCCATTGACGCAGGCATCATCCGTGCAGGGATTCTGGTCATCACAGTTATCTCCTACTACAGTCACTGTGAAACTGCATGTGTCAGAGTTGCCTTCGTCATTATAGACTACATAGGTTTGTGTTGTAACACCTTCAGGAAATTGCGCGCCTGAACCTAAGCCGCTGATGAGTTCGGTGGTGAGTTCAGTTTCGCAGAGTTTCCAGACAAAGGCATCTTCTCCCCCTGCGCTCACTAATGGATTCCCTTCAAAATTTGTTGTAGTGGAAAAGCGACCTGCAACATAAAATAATCCACCTCTTGAAACCAACCGGTAAGGGTGGTCGCTACCCGTTCCCCCTGCTGTTCTTGCAGTCAAAAAATTCCCATTTTCATCAAACTTCGCTATTAGTATATCCGTGCCTCCGTTATTTGTTATCGTGGTTGAACCGACAGTTATACTGCCGGAATAAAGCGCAGATAAAAGTATTTTGCCCGTAGTGCTGAATTCCAAATCTAATCCGACATCTGTCCCAGAACTTCCTAAGCCTCTAAGCCAAACTAATCCACCTGTACTATTATACTTTGCTAAGTAGATATCCGCTCCTCCCACCGTTGGAAATGGCACGCCTTCAAATGTTGCAGGAGAATAAGCATTACCCGTAGCATAAACATTTCCATTTGCATCAGCTATTACGCCTACGCCTTGCTCATCACCTGTGCCTCCAGCGCGCCTTACCCACTCCACAGTTCCTGACGAATCTGCTTGCATCACAAAGTAATCCCACCCGTTAAAAGAATTAATTGTAAAACTTCCAAATGTGGCACTTCCTGAAAAAATCCCAGTCACATAAATCTTATTGTTAGCAACATATAAATCGTAACCGGCATCTTTATCTGTGCCGCCATATTGTTTTATCCAAACAAGCGTGCCATCAAGATTATACTTCGCTAAGAATATATCTGTATCACCAGCTGCCGTCAAAGTATCTCCTCCAATTATAGCAGTGGATTGGAAATAGCCCGTGATGTATAAAAATCCTCCCACAATCTCCATCGAGTATCCTCTGTCTAAACCTGCGCCACCTCCCTTCACTGCCCAAAGTGCATTTCCACTGCTGTCATATTTTGCAATAAATAAATCCTGTTGTCCGGAAGATGTAATAGACAGCGCGTCAAAATTGATTGTGCCATCAAACCACCCTGTTATGTAAACATTTCCGTCTGTATCGGTAGTCACTCCATCTGCATAATCTCCCGAAGTTCCAGACGTAGTGCCGTCTCCGCTGCCGCCCGCTTTCTTTACCCATTTTAAATTCCCCTGCGGATCATACTTCACTAAGAATATATCCAATCCAGAACCAACAAGTGTGGTTGTGCCAAAAGTTGCAGTACCCGTAATTGCTCCTGTTGAGTAAACATTCCCTTGAGTATCAACATCCACTCCTCTTCCGAAATCGGTTGCTGTACCGCCACCTTTTCTTACCCAGGAGTCCAAGCATAACGCCTGACAGGCGCTGGTTCCAACAGGAGGAGTATAGTTCACTACTGCTTGGCATTTGTCAGGAGCGCTGTTCACAATAATATTACCCGGGCAAGTGATAAGCAGGCTGTCAATCCTTGGGAGGAATTCGCATCCGTTATTTCCGCATCGGTCATTGGTACACGCATCTGCATCAGCACATAAAACTGCAGTGGAAACACACTCGCCAGCTACACATTCCTCCGTGGTGCATAAATCAGCATCGTCACAATTAACTTCTAATCCCTGAAGCTTCACTATCCAATAATCTTCCTGGCCTTGGTTACTCTGTGTTTTATCTCCCGATATCGGAGAACTTGAGCTGCCCCCCATAATAATGCCGCCATCACTGGTTACATGAAGTGATAGAATAGACTCGGTTGCGCTTCCGCCATACCGTACATCCCATTGTTTTGTGCCTACACTGTTAATCTTCACGAGCCAGGAATCTGTTCCACCTTGTGATGCTTGCGTTCTGTCGCCTGATATGCCAGATGTAGAACCGCCTCCCAAAAGGTAACCTCCATCACTGGTTTGCAACATTGCACCTAAAGCATCACCTGTACTGCCGCCAAAACGGGCATCCCATTGTTTTACTCCAAGGCTGGTTGTTTTTACAACCCAATAATCAGTGCTCCCTTGTGATGCTTGTGTTTTCTCACCGGAGATTGGGGAGGATGAACTACCTCCTACAAGATAGCCGCCATCTAAAGTTTGAATTACTGATTTGTGTGTTTCACTGCCGTTTCCTCCATAGGTCGCATCCCATTGTTTTGCTCCACTGCTATTTACTTTCACAATCCAATAATCATTCGTATTGTTGGTTACATCACGATTAGCTTGTGTTTTGTCACCTGATACCGGGGAAGATGAATAACCCCCAAGGATATATCCTCCATCACTCGTCTGCTGTAGTGACGAAAACAATTCATTATTACTGCCTCCAAAGCGGGCATCCCATTGCTTTACCCCGCTGCTGTTTGTTTTCACTATCCAATAGTCAAATTGCCCCTGGGTTCCTTGTGTTTTGTCGCCTGATATAGGCGAAAGGGACTGTCCGCCAAGTATAAATCCGCCATCACTTGTTTGCTGCATGGCTATCATATTATCTGTATCACTCCCACCAAAGCGAGCATCCCATTGCTTTACTCCGCTGCTATTCAGTTTTACTATCCAATAATCAACCCCTCCTTGTGACGCTTGTGTTCTGTCACCTGTTATGCCGGATGATGAATATCCCCCAAGCAGATATCCTCCATCATTGGTTTGAACCAACGGAATTCCATTATCGCTCGCATCTCCGCCAAAACGAAAATCCCATTGCTTCGCTCCGTTGCTGTTTATTTTTACAACCCAATAATCAGCACCTCCCTGCGATGCCTGTGATTTGTCTCCTGATAAGCCCGAAGATGACCATCCGAACAAAATATATCCACCATCAGGAGTTTGTTGCACATCCCAAAGTTGGTCAGCCGCACTCCCGCCAAACCGGAAGTCCCATTCCTTTGCCGGAACATTAGCTAAATTATCTGTGGCGAAAATACACCCTGCTATTGAATCGCAGATTTCTACGGTACAAAGGTTATCATCAGAACAAATCACATTTGAATGCGCACAACTACCATCTACGCAGAAATCATTTGTACACGCATCATTATCATTACAATTGAGAGCGAGGTTAACTGTGAAGGAAGCAGCATTATTTGTCAGGTCCACATCCTGCTGTGTTCCCACAGCCGAAGCTGTGTTCGTATAATTGCCCGTGGATTGCATTACTGCTTTGATTTGTAACGAAGTTGAAACTCCGCCACCGGCAAGTGTTGTGATATTCCAAGTAAGTGTGTTTCCGACAACATTTGTTGCCGCTCCGCCATTGTCGCTTACATAGATATATCCGCTGGGAATTACATCGGTAACTACAATACTTGTGTCGTTATCCAATCCGTTGTTGGTAAGCACGAGCGTAAACGTAACTGTGTCACCTGAACAAGCCGATTGCACAGAGGCTTTTGCAAGATTCAAATCAACCTTACAGACAGACTGCGCGATGCGCTGCAAATCATCACGCAAGGTTTCTGAAGAGGAAATAGAATAATCGCCTGATACGAAGTTGGTATCAACATCCGGGTATCTGCCTATGTCGGAGATTTGATGAACATTCGTTTCAAGAACAGAGGGATTGGGAATAGCAACCACAAACATGTGGGAACCCTGTGCCTTCACGGTATTTGCAGCAACGGTGGCTTCCGCCAACGCTTGTGCAATCACTACCGGGTCCGTGGTGCTGGAGGTTGTTCCGCCTTGTGCATTGGTGTATGCGGTGGGGTTTCCGTCAGTTATAAAGATTACCAAATCTGCAATTCCGTCATTTGTGTTAATGGTGTTCACTAAATTCAATGAAGCCTCCCAGTTTGTAACAGAGATGCCGTCTTCAGGATCATAGTTATTTGCATTCTGCTGCGAGTTATTGTCAGGACCCATGTAGCTATTGAAGTTGGTGATATAGGTATTATCCACCAACTGATAAGCGGTAGAGCCACCCACACTTCCCCTCGCTGCAGTGCTGCCAAATTCCACCACCGCCACACGGGTTCCGGTGCCATTGAGCGCACTAACCAAATCTTTCGCTGCAGTTCTCAGCGCTGCGCTGATATCGGTTGCACCGCTTCCACCTTGCCCTGTTATAGAACCGGATTCATCCAATACGAAAATGAAATCATAAGGACAGGAAATTGGCAAATTGGGATTTGCAAGCGGGGCAACAGCAGCGGCAACAGAAACATTTTCCAAGCCCATCCCTTGCGAATTTGTGCTGTTCGTATTCGTGAACACCCAACGCAGATAAATATCTCCATTGTTGGGAATATTTACGCTGTTGATTGTAAGATTTCTTGAATTGGAAGTTTGTGTAATAAAATTATAGGCGCTGTTTCCTATCGAGAAAACAGTGGTAGCAATATCTCCTGCTGTTCGTGCAGTCCAGTTCACCCCATCGGTTGAAGTAAAGAAGGCAAGGGAAAAGGTATTCGTGTTAGTGCGGTAACGCTCTACGCTGAAGGAGACAGTGAGCGATGCAATTGTGGCTCCGGATGTATTGCGGTAAAAAGCCATGATACTGTTGGGGCTTGTGTATGTTCCGTCTGTCATGAAGCCGATAGCGCGGTCGCCTGTTGAAAATTGTGGCGCCCAATTATATCTTCCGCCTGCCGTTGGAGAACCTGAAGAAGCCGCTTGAGAAGTAACAGTGAAATTTCCTGCATCTGCCCAATTAGCCGTAGTCCCCAATCCGGCTCCAGACATTTTCCAGTTGGCAGGCAGCGAAGCTCCCGCAGTTGTGCCTATCCCATCAAAATTTTGTGTAACTGGATTGGAATTAGGAATGGAAATCTGCGCTGATGCTTCTAAGAAACTCAGCGCAAACAAAAAGACAGTACAATAACATACACGCATGTCGTGCTATTTTTGGGTTAATTTAAGCAGAGCAAGTTCTTCGCCTCAGGAGTAGAGATGCGAAAGGTACAAAAGGATGCGTGAAAAAAGTATGCAATTCACGAAAACCTTTTTGGAAGATTTTCAAGATTGAACTAAGCAAAAACCCGTAGAAATTTTTCCTTACCGGATACTCAACTTGCTGCGCTCAACAGCTGTTTTTGATAAAATTTCAACTGCGTAAATCCCTGCGGGCAAATGAGATGCGTCAATATTCAGCGTGGTTTCATTGGCGGCAACTGCTGCTTTGAAAACAACTTTGCCTGTAAAATCAATTAGCGAGCAGATCCTTTGCTCTTGCACTACCTGCACATTAAGCGTGAATATTCCCTCGTTCGGGTTGGGGAAAATCTGAAAAATATTTCCCGAAATTTCATTTACGGCAGTGCGCAGCAGCAAATCTGCGCTGTAACGCGGCAAAATCTGGTAGCCCGATGTGTAGGGCGAACTGTTGTCAAACTGGCTGCCCAAGCCAATTACATCAAATGAACTTGTAGGCGCATTTTGATTGAATAAATCCACCTGCTCTTCAATGCGCAGTTCAAAAGTTTGTGTTCCATTGGTAACATCTACCGTGAAGCCATTCAAATTGGAATTATCCCACTGGCTCGGATTCACAAGCGTGAGGTTGTTGATGCGCACCAGTTCAGATTCGGTGGACTCATCCAGTACCGTGGTGTTTGTCGGTTGCAATAATATGCCTGAACCAACTTCATAAATCGTATCAAGGGATTCCATTTGCGTGTATCCGTTAAACTGTTCCACTACTCCGCTTACTACGATTGAATCGCCTTCTTCAACAGTATATCCAAATGTGTTCGATGAAGAAAAAACACCGATGCCGCCCGTGCCGTCCTGGATGGTGAATTGAAACCCGGTATTGCGCAGGTTTATTCCGTAAACTACCCCACTCACTCTGCACTGCACACCGATTGAATCTGCAACTCCTACAGAGTCAACCGCAGTAACTGTTGCAATGGAATAAAAGGGCGAAGGAGGAGCAATTGAATCGTCATCAAGAATGGTGAGCCCGAAAACTGAATCTGCGGCAAGCAGCAATCCGGCTGAAGGATTTCTCAAAACAAACTGAAGCTCTTCGCTGCCTTCCGCAATCGTATCGTTCGTAACAGTTAATGAATAGCTGGCGGAAGTTGAGTTTGCAGAAATTGTAACGCTCGTTGTTGTGAAATTTCCGATGTCGGCTACATCGCCAACCCGTACTTCAATATCAACTGTTTTATCCGCAGTAGCAGCCTGATTTAAAACGAGCGTGATAGTATACGTTCCCGCTGCTTCGGCAACTGTTGCAGAAACAGGCATGAAGCGAACTGTGGTATCGGCAGGCACACCGCAGGATGTCATGGTATGCGCTCCTAACTGAATGGAATCTTGCGGGAGGACATCCCATTGTTGTGAGTTGATTGCCCAATCGTCAGAACCTTCCTGAATTGAAATCATTCTCACCAAGGTGTGATTTAAAGTTGAGCCATTGCCAACAGTCCATTCCGTGCCGGGGTTTGTTCCGGTTTGCCCGATTAAATCAATGATGGTTGTTCCGTTGAGCAGCGCAACTGCATCGTTTCCGTTAAAAGCAGTGACACCGCTTGATGTTGTATCGCGTGTGGCTTTTATTGCAGCGCTTGCCTGCGAGTTCACAACAACATACACATCGCCCGCAGCAACAGTGCCGGCAAGATTGAGTGTGGATGTGGCTGTTGCAGAACCATTGGTGTACAACTGAATTTTATATCCGGTTAAATCAACTCCTGTTGCTGTCGGGTTAAAAATTTCAATTGCTTTATTATTGGAACCGCCTTCCACATATTCTGAAATGAAGAGGTCGCTGCAAGGCTGCGCGATTGTGATTACCGAAAGGAAAAAAAGAAATGCCGATGGAAGTAATTTTTTCATTGCTCAGGAATTTGCCGTGAAAATAAGAAGGTTTTACCTATGGACGAAGCCAAGAGAACTCTACTATGAAATTGGGATTAAAACCTCGCGCTTTGATTGTTCTCTATGGATGAATCACTTGAATTTTTTTACTCAGAATACTTCCATCTTTCATTGTAAAGATTCCTAAGTAGAATCCGGAAGAAATTCCTCCAGATTGTATCTGTGTTGTTGATTCGTTAACAGAAATTTGTTTTTCAAATAAAACCCTTCCTGTCAAATCGCATAGCGAAAAACGCTTCGTCCTTTCCGGGTTTTCCGTTTTGATGGAAAAAAAATCTGCCGCAGGATTCGGGAAAATTGTAACTGCTGATTGCAATTCTTTTTCCTCAACACCTACAGCCGGGCAAGTTCCGTTTTTCAAAATCTCGGTGAAGTCAATGCAATTTACCAAATCGGGATAATCAATAAATGGATTTCGATTGCCCTGAATTGTGGCAATATATTCGTGCCTTGCCTTTTCAAATGCATCAGGCAAATCGTTGAAATGCCAGGCAAGCAGTACATTCATGTCCTGTTCATTTCCATAAGAGGGTAAATGATTTATCCCCCAACTCCCGCTCAATCCGTTGTAGCAAATCATTTGATAAAACATTGCGCGCGCCACATTGCCTTTCATCGCTTCACGAGGTTCAAACACGGTGTTTTGATTTGCATCTTTTCCTTTGCGGCATTCTAAAAATGAATCGGTTGCCTGTACCACTTCCCCAAGCGGAAAGTTGGAACGGAGCGAATTCACATCACCCAAATTCGCGAGCGCAAGGTTATGATAATCAGTTCCTTCCGGTGCATTGGTAGAGCCGCCAGAGGGCATCCAACTGCGGGGAAAAAGATGCTCGCGGCTGTAATCAAGCGTCACGAAATCAAACGTGCCGCTGTAAATTTTTACTTCGTTGGAATATTCGCAGTTCACCACTTTTTGCTGATTCGTAGTATCGCGTTCAAAAATGTTTTGCACTATTGTGTTTCTGTAACTGGAGTAATCTACCAGCGTATGATTTTGCAAAAGCAGTTTCAAATCATTCAGAATATCGGGCGAACTGAAATTAAGCGCATTGTAATAATTGCCTGGATTTGCTGCGGAAGATTTCACGTGCGCAAAAATTGAACTGTCATTCACAAATGTGGCAACGCTTCCGTTCAGGCGATACGGCACGAGCGCAAAATAATAATCGGTGTTCTCAACTGTTTCGCGCACATTAAAAAGAACAGGCGCGGCTGATTGAAAGACTTTCGCAAAACTTACGGAACTGCCTTTTTGCGGAAGTGTTTGGTTCAAATTCTGAGAAAGAAAATTTTCGTCAATCGGTTGTGTTGCACGCAGAAAGAGAAAGCCGTCTTTATTTGTAACATTCGATGTGAAAGCAACCGTGAATCCGTAAGCCTTCACGTTGCTGAAGGTGAGACTTCCTGAGCCGTTAGTAAAAGTGGTGTCTTGTGAAAAAACATGCAGCGAGGCTGCGATGAAAACCGCGAAAAAATACTTTGTCATTTCATTTGCTTCAGAAACACGAGATACGTGGGAAAATGGTCAGAGTAGCCTCCTATATAAATACCGTTGCTGTAAGTGCGCATTGGGTAGCCTTTGAATTTGCCTGTTTTTTGAATCATGTAGTCGCGTTTGAAAATCACCTGCTCTTTAAAAAAAAGTCCCTTCTGATTTGTTTCTAAAAATGCGGAGGAGATGATAATCTGGTCGAACAAATTCCAAGAATCCTGGTAGGCAAGCGTCCCGATGCCGCTTTTATAAAATGTCGTCCATGGATTATAAAGTCCGCCCTTTTTCACATCGCCTTTATAACCCTTCGCTCCTAATACTTTTGCCACGCTCAAATCCACAGGGTCATCATTCAAATCGCCCATCACAACAACTTTTGTATTCGGGTCAATTTTCATTAATGAATCTATTTTTTGCCTATTTATTTTTGCAGCCAGTTCGCGATAAGCTCGCGATGTTTCTTCTCCGCCACGCCTTGAG
>Ga0163150_10004865_pt1 | contig 17637 bp, 14 predicted proteins | sample OliLakLV19P2IB_FD_148628 | JGI IMG/M metagenome (GOLD analysis project Ga0163150, IMG submission 148628) | Freshwater microbial mat bacterial communities from Lake Vanda, McMurdo Dry Valleys, Antarctica - Oligotrophic Lake LV.19.P2.IB | ecosystem: Environmental > Aquatic > Freshwater > Lake >...
ATCTCACGGTATTCGTCGGCGCTGTCCGGCTTGATATTCATTATTTCGGGAAAGGGTACCTTTTCTGTGATTTATTTAACCTAAATAAAATTCAATTCTTTAGAATGATTTTTACAAATAAATAATCACAAATAATCCTATTAATACACGGTGGACTATTATTTTCAAAATTGTTTAAAACCATTGTCATTCTGGGTTTATTTAGCCCTCAATAAATTCAATTGCCGAACAATCACTTTTCCAAATAAACAGAGTACAAAAAATCCTATCAACACACTATGGATAAAAAATACCAGCCAGTTATTCAATTCCAAATTATTTTTTATCCAAAGGCTGATTAAATAGATTAATACCCCACCACCCAGTGCCACCAGAATCTTAGGAATTTCAAAAGGAACGGGATAAAATTTTTGTCCCCAGGCATACGTGATCACCGTCATGCCGGCATAGCAGATCAACATGGACCAGGCTGTCCCCATATACCCATACCGAGGCACCAGCAGAATATTACCTACGACGGTCAGCCCCACTCCGATCAGTGCAGAATACAAACCATATCGCGTACGATCAGTCAACCGATACCAATTGGAAACATTATAATAAATACCCAAAAATACATTTGCCATTAAAACGACCGGCACGATGCCGATGGCATTTAAATACGCCGGGGTGCGAACAATCCAGGTTTTAAAAAAATCAAGATACAGGGTAATACTTACAAAACCAATCATCATAAAATAGGTAAAATAGGTGGTGATCCTGGAGTAGTCGTTTTTAGCATTTTCCTGATGCATGTGCTTGAAAAAAAAGGGTTCAGCAGCATATCGGAAAGCCTGAATAAATAAAGTGATAAAAACAGCAAATTTTACACAAGCATTGTATTCACCCATCAGGATTTGTTTTTCAACGATCGTGCCGGGAGCAAGCCAGCCCAAAAACTGTCGGGTCATGGCATCATTAAAGACTCCGGCCAGGCCCACCACTAACAAGGGAAGTGAATACGAAATCATTTTACGAAATTCAATGATGTCCAATTTAAACCCTTCCGCACCAAACTCCCTGGCCAGGAGCACCAGGGTAAAGACACTGGCAAAAAAATTAGCCAGAAAAACATAAGAGACCAACTGTTCTGCTTTAAAAAAAGTATACCCCTGATATGGCAACCAAAGCAACAATACAACATTGAGGAGCACGTTGATGCCAATATTGACAAATTTTATAGCGACAAACCGTCGTGGTTTTTTTTCCTGCCTCAGGCGGGCGAATGGCAATTCACAGATCGCATCCAGGGCTGTAATCCCCGCAGCCAGGCGGATCAGATGCCCATAACCTGCTACTTGCAACCAGGTTGCAATCGGATTGGCCAGAATATAAATTAAAACGGAACCAGCAATGGAAATACCTACAATACCCGTTTTTGCTGTAGGATAGGCTTTCGACGAGGAGCCTGGTTGGGCATACCTGAAATAGGCGGTTTCCAACCTCATCGTATAAAATATAACCACCAGGGCAATCCATCCGTACAATTGCCCGATGACACCGTAATCATTCCTTTCTTTGAAAACTGTGGTATGCAGCGGCACCAATATAAAGTTGACCATCCGGGCCAGAATACTGCTTATTCCATACAGCGCGGTTTCTCCGGCTAATTTTTTAATGACCGACAACGAGAGGTTTTGTTTAATACAACAAATGTAGGGATTATGGATTCAAACCCGGAATTGATAAAATTTAAAAAATAGATTAACTTGATTCGAATATAAACACCTATATATGTGGAAAGAAGAAAACAATCGACTCGTGGCCAGTTTCAAATTTGCCAATTTTACACAGGCCTTTTCTTTCATGACGGAGGTTGCTTTTGTATGTGAACGAATGGACCATCACCCGGATTGGCAGAATGTGTATAACCAGGTGCATATCCACCTCTCAACCCACTCGGACGGCAACAAAGTGACCGACAAAGACCATCAACTGGCAGCAGAAATAGACAAAATCTATCTGCGAAGAAAAACTAAATGATATGAATAAAATATTGAGTTTTATAATTTGCCTTTTCGGAATAACCTCGGTTTGGTCCCAATCGGTGCTCTCAGTACCCCTTTCTTCCTCAGCTTTGGTGATTAAGGAGGTAAGTATCATCAGCCCAAAAACAAAAAGAGTCATCCCCGATCAGACCATCATCATCATCGACGGAAAAATAAATACAATTGCCCCTTCCGGAAAATTATCTATACCTCCGGATGCCCAAATTATTGAGGGTAAAGGTAAATTTCTGATACCCGGAATAGCCGAGTTGCATGCCCATATTCCGGTGCCGGACTCGAGCAACGACCTGACAGCCCTGTCTCAGACTTTGTTTTTATACCTGAGCAACGGAGTGACCACCCTCCGGGGTATGCTCGGCCAGCCGTTTCATCTTAAAATAAATGAAACTCTTGCGGCGAGATCCATGCGCAATATTCCGCGGATATATACCTCCAGCCCTTCGTTTAATGGCAATTCAGTACCCGATATTACTACAGCACAAAAACTGGTCCGGCAGTATAAAGCAGAAGGTTATCATTTTTTAAAAATACATCCTGGTATAAAAAAGGAAGTATATGATGGGCTGGCCCGCACAGCTAATGAAGTAGGCATTGCATTTGCAGGCCATATTCCGGTGGAAGTCGGTGTGACCCATGCTATTCAAGCGGGACAATTGACCGTTGATCACCTGGATGGATACATCGAGGCCCTGGCACCGCCGCTGGCCGACCTGACTCAAAACGGGTTTTTTGGATTCCATCTTACAGACAAAGCCGATATGGCCAAACTTAAAGGCCTGATCGACCTGACCAAACAAAAAGGTACCTGGATTGTCCCTACCCAGAGTTTGTTTACCCGATGGTTTTCACCTACCGATCCCAACCAGATGATGCAGGAATTAGAACTCAGTTATATGCCTTCCAGGACACGCTTTGCATGGACCCAAAGTAAATCTAACCTCATTAAAAATCCCGAATACTCTGAAGCCAGGTTCAACCGATTTTTGGATATCCGTAAAAAGATCCTGTTTGCTATGCATCAATCCAACGTCAATCTGTTGTTAGGTTCGGATGCACCTCAGGTGATGAATGTGCCCGGATTTTCTTTACAACATGAAATGAAGTCCTGGGCTGATGCCGGTATTCCCAATTGGAAAATTTTACAAGCAGCTACTTCTGAAGTCGCGCGTTTTTTCAAAGCCGAACGCGAGTTTGGAGATGTGGCTCCAGGACTGGCCGCTGACCTGATTTTATTGAATGCTAATCCGGTAGAGGATATCAAACATATGCAGGCGATTTCCGGAGTCATCAACAAGGGCATCTGGATGTCTAAGTCCCAAATTGATTCCGAATTAAAATTGATCTCCCAATCGAACCAATAAAACAAAAAGGAGACAAATATTAATTAACTTCAATTCGTAATTCGACTTAATTCTTAATTCTTAATTCTTAATTCTTAATTCCTAATTCCTAATTGTCTATGACCGCATTTTGGGCAGAATGTATTGGCACCGCTATATTGATCATCATGGGCAATGGGGTGGTTGCCAATGTTTGTTTGCAACGCACTTATGGAAATCAATCCGGTTGGATAGTCATCACGTTTGGTTGGTCAATAGCCGTATTTATTGGTGTTTTGGTAGCTGCCCCCCATAGTGGCGCTCATCTTAATCCCGCCGTAAGCCTTGCTATGGCGATGCTGGGTAAAATCAGCTGGGGATTGGCCGTCAATTATATGATCGCTCAACTGATGGGTGCTATGATCGGCGCAACGATGGTTTACCTTGTATACCGTGACCATTATAATGCCACCACCGATCGGGGAGCTAAGCTGGCAACCTTCTGCACAGCTCCCGCAATTAAAAACCCTATCAACAATTTGTTGATGGAAGCTGTTGGTACGTTTGTATTGATCTTTGCCGTCCTGCACATGGTATCCCCGGACTATAAACTGGGGGCCTTGGATGCATTGCCTGTGGCACTTACGGTATTGGGGATCGGTCTCAGCCTGGGTGGAGCCACTGGCTATGCTATAAACCCTGCGCGGGACTTAGGCCCCAGAATCATGCATGCTTTATTGCCGATCGCTGATAAAAAAGACAGTGAGTGGTCATACAGTTGGGTTCCAATCCTTGGACCGGTATTGGGTGCGATCGCTTCAGCCGGACTCTATGGCCTTTTGCATTAACGCTATTCAGTGAAACGCACCAGCCTTCAGTAGCTATCGAGACACGATGCTCCAAATACCATTTACTATCACTATTTGACACTATCTGCCGGCATTCCGCCATCCTTACTATTTAAAATATTCAATACATCTCTGGTGATATCATCCGCAGGATTGCCCAAAAGAATTTGACCTCCTTTGATATAACTGAAGATATAATGGTAACCTCTTTCAGATTTAAGTTTTTCCAGGGCACTGATTAATACCTTTTGAAGGCGGTCATTAATGGCAGTGCCTTCATCTACAATTTCTTTGGCCAATTTATCCCTTTCCGCTATAAGGGTTTGTTGTTTGGCTCCCAATCGCTGCTCCTGTTCTTGAATTTCTTTTGGGGTAAGTAACCCTCCCTGAATCCGTTGTTGAATAGTGTTCACTTCATTTTCCAATGCCCTGCCTTTGTTACCGAGCCGGGTATCAATGTCCAGTTGTTTTCTGTCGAGCACATCTTTCTCTTTTCTGAACTGGGTATAATTTTCCAGCACCGAATCTGCATTGACATAAACGATACGCAGACCCGATCCATCTGCTGCAACCGAAGCTTTCGTCCCCGTTCCCGTTTTGTCATAAACTTTAAAATATAAATTGGCCAGGGCGAGGGTCAATATGCCGACAATGATCCAGGGTAATGATTTCATGAATTTTTTTTAATTAAATTGCGACAAAGGTAATACAATCGACCAAAAACCATTCATGGATAAACAGAAGGGTGAGCCTCTCCTGACTTTTACTGCTAAAGGGATCTACTGCCCCCGGGCCGATGTCTATATTGACCCTCATAAACCTGTGAGCCGTGCTTTGATTACCCATGGACACAGTGATCATGCTATCCTCGGGCACCGATATTATCTATGCACGGCCCTCACGGCGGCTATCCTGAAATACCGGTTGGGTAGTTTTATACAGATTCAAACGGTCGAATACGCCCAACCTGTCCTGATCAATCAGGTAAGATTCAGTTTTCATCCGGCCGGTCATATTCCCGGATCAGCACAAATCAGGGTGAGTTACCTGGATGAAATCTGGGTAGTTACCGGTGATTACAAAACAGAGGTGGATGAAATCTGTGAAGCTTATGAATTGATCCCATGCCATACCCTGATCACGGAAACCACTTTTGCTTTGCCTGTTTACCAGTGGAAACCTCAAAAACAAATTATTCGCGAAATTCTCGAATGGTATAACTACAACCTGAATTCCGGTCAGACGACGGTTCTGCTGGCCTATGCCCTCGGCAAGTCCCAACGCCTGATACATCATATTCCTGCAGATATCCCGGTCTATACCCATGGGTCTGTGGAGCAGACTACGGAGGTGCTCAGAAAGGCGGGACTTGGGTTACGTCCCACGATACCGGTGTCCTCCAGGGTCAGCAAAAAAGAAATCCAGAAAGGAATAACCATTGCTCCTTCTTCCGTCTTAAACAGTCTCTGGATCAGGAGCCTGGTCAATCCTGTCACCGCGACGATTTCCGGGTGGATGGCCCTGATAAATAATCGCAAAAAGCAAGCCGCTGATCATGGTTTTACTTTATCTGATCATGTAGATTGGCCCTCATTAAATGAGGTAATAAAACAATCGGGGACACAAAAAGTATTTGCTACCCATGGATACACCTCCTTGTACGTCGACTGGCTTTGCTCCAGGGGATACGATGCCGAAATCGTCAGCAGCGCTAAGCAGCCAGCAACCATCAAGGCTCCCGAAACCATTCCTTTTGAAGAAGAAGATTGAACGGGTATGCTGAATGAATTTGCAAAAGTATACCTGGCTACCTTATCCGGCAAAGATCCGTCGATCAGGGCTGCCGCTCTTAAATCATATCTGGATCAGGCCCAGGAAGATGATAAACGAATGGCTATACACCTATTAAACGGGTATAAATCCATTGTACAGGTCAAAAGGACAGATCTGACTCAATGGTTGTTGGAATATAAAGATTTGCCCGATTGGTTGATTAAAGAAAGTCATACTGTCACCCGTGATTGGGCCGAAACCTTTGCTTTGATTGTTGGCAATCCGGATATCCGGACCTCAGGATTAACCCTCCATGAGTTGGTGTCTCAGTTGTCGGAGCCTAAGACCTTAAAAAAAGAACTCAGACATTGGGTGGAATCGATGTGGTCTACATTGTCCCCTGAAGAACTTCTTTTATTCCACAAACTGATTTTAGGAAGTTTTAAAGCGATTAAAGAAAAAAACTTTCTGGCTGTTTTTTTGACTGCGTATTATCAGGCAGACCTCCCTTTAATCACCTTGAGGTTAAATCGACCAACAGATCGGAGGGAATCGTTTTCTTCATTGATTGATCCAGATTGGGATACCAGTGAACTGGCTGCCAAACCGTATACCTTTAACCAACCGCAACTTCACAAACCTGAACTCCAGGTGCTGGGGACTGCCGGAGAGTGGTATGGCGAACCATTTTTATCCGGGCAACGCGTTCAGCTGATCCACCGAAATCAGGATTTTTACGTGTGGACACCCGATTTAATTTTATTGGCTTCACCTCCTTTGCCACTTATCCGATGGTTGCAGTCCCTTCCTGCCGGGATCGTATTGGATGGGGTTATTCAAAGATATATAGATCCCTCCGTTTCAGAAACTGGGTTATCAAAATCCCATCATGAAGACCGTTTCATCGCCCTGGATATCCTGGAATGGGAGTTTATGGACTTAAGGGATACCCCCCTTCTTCTTCGCAAACAGCTCCTCCGAAAAATCGGCCTGGAAATAAAAGAACCCTCCATAAGTCTGGTTTTCCATCAGGATATAGAGGAATGGGATCATATTAAACCTGATTTTTATCCCGATGGTTGGGTATTAAAAAGAAAAGATGGTTTATACCATCCTGAAGTCAATCGCTGGTGGCGTTTTAAATCCCTAAAAAAACAACTATATACCATCCTGATGTACACCGAAGCGCTACCCCGTCAAAACCACACCTACCTTTGTACTTTTGGCATTTACAACGATAAACAGGAATTAATCCCTATAATTAAACTCTCTTCTGATCAACTGGGTGAAGCCCAAATGACCCAATTGCATTATTGGATCCAGAATAATGTCATCCAGAAATTTGGGCCGGTGCGCGTCGTCAGGCCACAACAGGTTTTTTTAGTTGACTTTGATAAATCGATAAAAAATCAACGGTTAAAATCAGGGTATACACTCAAAAATGCACAGATTAAAAAATGGGAAACCAAACCAGGTCCTGTACATAAAATTGGTTTGTTGGAAACATTAAAAGACCAAAATTGAATTTCATTACTTTCCCGGTTAAGAATCAAAAGCTATATTTAAAAAAATATAATATATAACACACTTGATTTTAGTGTACATAACTTTAATTCTTTGATAATTCTGTTGATCGAAGAATCCATTCCATTGATCTACAAATATCGGGATATGGTATAGTATAACGCCCGGCAAGCTCAGAATCACTCAATTTTGTGCCTTCAGATCAATTAAATATGATTAAGCAGACAATACTCTTTATTTTATTAGCGGGTGCATTTGCCCAGCCTTCTTATGGGCAATTTCAAATGGGAGGCACTACCGGCCCGACCATTACAGGGAAAATAACAGGCACCATCATTGACAGTTCGAACCGGGATGTGGTAGAATTTGCAACCATTGCACTCCGAAGGGCAGGCAGTACTAAAGACATCAACGGCACGCTGACCGATGAAAAAGGGGCATTTAAGCTTGAAAATGTATCTGCCGGTAAATATGAAGTGGTGATTTCTTTCCTCGGTTATAATACCAAAACCATACGAAATATTGAGCTGACCCCTAAAAAGCCAGATGCTCATATCGGTACCATATTATTGGAAGTGCAGGGTGTGGCACTCTCTGAAGTCACTGTAGAAACTCAATCCAGCCTGATAGAAAACCGGGTGGATAAACTGGTCTATAATGCGGAGAAAGATGCTACTTCTGCAGGCGGTAGTGCGGTAGATGTATTGCAAAAAGTGCCCATGTTATCGGTAGACCTGGATGGCAATGTGAGCCTAAGGGGCAGCACCAATCTGCGCATCCTGATCAATGGCAAACCCAGCGGTATGTTTTCGACTAACGTAGCCGATGCATTAAAAATGATACCTGCTGACCAGATCAAAAGTGTAGAAGTCATCACCAATCCCTCCGCCAAGTACGATGGTGAAGGCAGTGGGGGCATTATCAATATCATTACCAAAAAGAAAAATGCAGAAGGCTCGAGTGGTAGTATCAATACAGCATTAGGGACCCGGCAGAATAATTTATTTCTCAACCTGGGAATTCGCAAGGGTCGTTTTGGAATAAACGGAGGAGGTGGCTCATTCTGGGGTTGGCCCGGCGCTGGAACCAATTCATTGGAAAGAACCAATTTCGTCGGTTCACAATTTGTCAAAACCATTGAGCTGGGTACCAACAAGACCGCCCGGTTAGGGTATTTTGGCAATATCGGTGCAGATTATGATTTTAATGCTTATAACAGCGTCTCCAGTACCTTCAGGGCAAATGGTTTCGGAATGGACCGGAATTCGGTAACCGGAGTTTCAGTGGAAGATCAAATCCAACAATCCTCCTTCAATTATGACCGGACCAATACCAGCGACATCCTGCGCGGGGGATTTGACTGGAATACAGACTTTAAACGAACATTTAAGAAAAAGGACCAGGAATTCGGGCTGGCTTTTCAATGGTCAAACAATAAAAGTATCACCGATAATCTATTCATCACTGAAAATAACCCCGATTATAATTTTAATCAGAAGAGCAACAATGACGGGATCAACAATGAATATACCTTACAGGCTGATTATGTGCATCCGCTTTCTTCAAAAGCCAAACTTGAGGTCGGAGCCAAATCAGTAAACCGGGGGATCAACAGTGACCTGAATTATTTTAATTTTAATTCGGATCAGAATGAATATATCCCGGATGCCGGACGTACCAGCTTGTTTAAATACAATCAGGACGTCATGGCGAGTTACGGATCCGTAACGGTAGGACTGAGTAAAACGATAAACATGATTGCCGGCGCTCGTTGGGAAAATACCCAGATTGACGGCAAATACGCTACGGGGCTTGGTGAAGGGTTTACCAACCAATACAATAATATCCTTCCCAATATTTCTATTTCAAAACAATTAAAAAAATTCAGGACTATTAAATTGGGTTATTCTAAACGGATCCAGCGGCCCAGTTTGTTTTTTATCAACCCCTTTCAAGATGCCCAGGATACCCGGAATATCACCGTTGGAAATCCTTTGCTGAGACCGGAATTGACCGATCAGGTGGAGCTGGCCGTCACTACTTTCCTCAAAGGGTCAATGGTGAATCTCGCCTTCTATGGTAAACATACCAGCGACATCATCGAAAACCTGACTGAAATCCAAAACAATGGTACTTCCCAAGCCACGTACAAAAACGCCGGCGATAATTATTCTTACGGTTTGAATGCATTTAGTTCGGTCAATCTTTCCAAAAAATGGACCCTGCGGGGAAATATTAATATCGGTTCATACAATACCAAGAGCAACCTGACCCAGGAAAATTTTAGTGCAGGTGTACAGTACAATGCGTTTATCATGTCTTCCTTTGATTTTAAAACCAAAGGATTAAAAGCAGATTTATTCGGGATATTCAATTCACCGCGCAGATCGTTGCAGGGCACCACACCCTCGTTTTCAATGTATTCCATTGGCTTGAAAAAGGATATTTTAAAGAAAAAAGGGACAGTGGGTTTTAATACCGTGACGCCTTTCACTCAATTCAGATCGTTTAAATCCAATATTCAGGGAGATAATTTTACCCAGGTTTCGGATTTTAAAATACCCTTTGCTTCTTTTGGCATCAATTTCAGTTATCAGTGGGGCAAAATGAACTTTAATGCCCAACAAAAGAAGAGAGGCGTTAAAAACGATGACTTGAAAGAAGGTGAAGGTGGAGGAGATGGTGGCGGGCAACGCAATTAATGTTGTTATACTTTAATTTCCAGCTGGATTAACAACAAGGTTTGCCTGTCGTTGAGGCAGCGTCTTGCAAGACCGGGTCACAGCAGGGCTGAATAAATTCTACTGATTCCACCGGTGTACAACCTTGCATAGAGGTTACAGCAGAGGTTGCCGTGGTTTTCTCCATCCTATCGTAACGCGGGTCATTAAATTCTGCATCTTCATGAAAATAATATACTTCCCATTCCACGCCATCCGGATCATTGACCCAAAATTTATCCTGCCTGGCAAAACAACAATTGACCCCCATTTCTTCGCGGATGTCCAGACCCAATTCTTTCATCCGCTGGAGGGCCGCTAACATGATTTCCAGGGTTTCAACCTGAAACCCCAGGTGGCCAAAATGAGCCTGTACCCGGTCAGCATGTTCGACAAAGGAGATTATCAGGGACGGTTGATCCAATACATATTTTGCATATCCTGGTTTAATCTTTAACGGGAACCGGCCAAAAAACTGGTTGTAAAATGATATGGTCCTCTCCAGGTTGTTTACATACAGGCTGACATGCATCCGGGGGAAAGCAGAATTATTCATTCCCTAAAAATATTCAAGATTTTCTGAATTCCGGTTTCAGTATTGACTAAACCAGCCAGAATATCATTCATACCAATGCCAAGGCGGGTGTGTCAGTGTTTATCTATTCCACTTCAAGTAGAAAAAATAAACAATAAACCCCAGCGAAGCAATCATAATACCCAGACCAATATGTTGTGCAGGATGGGTAAAAACAGCACTGACAAATATGCCAAAACCGGTAAAAAAGATCAGGCAAAAATATTTAAATGCTTCTTGCAACGGTTTCTGGGGTTCTTGAAACAAAATCTCCCGGGCCAGTTGGTCCGGTGCACTTTTTTCAATCAACCTGTTTTTAACCCGGTGATTCCAATACGCTTCCAGGATACGGAAAAAAAAGTAAAAGGTAATTAAGACAATTAACGAAACGCCTAACAATACATTCTCTTTCATAATTATATTCTTTATGTTGAATTAGACTATTTGTGCTGACTGCAGGTTGCAAGTTCATTGTACTTGTTTTATTTTTTGTTTATACACGGATTCCACATATTTGATTTCGATGATAATAACTACAGCTGCAGCGGCGATACCCAGGCTCAATTGTATTGGCAATTCATATCCAAAATCAATTTTAGGCATGAAAAACAGCACCACACCTACGATAAATGTAGTTAAGGGAATATGCCAGGGCAGATTGAATTTAGGTTTTAAACTGGGTATTAAACTTTTGTGGATGGATTCATATACTTTGGGTTGCAATGTAGGGCCTTCTATTTGTTTCAAGTGTTGATGCAACCTGGTATAGGTTTCTAATCTGGCCTTGCATGCTCCACAGACCAGCAAATGTGCCTGGTCTTGGGGATGTAAGTAAGGCGAAGCAGAAAAAATATAATCCTGCAATACTTGATCGGTCAGATGTGTCATAATCCCAATTCTGATTTTTTATATTTCTGAGATAATCGTTGTGCCAGGTCTGCACGTGCCCGGAATAGATAACTTTTAATAGTCCCTGCGGGCATGCCTGTGATGGTCTGTATTTCTTCAATGCTTTGCTCCTCCCGGTGATACAGCAACAATATTGTTTTATACAAGGGAGGCAATTGATCAATCTCGCGGTCCATTATTTTTTTGAGGTCTGTCGACATCGATTCCTCCAGGGGGTCCGGATGGGAGGAAGCATTGATCAGTAAAATATCCACGTTATCCAGGGGCAGATTTTTCTTCGACTGCAGCTCGGTCAGGCAGTAATTGTAGGCAATTCGGGCAATCCAGGTACTCCGTTTACAATCAAAACGGAATCGGGCAAGGTGCTGAAACACTTTAATGTAAATTTCCTGGACCATATCCTCGCGGAAAACTTCTTTGCTCACCAACCGGTTTACAATCTGTTCCACCAAGGGTTGTGAGATTTGAATAATATGCCGGAAACTCTCTGTCCGTCCGGAAAGCACTGCTTCCACATATTGCCTTTCTTCGTTATTTTTCAATCTTCACCGGTAGTATATATTCAATAGATCAAATTTGGGCAATTCCGGTTGCAAAAAACAGCCATCGGCCTGAAATACTACGAATTAAAATAAACAGACTGCACTCTGACAGCCCTGTACATACTTTCCGGCCTAACGATAACAACCAAAATCAGGTACCGGAATAGTCATTAATATTTTCATTGATTCAAACCTTCCGGGATCAATTTTGTTTGAAAAGCTATGAATAAAATGGGATACCTTTTTTTAACCTTACTGGTTTCGACCACCTGGGTTTTTGCTCAGAATACAGGGAGTATTACCGGAAGGGTTTTGGACAAAAACACCCAATTACCACTCGAAGCAGTCAATATTCAAATAGAAGGGACCAGTAAGGGGGCTTCGACGGATTCTGCTGGTTTCTTTCAGCTGGCTAATGTTGAGGTTGGCACCTACAATGTTTTATTTAGCAGTCTCGGCTATAAACCCTTTACCCTTTTCAACAGTGTAATCAACAGCGGGAATGAAAACAATTACACGATTGAGCTGGAAGAAGAAATACGGTTGCTCAATGAAATAGTGATACGGGGCAATACCCGCACCGTCAAAGCAGCTACTATTGAAACCCCTCTTTCCGTCCAGAAAATTACTTCAGAGGAAATAAAAAGTAGTCCCGGAGGCAATTTTGATATCAGCAAAGTCATCCAAACCCTTCCCGGCGTAGGGGGAGGTGCCGGTGGCGGCAGTTTTAGAAACGATATCATTATCCGTGGTGGGGCCCCGAATGAAAATGTATTTTATATCGACGGTATCGAAGTACCTGTCATTAACCATTTTCAGACCCAGGGTAGCAGCGGCGGCCCTCAGGGTATACTCAATGTGAGTTTTATAGAGGAAGTCAAACTTACTTCTTCTGCTTTTGATGCTAAGTACGATAATGCCATAAGCTCAGTATTCCAGTTTAAACAGAAAAATGGCAACCCCAATCAGGTGCAGGGGAATATCCGTTTGAGTGCCACCGAGTTTGCCACCACCTTCGAAGGGCCTTTATCCCCACAAAAATCCAGTTTTCTGGTTTCTGCACGAAGGTCTTATCTGCAACTTTTATTTCAGGCCATTGATCTGCCCATCCGACCAAATTATTGGGATTTTCAAACCAAGCTCACGCACCAATTTAATGCCAGGACAAGTCTGACCTTTATTGGTATTGGAGCCATTGATGAATTCAGGTTTGCAGCGCCTAAAACCAGCACCCCTGAAAAATTGTATCTGATCAATTCCAGTGTCTTGGTAAATCAATGGAATTATACTACCGGCGTGGTCTTCAAACACCTTATTACCAATGGATATTGGAACCTGGCCTTCAGCCGTACGACGTTTAATAACAATATTGAGAAGTATGAAGACAATCAAAACCCGGGACCTGACAGTAAATCCCTGGACCTGACATCGAGAGAGACTGAAAACAAATTGCGTTTTGATGTTAACCAAACGCTTGGAAAATGGAAATTGGCCTATGGTGTCTCTGCACAGCTCGCAGAATATCAAAATGAAACGTTTAGTGTCATCCGAAAAGAAATCCGGAACCAACAGAATGAAGTGATTCAGCCAGGTTTGACCTATCAATTCAACAGCCCTTTAAATCCATTTTTTAAACTAGGCGGTTTTGTACAGGTTGGTCATCGCTTTGCAGGTGAACGGCTGGGTGTCAGCGCGGGTATACGAACCGATATGAACACCTTTACTCAACAGGGAATGTCGGCACTAAAAACGTTGTCCCCCCGCTTATCCCTGAGTTACACCTTATCCGATCAATGGACACTCAATGCTTCTATAGGAAGGTATTTCAAACTCGCGCCATACACGATACTGGGTTTTGCTGATGAACGTCAAACGCTGGTTAATCAGGATGTAGATTATCTCAAAAGCACCCACTATGCAGCCGGATTGGAATACCTGCCTGGTGAAGATCTGCGTTTTACGGTAGAAGGATTTTACAAACGTTATGGCCATGTGCCGGTTTCCAGCCGCACGGGTATTTCGTTGTCCAATCTGGGCACAGACTTCACTGCAGTCGGAAATGAAACAGTAATAACCAGCGGAAAAGGAAAGGCGTATGGTGTTGAATTTTTCGCACAAAAAAAACTTACTGACCGCTTTTTCGGGATCCTGTCCTATACTTTTTACCGAAGCCTTTACAGTGGTTTCGATGGAATCCTCTTACCCAGCAGTTGGGACAACAGGCATTTGCTGTCCCTTACCTGGGGATATAAATTTAAACGCAACTGGGAGCTGGGACTTAAATTCAGATTTCAGGGGGGGGCACCGTATACCCCGTTTGATGAGTCCACTTCCAGACTTAACTATTTATCCCAGGGCAGCGGCACACCAGATTACAACAGGCTCAACAGCCTCCGTCTCGGTGGGTTCAATAGTTCTGATCTTCGTTTGGATAAAAAATGGAATTTTCGAAAGACTACCCTGGATTTGTTTTTGGATGTGACCAATTGGTATCTCGCAAAAAATCCCGCCGTTCCGGAATATACTTTTGTGCGAAATGCCGCTAATACTGCATTTGTGACCACCGACAATAAACCTTTACAACCAGACGGGAGCAATGCTATCCCTACCCGGGTCAAAAATGACGATCCCTTTTTTACGCCTACTATTGGTTTCATCGTTGAGTTTTGATCACAGGGTTTAATCCAATCCGCTTTGCCGGTTAAACTCTATAGGCCCATGCTGACATTGATGTCCATTTAACTACACCAATCGTCGTATCCCATTAATGTGAAATGACTGTGCTGTCCCGTAAAGCCATCCATTGTTCATAGTGTTCAAAAAATGAAGGTATCAGATAATCTGACAGCGGACAGGGTGCATTGAATAAACCACATATCCCTAACTTGTAACTCGGGTCAATGGCAATCTCTGCCCGGAATTCATTAGCGTATCCACCATGATAGTAGCGGTGATGGTCACCCATATCCAGAATTCGCCAACCTAACCCATAATAAGACTGGCTGACACCGGGCCAGTAATTATAGTCGCGACGATGATGGTCTGTATTAATGCGGGGGGCAAACATACTGTCCAGTGCCTGCTGGCGGATCATTTCCGGATATTGACCCATCAATACTTTTATATAGATGGCCATATCGGAAGCGGAAGCGTTGATACCTCCGGCTGAAACCACATTATAAAATTTAGTTGAAAGGGGAACCTGGCGATAATGATTAATGCTATCCCGTCTGTGTGGCGCGGCTGCATTGGTATCCTTGAGCATTTCTTCGTACGTAAAACTCAAGTGCTGCAAATTAAGCGTTTGGACCAATTCCCTTTTAAGCAATGAAGAAAAAGGGGTTCCACCTGAGGCCTGTTCCAAAATTTTTTCAATCATCGCAAACGCTGCATTCTGATAGGCATATCGCTGTCCGGGTACCAGGTTGAGTGGAACGGTTTTAAATAAGGGGATGATAGCAGAAAGGCTCATCCCTTCTTCCACCAGATTGGTGTAGCTGTGGTAAGGTAGTCCGAGGCTGTGCGATAACACCTGGGTGACTGTTATTTTAGGTGTTTCACTAATGGGATTAAGCGCAAAATCAGGAATATATTTTATGACCGGATCATCCCAGTGTAATAAACCCTGGTCAACCAATTTGGCAGCCAGTAATGCAGCAAAACCCTTGGAAACACTGGCCAGTCGGAAAACCGTTTCTCCATCTGTTTTTAGACCGGTGGAGAGATTAGCGATTCCGTATCCCTGAACCCAGGTCATCACCGTATCTTTTACGATGGCCAGCGCTGCGCCGGGGCAATTGCAAATAGCCATTTGGTGTGAAAAGTAATCGGAATACGCCAGTATGAAAGAATCCAGTGCGGTTAATTTTTTTACCTGGGGTTGGATCTCTGCATTGGAATGTGCACAATGGATCCCAGTTGAAACCACCATCATTCCAGATAAGAATACAACCAACCGTAAAAAAGTCAAAGCATGAATTTTATTACGCGCAAAGAACAAACTTTATTATTGATGTTCAAAATCATCGAATTCGTCTTCCAGCCTTTTGGATTGTTTGATCAGATTTTGATCCTGGACGTTCAATGAGTTGTAGGCGGCACAATTCATTTCAATACCGATCCTATCCGGTTTAAAAAAAGTGGAAGTCAGATCCCACTGTACCCGCGGATCATTCTCCAGCTTTTTTAAAAACTCGGCAAATATAGGTTTAGCCATGACAGAGCCTTGTCCCTGGGCCAATGATTTAAATCGGATCCAGGGAAGGTCACCCCCAACCCAGGTTCCTATCACTAATTTTGGAGTGATGCCCATATACCAACCATCCTTATAACTATTGGTAGTCCCCGTTTTACCTCCGTGTTCAGTTTTGACTGTCCCGTCTCTTACCGGTGAGGCGCGTTTGAGCAAGTCCACCATTACATAATTGACCCCTGAAGGCAGGGCCCTGGACTCTTCTATTTTAGCCTGATAGATCACTCTTCCGTTTTTGTCTTCTATCCGGTCAATAAAATAGGGTTTGATGTATTTACCATCATTTGCAAAAGTGGTGTAGGCACCGGTCATCTCCATCACGGTGAGGTCAGATGAACCCAGGCAAATAGAAGGTTGACGGGGCACCCTGAACTCACCATCCGGCCTTCTTTTTGAGCTGTCAATACCCATGGCATTTACCAGGCCGCAAACGATTTCAGCGTTGCCTAATTCTTTCATCAAAAATACCGAGACGGAATTGACAGAGTAAGCCAGACCCTGGTAGAGATTGAGCGGCTTTTCTGTCCATCTCCCTTCAGAGTTTTTAGGTGACCAGGAGGATATCAGGTGAAAATTTCCTTCTCCTGGTGAAATTGTATAAGGGCGGTCCACCACCTGAAGGCAGGGGGAAATTGCTTTAAAACCGATAGCGGTAGCATAAACAAAAGGTTTGAAGGTGGAACCTACCTGCCGGTCTGCAGTAATATGGTCGAATTTAAAATACCGGTGTTCAATACCGCCCACCCAGGTTCGGATCTTACCAGTGCCTGGTTCAATAGCCATGGTGCCGGTTTGTAAAAACATCTGCATATACATGAGGCTGTCCATTGGGGTCATAGAGGTATCCTTTTCATGATTTTCATTGTAGTCAAAGATTTTCATGCGCACCCTCGCATTGAATTGTTTGTCTACCTCTTTGGTGACATTGGCCCAGGCTTTTTTGACATCGTTCCAAACAGGATCGCCAAGCAAGTCGCGGTATTTGGCAGCCCGTTCGGTACTTAATACATTTTGTTTCATGTATTCCTCCAGTTTTCCCTTTTTACGGTCCTCGTCCAGCATTCTGAGAATATCGTTATCTGTCAGGTTGAAATCAAATTTTCTATCTATACTGTCTGTCAGCAAGGC
>Ga0163150_10004867_pt1 | contig 17626 bp, 19 predicted proteins | sample OliLakLV19P2IB_FD_148628 | JGI IMG/M metagenome (GOLD analysis project Ga0163150, IMG submission 148628) | Freshwater microbial mat bacterial communities from Lake Vanda, McMurdo Dry Valleys, Antarctica - Oligotrophic Lake LV.19.P2.IB | ecosystem: Environmental > Aquatic > Freshwater > Lake >...
ATATAATGCTTTGTAGCACTATATATTATTTCTTGAGCAATTTTCCAACGATTGTATCAAATTGTTTTCTGATTTCTTCTGACATAATATCACGACTTAAATTATTTTGTCTTGGGCGGATATTAATCATCGAATTATAATCTATTTCTCCTGTTTCTAAATCCAATCCGCCACCCCAAAGATTTTCTTGTTTGGAACCATTTCTTAAAAGAAGTTGTTCCCCCTCAACATGTCGTTTTCCACCACCAGCTAAAATTCCTCTTTCAGCATCAATAACAATTTTGACATATCCATCCAAATCCTCTGCCATATCTTGAATTTCATCATTTGTTGCTTTTCTATCAAGTATTAAAATCATGCAAATAAAATATCACTTACTAAACAATTCCTCAAGGAGTATTTGAGACCTGCCGATCCGGGATCGTCAGCGGCTGAACCATTCTTCAAGTACTTTTTTAGCTATTGGACCGGCAATATTTGATCCTTCTCCACTTGATTCTGCAAGTACTGTTACGATAATTTCCGGGTCATATGCAGGAGCAAAAAGTGTAATCCATGAGTGTGGAAGTGTATCTTCATCTCCGTGTTGTGCCGTACCAGTTTTGCAGGCAACTGGTATCTCTCTCCATTGTTTTAATTCACCCGAAACTGTGGCTTCAGATGGAAGAAAAAAGTTCTTATCATCTATTTTTAATTTTTCATTTTTAATTTTAAATTTGAACAGTGGCCATCCCACTCCACCCGGGGCACAACTTTCAATCATACCGCGAGTTATAAGTGCAGTGCTTTTTTGATTCAAAATTGAATCTTTTATTACTTTCGCATTTTCGTTTTTTAATAAATGCGGTTTATACAACGTCCCATTATTTGCGATAACTTGGGTCAATGCATTTACCTGCAATGGAGTTGTGAGCAAAAACCCCTGTCCAATTCCATAGTGATACGTATCTCCTAAATACCACCCTTCTCCGATCTCTTTTTTCTTCCAATCAGGATTAGGCACTATCCCTTTTGATTCCCCTTGTAAATCTATTCCCAGTTGTTCTCCCAGACCAAACTTGTCAGCCATCAAAGATAGCTTAGTGACTCCAATTTTTCCGGCTAGTGTATAAAAGAAAATATCATTTGATCTCGAAATTGCTTTCACTACATTTACACTACCATCTGTTTTTCCATGTTGGGTAAAGAACCAGTTAGAAAAAGAAAATTCTCCTACATGTATTATTCCCGTATCTTCTATCTCGTATGACTCATCAATAATGCTTTCTTGAAGACCTGCAGCAGCAGTGACAAGCTTGAAGGTCGAGCCTGGCGGATAGGTCCCAGATATGGCGCGATTTAAAAATGGCTGAGAAGTAGTATCTGATAATAGACTGGAAAGAGTGAGATATGCAGCATCTGTTGCGACTTCATAACTCTCCCCTAACGTAAATAAATTAGGATCAAAACTCGGCTTTGATACGAGTGCCACAATCTCCCCTTTTGGCAGTGATGCAATGACCACTCCTTTTTTTACATCCTTTAATGCTTCATATGCTTTTTTTTGGACATTTGCATCAATATTGAGCTGAATATCTTCTCCCGCAACAGGATCTGATTGTCCGAGGGTTCTGATTTTTTTACCCGAGCTGTCTACTTCTATAAGTGTTTTTCCATCTACTCCTGTCAACCTTTTCTCAAAAAATTGCTCAATACCCATTTTGCCTATTAAGTCCCCTGAGACATAACCGCTATATTCAGTACCATTCAACTCATCTTCTGACACCTGACCAATATATCCAATCACATGAGACAAACTTTCCTTATACGGATAAAGTCTTAGTTGATCTACTTCTAAATTTTTCTCACCCTTAGCAATAAGACTTAGTGCTTTTTCACGACTGAGGAGAACAGTTTTGTCTTTTTCTTTTTTGCGAAACCCGGGGACATTAAAAACTAATGGATTATTATTACGATCAAAGATTATACCTCTGGGTGCATGTACAATTTCCGTACGAATTCTATTGCTGTCTGATAAACTCCTGTAATTTCCCCCTTCTAGTATCTGCAGCCAAAAAAGCCGTGATACAAAAACAACAAAAAGGAAAACCAGTCCTCCTAAAAGGATATAACTACGAAAATAATTCTCTGAAAATGATTCATCGTAGGATCTTTTTGTACGCTTCTTTCCACCAGTTATGTAGTCACCAAATGCAGCACCGTGTTTCATACCATATTTATCCTATAAAAGATCTCCTCTTTCTCTTAAGAGAGAATAACAAAAAGAGAAATATTGCAGCCGACACGATACATGACTGAATCAAGATATTTTGTGAACCAACAAGATAAAGATATATGACACTTCCTAACAAGGTAATACTTGCAATAAATCGTTTGGATTCTATTTCAAATTTTCTCTCATATACCGTAATAAGAAAAACGAAAACAATAAAGAAAATGCTTAATATCCCTAAATCCCGGACAAGTAAAATGTCTAACAAAATACCAGCCAAAAATGCCAGCATGAAAATTACTGAATCACGTGTGAATACATAGGTGATCACCAAAAATGGGATAACAAGCGGAAGAGAGACAAAACTTCCCTGGAGAAATATAACAAATAAAAATATGGCAGTTAGCAGTTTACCCATTCCGAGAGTTCACTATAGTATATTTAAGGGTTTGTTTCAACAATTATAAAAGCGTGATCAAGATGAGAAATGGTAAGTAAGCTTTTTATTTTTGCTGTTTGGAAAATTGCGCTCGGAGTTTTATCGACCGAGATAACTGTACCAATAACCAGACCTTGCGGAATTCCGGATCCATCAACTTGTATATCCCCAGACGTAACAACCTTGTCATCTTTCTGCAGCTTGTCGGATAAAACAACATTCTCCAAAACAAATTCTCCATTCCCTTTCCCTTTCACCACGCCTAATGCTTGTGTATTGATCGTTTTGGCAGAAAATGAACTTTTTTCATTTGTTACAAGATCTACTTGGGAATAATATTTTGACGTTTTAACTATGATTCCTATAAAATTATCTTTATAAATTACTGCTTGGCCTTTTTTAACATTGTCTGCCTCACCCTTATTGAGAACTATTTTTTCAAGTTGAGAAACACCGGGAATAAATTGAGAGACACCAACAACATCTGCGGCAACGAGTGACTGACTTCTTATAATGGTTGTTTGAAACTGATCTTTTAATGCAGAATTTTCTTTTTTTGTCTCGTGTATTTCAACAAGTTTTTTTGTAAGTTCTGCATTTTTCTCCTGCAGCTTTTGAAGATCTGAGTTGAGAACTTTTCCAGGAAATTGAAATCCAGAATAAAACATTTTCTGAATTGGTGAAACGCCCAGCTCTACAATCCCTCGAACAAAATGAATAAGTGGATTATTAGTGAAGATGATACAAACTATAGCTATTGACAGGAAAACAAAAAAAGCAGAATTTAGTTCTTTTCGTTTGTTCATACAATTTTATATTTGTCATCTCGAGCGAAGTCTCGCCAAAGGCAGACGAGTCGAGAGATATCACAATAATTAATGAGTTTTTATCTCAGAAAGAGTTGGATTAGTTCTTCGAATAAGTGTTAATTTTTTTATTCTACTCCATTTTTTAATTTGTTTTTCTCTCACAATTGCGTTTATTGGATCATTGTACATCTCGTAATAAATCAGCAGGTGAACATTATATTTTTTTGTGAAACCCTCTACAAAATTATTTTTATGTTCCCAAACTCTTTTTATTAAATTGCTCGTAATGCCAATATATATTGTCCCGGATACATTTCGAAGTATATAAACGTAATACTGCTTCTTCACTTATAGATCCCTCCATGCGTCCTACGGACTTGGTCGGGATGACAAGATCACTATATTGTCATTTTAACCCACCGGTTACTTTAACTTGAGCCAGAAGTGAATTATCTTCCAATACCTTCCCCGTACCTTTGACAACACTTAGTAGTGGTTCTTCAGAAACAATTACAGGCATCTTTGTTCTTTCCACAATAAGATGATCAAGTCCAGCAAGCATTGCCCCACCACCAGTGAGTAGAATACCGTGCTGCAAAATATCTGAGGTTAATTCCGGCGGGGACGCTTCCAAAACATCTGCAATCGCTTCAGTTATTTCTCCTATTACAGGAGATAAAGCTTCTCGTATTTCCACCTCAGTAATTCGAAGACTTCGAGGAAGCCCTGTTTCAATGTCCCTTCCCCTTACAATAGCCATTTTTTCTGACTCACCTTCATTTTTCTCGGTCTTTAATCTTTTTTTTGGACTCTCTTTATATGCGCTTCCTATTTTTATTTTAATATCTTCGGCTGTTGTTTCTCCCAATAACAATCCATGGCGAAGTCTTATATAATTTATGATCGCTTGATTCATTTCATCCCCCGCAATTTTTAAGGATTTATTGACTACAATCCCCCCAAGAGAAATCACTGCAATTTCTGTTGTTCCTCCGCCAATATCAACAACCATAATACCTGTTGGCTGAAATACAGAAATTCCTTCTCCGATTGCTGCCGCCATTGGCTCCTCTATTAAATATGCTGACCGTGCACCGGCCGATAATGCTGCTTCCCATACCGCACGTCGTTCTACTTCAGTTACTGCTGAAGGAATTCCAACAACTACCTTTGGCCGAGCCCAAATAGTTGGCATAAAACCGCTAAATTCATGAACTTTTTGTACATAGTGGGCAATCATGGCAGTTGTTGCGTCAAAATCAGCTATCACTCCCCCCTTGAGTGGACGAACGGTAATAAGAGCAGCAGGAGTTTTCCCGACCATACGTCTTGCCTCAGTTCCTATTGCAATTACTTTTTTTGATTTTTTATGCATTGCAACAACTGATGGTTCTCGTATTACAATCCCTTTTCCTCTCACCCAAACCAACGTATTTGCAGTACCCAAATCGATTCCAATATCATGGGAGAAAAGTGAGAAAAAAGAGTCAAGCATCTTGTAAATATTGTAACATACCCTTAAGAGGCCCGATTAGTTATTGCAGAAAAGTATAGAGTCTGATATTTTAAATAATATGGTCGACATTTCTACTGAGATTCAAGGATCAAAAAATTCTCGACTAGATGATATCATGGGAAGAATTGAAAGACACAGCAATGATGAACAAAATGGGGCTGTCTCACTTTTCAAAGACGTACCAAAACCTAATCCTGAGGACCCCGAAAAACAAGCTCAATATGCTGCAAATACTGTTTATGACGGTATGATGATTACTCTTAGTGAAATTGCGGCTTATGCAGTAAGAAGGGCAAAAAAGAATGATCCTTTGGCAAAAGATTATGAAGCAGTTGCAAGAGCAGTTGAGCCAATGACCCACATCGCGCGTGCGTTAGCAGACGATCAAGTACCTCTGGAAAGAAACATCTGGCTTGAAGAAAGACAACGAGAAGCAAAAGATACAGTTTACGCATATCGGGCCAGAAATTTTACATTGGATGGGAAAGATTACAAAGAGGTAAGAGTATTTATCAGGCCCCACCGTTATGAGCAACCTATTGAGATAAGACAAAGTGCGAGAAAACGTCCTCAAATATCTGAAACTACTCAATCAAGAATGACAATAGATATACTCCCAGCAGATGTTATGGAAAGTGCCGTATCCATTCGTGTGGACAGAGAAGATATGCTTCGAGATTTTGAAATAACCTATGATATAGAAATAGGTAATGGAGACGTGAACCTAATGGATTACCTTGATTTTTCTAAATCAGGAGCATCTCAAATTAACCCTGGTCAAAGAAAAGGTCATCACTTCTCTAGCATGTTAAAAGCTGAAGAATTTAATGTTACTTTTAGTGATATTTTACAAGCTACCAATACGAAATTCGCGGGAATTGCAGATAAAGCCGGACCGTCTTCTACCCCTCCTACAACTCCAAAGTAAATTCATCCCTTCTTGTTGAGATCTAGCAATTGTGATACCATTTATGAAATTTTAAAATGAATAGTATAACTATTTGCAATAAAGTAATTGAATATTCCTTCTACTCCCTTTTCTTCCTTGTTCCTCTTGTTTTTACCAGTAACACATCGGAACTTTTTGAATTTAATAAAATGTGGGTTACTTTTGGGCTCACTATTATTATCGCTGCTTCTTGGACCATAAAAATGGTTCTTCAAAGAAAAATTATTATTCAAAAGACTCCATTTGATATTCCCATTCTTCTCTTTCTCACCTCTCAATTTATCTCAACCATTATTTCACTTGATCCACATGTCTCCTGGTGGGGTTATTACTCCCGATTTAATGGAGGATTTTTATCCCTTCTTTCATATGTTCTTCTCTATTACGCATTTGTTAGCAATTTTTTATCTCGTCATTCCCATGAAAGTATATCTGGCGCAAAGTTTGTAAAGCGAATTCTTTTAGTATGCCTGTTATCTGGAACTATTGTTGCTCTCTGGGGACTACCCGCTCATTTTGGTTATGATCCAACCTGTCTTATTTTTCGCGGATCGCTTGATGTTGCGTGTTGGACAGAAGCTTTTCAGCCAAAGATTAGGATTTTCTCAACACTTGGACAGCCCAATTGGCTTGCAGCATACCTAGCAGTTTTAGTACCGATTTCTATTGCCTTTAGCTTATCGCTACTCCAAAAAATCTCTCATCATGAAAAAAAGTATCAAGTATTAGGTATTAAGTATTACGTATCAGATAAAAAAATTATACTTAATACTTGCTACTTTATACTTACTACAATCTTCTACATAGACCTTATCTATACTCAGTCTCGATCTGGAATAATTGGACTTGCCTCTGGAATTGCAGTTTCCATAGCCGCCATCGCTCTCTTTTTTAGATCACATATTAAAACACAAGCGATTATTTTTATATCACTCACTGGAGGCTTTATAGTCCTCTTTTCTCTTTTCAATGGAACACCATTTAATCCAAAACTTACTGACTTTTTTGCACAGTCAAAAACCCAAACCACACCAGTCATTCAAGGACCGGCACTTGAAACAGGCGGAACAGAATCTGGAAGTATCAGAAAAATTGTCTGGCAAGGAGCAATTGATGTTTGGAAAAGTAATCCTCTCATTGGATCTGGAGTCGAAACATTTGCATTTGCATATTACCAACATCGACCGGCAGCTCATAACCTCACATCTGAATGGGACTATTTATACAATAAAGCTCATAATGAATATCTTAATTATTTGGCAACGACAGGTATTTTGGGTTTGGGTTCGTATCTTTTAGTCATTGGGTGGTTTTTAACTTATATACTTAATCAAGTAAAAACGAAAAGACACAGCGTTCCAATTGATCACGCAATTTTAATTCTTGCACTTGTTGGGTCATACATCTCAATCCTAGTTAGCAACTTTTTTGGATTTTCAATTGTTATAATAAATCTCTTTTTCTTTCTCATACCTGCTTTTACCCTCGGACTTTTGAAATCCGATGAAAATAATGAACATCCTCCCAAACCAACTCCCGCAAGTTTGAGTGTTTCTGCTCCCCAGTGGATGGGAATTGTAATTGTGTGTCTTGTATCTTTTTATATGCTCGGAATTTTGATATTTGCTTGGTTTGCAGATACTTCATATGCTTATGGATCCAATCTGAGCAAAGCCGGGCAATATGTACTGGCAGATCCATACCTACGAAATGCAGTTGAAACAAGCAATGAACCAGTTTTTAAAGATGAATTATCTTATAACAAGGCTGTACTTTCAGTCCTTTACGCCCAAGAAAAAGACGGGACATCTGCTGCCCGACTTGCTCGGGAAGCTGTTGATATAAGCGATGCGGCAATCCAAAACAGTCCAAACAATGTTGTCTTTTGGAAAACGCGTGTCCGTTTGTTTTATACACTCAGCCAGCTTGATCCGGAATATTTAGATCTTGCTCTCCAATCAATTGATCACGCAATAATGCTGGCTCCAACTGATGCAAAAGTCTGGTATACAAAAGGCGTTTTATTAGGTCAAAACGGTCAAATTGATAAAGGGATTGAGGTTTTGACCAAAACAATTTTACTTAAACCCAATTATCGTGATGCGCATTATGCACTAGGACTTTTTTATAGAGAAAAAGCAGTCAATGATTCAAATACAGTAGTTGATCCGCAGTCTCAGAAAAAAGCAGTTGAAAAAATGCAATATGTACTTCAGAACTTTGATCCGAAAGACAAACAAGTCCTTGACTCCCTAAAATCATGGAATGAGCCTATTCCTGAATAAATATAGTATAATAGTCACATGTTTCAGATAATCAGCGCACCAAACGAAGTGCTCTCACAACAAGCAAAACCTGTCCCGATTCGATCGGGAGAAGTAACAAAAATTGATGGTTCTTTGCATAATCTTATTGAAGAGATGAATGAAACTTTGGCTGCTACCACTGATCCTGAAGGAGTTGGACTTGCTGCGCCGCAAATCGGGCGATCGCTGCAGCTTTTTATCATCAAACCCACACCAAAATCAAAAGAACAAATATTTATAAATCCCAAAGTAACACTTATAGAAACAAACGAGCTAAATTCTCCGCCGGTTCAGAATGAGCCTAAAAAAACTAAAGAAGATACCAAATTAGAAGGATGTCTATCACTTCCGGCTATTTGGGGCGAAGTAAAACGTGCCCCTCAAGTACTTGTCGAATATCTTGATGAACAGGGAAAGCCACATACCCAAACATTTTCAGGATTTCCAGCAATTATTATTCAACATGAATATGACCATTTGAATGGTATCTTATTTCCAAAAAGAGTATTGGAGCAAAACAACAAACTCTACAAATCACACAAAGAAAAAGGGAAAGATGTATTTGAGGAAATAGAACTATGAATCCTTATGTATCCGAATGGTTAGTCCAAATCAACCCGAATACGATATTTGTTTGTATTCGGAGAAATAATTCGGATGGATTCGTATGTTAAATGTTATTTTCTTCGGTAATACGAAATATTCTATTATCTCAGCACAAAAAATCCATGAAACTATTCCTCTGACAACTATCGTGACGATACCGGACCGGCTACTAGGGAGAGATAAAACACTTACTCCAAGCCTTGTCAAAGAATTCGGACAATCACATAATATTCCCGTCATAACTACAGATAAGATAGATACAGAAACTATTGAGAAAATAAAAGATTTAAAACCTGATTTTTTGGTTGTTGCTGATTATGGCTTGATCCTGCCTCAGAAACTTTTAGATATTCCCTCTACCGCACCACTTAATATTCACCATTCATTGTTACCAAAATATAGAGGTCCATCCCCTGTTCCATTCACAATTTTATCTGGAGATAAAGTCTCGGGAGTTTCGGTTATCATCATGACAAATAAAGTAGATGCAGGAGATATCTATGCACAAGAAAAATACACACTACAAGGAAATGAAACAAATGACTCTTTGTTAACAAAACTAAATGAAATTGGCGGGGAAATTATTGTTCCTGTTATTCAACATTTTGAAACAGTAACTCCCCAAAAACAAGACGAATCAAAAGCAACATTCACCAAACAATTTAAGAAAGATGACGGATATATAGATATATCAGACAGTATTGATCCTATTAAACTTGACAGAATGATTCGAGCGTACTACCCCTGGCCAGGAGTATGGACCCTCCTTCGCTTAAAAGCTTCGGAAGGGCAAGCAAAATTAAAAATGAAAAATGAAAAAGTAAAAATAGTTAAATTCTTACCAGAAAAGAAGTTGCAGGTAGAAGGAAAAAAACCAGTAAGCATGAAAGATTTCTTAAATGGCTACCCGGAATTAAGAGAACAATTTAAGCTGCTGCAGTAACTTGTGGGGCTTCTTCAATTTGTGGCTTTGGTTTCATTGCATCTTTATAAATTCTTTGACATTTTGTACAAAGACGTACTCTTTTGAGATTATTTCCAACTGGAACTCTCGCGTAGTGTAGGTTAGGTTTGAAGAGCTTTGGGGTTTTTGGTGCTCTTTTTTTCCAACGTCCTCCAGCAACACCGGGGTGATGCTTGTGTTGTTTGCCGAATTGGATTCCTTTTGAACAGTTAAAACATTTCATTGCCATAGACAATTTCCTCGGTTTTTATTATACTTGAAAAGCCTTGGAAATTCAAATTCCAAAATCTTACATTCAGATTCTGGACAAGCTCGCCTCGCTGGAGCTACGGCGAAACGGGCCAGAATGACGTCATCCTGGGGAACGAAGCGACTCCAGGATCTGTTTCGAATTTTCATTAATTATGAACCTTTTTCCAGATCCCATTACCGGAGCAATCATAAGTATTACTATTTTGGTATTTTCGGCAATTTTGCATGAGGTTGCTCATGGATATGTCGCTGACCGGCTTGGAGATCCAACGGCCCGACTCCTTGGTAGACTAACACTGAATCCAAAAAGTCATATTGATCCTTTCTTGAGTATTATTCTCCCCTTGCTCCTTTTTTTATCCGGTTCCCCTGTTCTTTTTGGAGGCGCCAAACCCGTGCCCGTTGATCCATTTAATCTTCGCGATGGACGAAAAGATATGGCACTTGTATCACTCGCTGGTCCCGCAACAAATATAGTACTGGCAATTATCGCAAGTGCTTTTTTCCGGTTGTTTTATAGTATGGGAGCAGTCGGATCGCTTGATATTATTGGAGCAATACTTCTGACCATTATCCAAATCAATATACTGTTAGCAATTTTTAACTTGCTCCCAATTCCTCCACTTGATGGATCAAAAGTATTTGCTCTTTTGCTGCCTGAAAAAGAAGCTCAGTCGTATTTAGCACTCGGAAGTATTGGAATGTTTATTATATTCTTCCTCCTTATGTTCCCAATCGGAGGGTTTTCGCTCGGCAGAATTGTCGGCCAACTCATGAATTTTTCTCTAGGAATCCTACTGCCGTAGATTAAAAATTAAACATACTTCATTTTTGTCAGATTGCTTCGTCGTTTCACTCCTCGCAATGACTCTTTTAAACATGATTGACTTCATCTACTAAATTGTTCTATTCTGGTAGAAATGGGTGAAAAACTCAAATTATTTTTCGTGTTTTTATCTCAAGCGAGTCACAATCGGACATTGAGCTTGGTTTTACTCCTTACTGTGGCTGCAATGGTTCCTCTTACTGTATCTGTACTCCAACAACAACAAGAAATCAGACAACGCGCCGCAGAATGCCAAGATCCCGAAACAGGATTTTTTGTTCCTTGTCCTGAAGAACCAGGAGAGTGCGTAGTTGATTCAGACAAAGCAGAACTCACTAGATCTTGTGGTAATGGAAAATTTCAAAAACTTATACCCTATAAAAGATCTAACGGAATTGGTGGCGAGTGTCCTTACTACGAAGGCCCCTGTAATATTGACCAAGATCCCACTCAAGATGGTTGTGTTGCTGACAAAGACACTCTTACATGCAATGCAACATATCAATGTGCAGAAGTTGCCACATGTCCAACAAACTCTAACAAATGTACTTTGTTATCAACTCCTGGAAAAGCTTGCTCTACTGAATCAGGCACTACAGGAATCTGTAATGCTTTAGGAGAATGTTCTCCGAAGGAAGATCCTACTTGTAATCCTGCGTGCACTGGCGGAAAAGTTTGCAAAAATAATGTATGCGTTGTTCCCAGCACTCCCCCTGTTGGCGGGCCAGGATCTGGAGGAACGTGCACAGTTTCTTCTACAGGTATTAGTTCTGATAAATATCCACAATGTTGTGAAAATGGCGGAGAACAATTTGTGGAAGTCAAAAGAATAAATGGCACGGTAGAGATCTGTGGATATAATGCAACTTCATGTTCTTCTCCAACCCTTCAATGCCCTGCTTCTGGAACTCAAGGCGAGGATTCAGATTGGTGCAAAAATTGCAAAGCAAATCCAGATTGTGCGAGTGACACGGAATATCTAAAACAAGTCTGCGAAAATCCAAGTACCGGAGGCGGGCCTACTAGTGATTCATGTAAAATCTGTATGGAAAGTCCTGAATGTAAAAATAACAAAACAACCTATCTCGGAAATTGCACAGATCGAAGTTCATGGGGAGCAGACAGTCAAGCATGCAAAGACTGTAAAGCTGATGCATCATGCGCTGCAAATGATCTGGCTGTTGCTGAATTTTGTAAAACTCCAACTACCCCAATCTCATATCCGGCTGAAGGATCATGCGGATATCCGCAAACCTGCTTCTTAGGAGATGCAGAAGGAATTCAAGAATGTAGAGGAACTCAGCAAGGAGGAGCATGTAAATATGATCAGTCTGGTAAAGTTGATCCGAGTTGTACCCCTTGTAGAGCAAAAGGTACTTCAGCAAATCAAGCCTCAGATCTTTGCACAGAATTTCCTGGAGTGGGCAAATTCTGTATGTGCGATCTCATTGGATATCCGAAATGTAAAGAAGGAAATACCAATCCTCCCCCTCCATCAGGGCAAGGAAGAGTTTTACTGAGCAACTCTACGCCTCAAAAAGTTACCTGTAAAGCAGATAACAATAAAACTGTTGAAATCAATGGAAATTCTTCAGAACTCATGGATCTGGCCGGCGGAAATCATACTTTAGACTGCGATAGTGGTTCATCAAATACAAATCTTAACAAAAAGGCTGTAAATATTACCCCAGGAACAACAACCGTTCAAACAATTAGCTTGAGAGCAGGGCCTACCCTTCCATCAGGAAGCTGTGAAGTAAAAGTTACTAACAAGGATGAAGAAAATCTCAATTTTAATCTCCTAACTGTCACGTTTAAAGGAACTGGCGGAACTATAGATATAAGAATGGGACAAAAAGGAGATGCTGGTGCGGAAACTGCAAATAGATTTTCTCTGGAAGGATTTTTCTCGCCCAACCTAGGAGATGCTTTTAGCGCAATAGATAAAAATGCGAGTGATGTAGATTCTGATGTGATAACTGTAACCAATTCTTTTTCAGAAACTTTTATACCATCCAAATTCAGAAAGCATACGTGGGAGAAAAAATTCAAAAAAACCCCTGCAATTTTGGACTCCTCAACAACAACCACTGACTTCACGACAGGAACCGGCACATCATATTGGTATCTTCTGGATTCATGTGATGGAAAAGCATCTGAATGTACACGAGTTGCGCAAGTAAAGATTCCCAAAGCAAAAAGTGCTTTCTTTATGTGCTCCGTCCGCGATCAAACTCCATCCACTGATGTTTTAGTATGTAATGGCAATCCAATTTGTGCATACAATGGCGGACCTGATGTCGGAGCTACTGCAAATACTGCATGCCTAGCATGGAAGCGATCGTGCTCCGACAAAGATTACGAGTACTATGATGCTCCTGGAAGTGCACGAAATAGATTGAATATTGATGCATTTTATCCGACAATACATCCATGACCAAAAAAAAGATTTTTATTATAATCGGAACTATAATCCTAACTATTTCAATTGCCGGAATGGCATATATACTGTATCGTCCAGAGGTTTTGCAGCAAACCCCTTTCCAAACGATTTTCCCAACACCTACCCCAACATACGAAGAAGTTTTTCAAGATTTTAAAGAATGGTGAGATCCTGAATCGTGTTCTGGATACAAAAGTAATATGTCGCTACGAGGATTATTCAAACATTTCCCCCTTATCTTTTTGGCAATACTATTTTTCTTTGCATTTATGCTGTATATGACATTTGTTGCTTCCACTGCCAACACATCTACCCCACAATCAATACAACCAACGGCAACTCCTTGACATTGATTGAAATACCTACATATTTTGGCAGCTTTGGGGACGGTCCTGAGATAGCTTGACAAAACAGTCCAAAGTTGAAATACTTTCACTGTGCCAAGACAATCTCGATTTATTTTCAAAAATGCATTCTATCATGTATTTAACCGCGGTCTTAACAAACAACCCATCTTCCATTCAAAAGAAGACTATCTTTTTTTTCTTAAAAAACTTAAGGATCTCAAAAAAAAATACGATCATTCAATATATGCATATTGTCTTATGCCCAACCATTTCCACATTTCAATTCAAACCAGAAAAGATCCAATTTCTAAAATTATGTCCTCTCTAACAACAAGTTTCTCAATGTATTATAACCGCACTTATTTACATTTCGGACCGGTCTTTCAAAATAGATACAAAAGTATTCTGATCGAAAATGATTCATACTTTTTGAAACTCTCTCAATACATTTATCTCAACCCAGTAAAAGCAAAATTAGTATCGGACCCTCTTTTGTATAAATTTAGCGGTTTGAAAGAAGCTTTAGGATTAGAACCCCGCCTTACTCTGGATGAAGATATCATTCGCCTTATTGGAGAAACAAAAGGATCATTAAATGAGTATAAAAAATTTATCTTGGCTGGAGTTAAGGACGATTTTACAGAAATAGAACAATTATTTGAAAAAGAAGAAGCAGTCCTCGGAACCAGCTTATTTTCAACTCGTGCTCAAAAGAAATATCTCAGGAGACAACAGAAAAAAAGTTCTTAGTTTAGACTGTCATTTCAGGTAGTTTGAGGACCGTCCCTTAGTTCCTATTTGAAACTATTTCTCCTCAATTGCTTTTACAAAAAAGAATGAAATCGGTCTTGTCAAAGTCAGACACTAGCGAGGGTTGACAAAACTTCTATTAAATTCTATAAAGTTAGGATTCTTGCTGAAGATTATTTCGAAAAAAACGTCTTACAGTTTCTACTTCTCGATTTTTAAGTCTTGTATGAGACGATTGTATAATCATAGACGCTGCAAGAGCTGCTGTCCCAGCGGCACTACTTACATCATGTCTGCTCCATATCTTATACGGCTTTGTATATAAATATGCAAGCATCGTACCCTCAAAACAATCTCCAGCACCTGATTCGTCGATAATTTTATCTGCATTGACTGGAACTGAAGGAACAAATTGTGCTTGACCGTCAAATCGTACGAGTGCTCCGTCTTTACCAAATGTTACTACTACTAATCTACTATTGGGAAAAATGGTGTCGATGTTTGCTGCTAATTTAGCGATCTCTAGACCTGTTGCAAATTCAAATTCATATTGATTACCAAATATAAAATCTGGTTGTTTTTTTAAAGAGTTTAACAATGAAATAACACGTTCTCTTTTTCCAAACCGGGGAAGAGAACCTGCCAAATTAAGAGCAAACTGACCTTCAGTCCGACCTAAACTAGATATCAATTTATCGATCTCAAAGAAAATTGTCTCCACTCCAAGAACGGTCAAATCAGTTACTAATAAACCATTTGACTCATCTGACTCAGCTTTTGATACAGTTACATAATCAGATGCACCATGCTCGATATATCTATCAACAATATCACCCTCTTCGTTTATACTTAGCGCTATTAGACCAGTTCTTTCATCGACTGCTACCTGCAACATTCCAAGCTGGCTCTCTGTTCTTAATTGGTAAAACTCACCTAATGCATCATCACCAATACAGGCAAGCAATCGTACCGGGTAATTTGGGATATTTTGTACAAATGCTGATAATATGTTTGGAGTCATACCCCCAGCATATACAGGAAGATTTTCATACAAACCTACACCGGTCCTTATATCATTCACCGCTTGTATCATTGGAGTTGCTTCTGCATGAGGATTTTGTGTATGTCTTATTTTGAAATCGATAAGACTTTTACCTACACCAACCACTCTTTCTACCATAATTTATAAAAATAACCTTTTTAACTCATGCAGAGATGAAATTTTCAAATTTTCACCAAAACTTTTAGTTGTTTTATGCCTATCAAGTAATACAGAAAAAATACCTGCATTATTTGCACCAACAATATCTTTCTCTTCGTTTCCTACATATATCATGCATCTTTTCTCAATGTTGAGATGTTTTGATATTGTCTGAAAAACTTTTTTCTCTGGTTTTCTATATCCTATATCAACAGAGGAAAGCAAAACATCAATATATTTTTTAATCTCACTAACATCTTTTTTTACAAAATCAGTACCCATACCATAGGGAACATCTGTAAAAACACCAATTTTTATGGCTTTTTGTTTTAAGAATTGTAAAGTGGGAATTGAATCTTTGAAAACTCGTGCTCTCATTTGAAAAAATGAAAAAAAAGTTTTAATTGATCTTTGCAAATAATTACTCTGGTATACGCCCCATGCAGTAAGTATTTCTGTAAAAATCTTTTCAGCTGTTACTTCACGGGTACGAGGATTTTCTCGCGTATTATAAATAAGAAGTATGTCTTTAGCTTTTTGAAGATTTTCTTTAGTATTCTCGACTTTACACTGTTTCATAACATCAACTAAAGCTGTCGCGTAGAGATCTTTCCAATTGAGTGGAACATTCTCATATTCAATAAGGGTATCTCCCAAGTCAAAACCTATCCCTTTAAAATATCTCTTCGACATATTCATCAATAGACTTATACTGCGATATTAACAGGTTCTACTCTAGATATAAATGGTGGCTTGTATTTACGCTAAAAAAAGACTTAAAAGATCGTTATTTATATTCTTGATTAGATCCAGAATGTTTGGTAATGGCAAATAAAAGAATAATTTGTTTCTTTTCTTCGTCAAAATCCCATATAATCCGCAAATCCCCTGTTATCCAGCTACTCCATTTTTTCCCGAAATGTCGTGTATTTACTTTATGACTTTTTAATGAAGGATAAAAAGGGTCGTTTTTCAAGAGTCTCAATGCTTTTTCTGTGCGTTTTTCAAATTCTGTATTACCTTTAATTAATGCTTTGTAGGAAGGGGCAAATGTGCTTGAGAAATGGAGATCATACATATCTAGAGGCTTTTGAGATACGCATCGAGTTCCTCATCTGTTTTGACTACAGTATAGTGCCCGTTTTTATAGTCTTCCATTCCTTGCGCAATCAATTTTTCCGTTTCTTCATCAACAAGAGGTATATCTCCCATTTCTTTATTATATTTCTCAGCAAGGGCTACTTTTATAATTTCAGCTTCAGACAATATACTATACTTGCTCCGGAGGAAAGCTAAAACTTCTTCTAACTCTGGAGTTTTGTTTAATCGAATCTGTGACATATAGTGTCTATTCTAATGCATTTAATACCTAATGTCAAACACTAATTACACAACACAAATTATCCAACCCACCACAACACCATAAATTTATTTGATTTTCTCATCGGTACAGTCTAAAATGCAATTGCGTGTGGCGATAAATGAAAAATAATACATACTTAAAACGTGGTGTTTCCCCGACAAAAGAAGAAGTTCATGAAGCAATAAAGCAACATGGACTTGGCCTTTTTCCAGGTGCTTTTTGCAAAATTTCAAAAGATTTTCTTTCGGATCCAAAATATTGCAGCATAATGCATGCTGATGGTGCGGGAACCAAATCAACAATTGCATATCTAGCGTATAAAGAAACTAAAGATCCACGTGTTTTTAAAGGTATTGCACAAGATTCTCTCGTAATGAATCTTGATGATCTTATGTGCATCGGAGCCACAGACAATTTCGTTATTTCTAATACAATAGGAAGAAACGCTCATAGAATTGGAGGCGATGTCTTGCGGGAAATAGTAAATGGTTACGAAGATTTGGCAAAGAAATTAGATCAATATGATATTTCTTGCATAATGGCAGGCGGCGAAACTGCAGATGTAGGTGATCTTGTTGGAACCATAATAGTCGATAGTACAGTATTTACTCGAATGAAAAAAAAGGATGTTATTGATTGCAGC
>Ga0163150_10004868_pt1 | contig 17625 bp, 15 predicted proteins | sample OliLakLV19P2IB_FD_148628 | JGI IMG/M metagenome (GOLD analysis project Ga0163150, IMG submission 148628) | Freshwater microbial mat bacterial communities from Lake Vanda, McMurdo Dry Valleys, Antarctica - Oligotrophic Lake LV.19.P2.IB | ecosystem: Environmental > Aquatic > Freshwater > Lake >...
GCTCATTACACGGCGCATGAAGTAGCCCTGCCGTATCTTTGCCCCGCCATTGCATCGCAATGTCATTCAGCGTGTAGCGCAGCTCGGTAGCGCGCCACTTTGGGGTAGTGGAGGTCGTGGGTTCAAATCCCGCCACGCTGACGTAAGTCCAAGTAGGTCAATGGTTTACTTGGATTTTTTGTTCCTCTGCTGACGTTTTACTGACGTTTTCGATGAAGCCAGTCTAGGTACAGAATAAGTCGCTGATCATCCGGTGTGGTTTTACTTTCCTATTTAAGTCATTATCTATTGGAGACGTCGTGAACGAACGCAGACTGAACCTAGAAGAATTGAATGCGATCAATCAGATGCTAAAAGACCTCAAAATGTCGGCTCTTGATCTCAATAAGGGGGAAGACTACGGGAGGTTACTTGATTTTGGAGACGGACCTATTTTTTTGCCCAAGGGCCCACTAGAGTACACCAATCGACTTAAGCAAAAAATAGTACCCCAAGTTTCTGGTGCGAATAGTCAAATACGGGTGCAGCATACGATGTCGCCTGAGTATGTTCTCCCAATGTTAGAGAATAAGAGACTCTTCCTTCGGCCAGTTACGCAACAGATTAGCGACAAACTTGAGTATGTCCAGGCGCATGTTGCGGTTTTTGAGTTTAAACCATTGCAACGGCTCGCAAAACCAATAAACGGCAAGTACAACTCCGCGAGCGTGCATGGTGATGACCTTTACATCTTTTGCATGTCCATGGCCGACGAATATGATGCTGTTCAATTCATGAATGCATATGGGCGGAAAGATCACGATGCAGTTCGAATCGACTTAGATATCTGCCTTAGAGAGGCGACTCCAGGTACCGGAATAAATGGTGCACTAGCTCCAGGCGGCCATTCACCGAATATCACACTTGGTAGAGTTATTTACGATGATGGTAAGCTGTTCGATGAATTCAAGGACTTGTACTATGCACTATTCTCGTTTGGAATTGAAACGAAACCGATCGGATTTCCCGGCATTGCTCCATTTTTAAAGAGAACAAGATATTCCTGGGAACAAGAGATGAGGTTGGTTGTAAACGTCCGATCGAATGTCGAATACATTGTTAATGACCCAACCCAATATGAGAACAGAGTTGCAGAGCATATGGAGTTCATCAGTAGGAAGTACAAATGTGAATTTACCGACAACCCTAGAGGTGTTCGATTCGCATTCGATACTCCGTTCGCCGAGATTCGACCAGTTAGGGTGTTAATTGGTAGAAACGTTCCCGACGGAGAGGCCACTGACATTGTTGAGTACTGCAGCCGAGTCGGGTTGGTATGTTCCCGGCAATAGGACCTGCAACTATTAGATAACTAATATTAACAAAGTCGCATATGCTTGCCGAGTATCTCCCATGTGACAAATCGATGTGTGAAAAACTACGGGACGCGTATGCTACATCGGAAAGACGTTCACTTAGATTCGGAGCTTCGATATGGAGGCATCTCGGATAAGAAGCATTTGTGGAGATACCTGACAGTCGCAAAGTATGTGAGCATGATCACTACAAAGTCTTTGTATTTTTCAAGGGCAGATTTGTTGGGTGATAAATACGAGGGTACTTATCGTGCGTATCCTCTAGATATGGAGGACCCATTTACAGATGACAATCTGCCACATACCTACCAGCAAAGCGCTTGCATTGGCAAGGCCTTTGTCTGCTCTTTCAATCGAGCAGTGCAAGAAAATGACGGTATGTGGAGACTGTACGCATCGCGCATCGAGGGCTTAGCAATAGAGACGTTCTCTCACAAGCTTACCGAACACTTGCCTTTGTTACCTTCTGGTATGGAGTACTGGTTCAAGCTCATCAAGTACAAGTCCTTGATTCGGCCTTATGAAATGGCCCCATTAGATAAATTTGATCCACATGATCCGTTCTTTTTCAAGGATACGAGCTTCGAGCATGAAGCCGAAGCCCGCATAGTTATTATGTACGATCCGTCAGCGCAATCAATCCCGGCCGAATGGGTTGTTGGTCCACCTGAGGAGCCAGAGGGATTGTGCGTACCTATTGATTTGGAGAAGGCATTCACAAGCATTGTGTTGTCGCCAGATATGCCCTTCTGGATGCAGGAAGCCGTAAAACAGGTCACCCAACTGGCAAATCTTTCACTGCCTGTCAATGCATCAGAAATAAGGTTTCGCGATTGTCATCGAAGTCGGGACAGTAGTCAATACCGCAGAAGTTGTGAGAATTGAAAGGGTCCGATAGTATCTTCGCCCATGCTCGACATCAAACCCACACACAAGCCGATCAAAGAATACTTCACCGAGCTTGAGGCGTTCGCCACGCACGGACACAGCAATGAGATGACGGTGCGCAATGCCTTTCAGGACTTATTGCAGCATTACTCGCGCAAGCTCAGTTGGCAGTTCATCGAAGAGTACCCTATAAAGCGCAAGGGCAGGCGTGATGCATCGGTGGACGGAGCGTTACTCGACCAATTTTCACTTGCGCGTGGCTTCTGGGAAGCGAAAGACACACATGACAATCTGCCGACCGAAGTAGCAAAGAAATTCGCTGATGGATATCCGCAAACGAATATTCTGTTTTGGCAACCCGGACGTGTGATTCTGTATCAGGACGCACGACTAATACTCGACGAAGACATCTCCACACCTGCGAAGCTGGTTGAGGTTCTCAATGCGTTCTTTACGTGGGACCAACCGTACATACGCGAGTGGGAACACGCCGTCGAAGAATTCAAGAGCACTATCCCAACGCTTGCAGAGAGTGTGCTAAAGATTCTTAAGCAGCAGAAAGAGTCGAACCGTCCGTTCCGAGAATCGTTCGACAGGTTCTATGAGCTGGTGAAAGCAAGCGTCAATCCCGGACTCAGCGTTCACGCCGTCGAAGAGATGCTCATTCAGCACATTCTTACGCGACGCATCTTCACGACAATCTTCAACAGTCCGACCTTCCTGCAAAAGAACGCCGTTGCGCGCGAAATCGAAGGCGTTGTTTCTGCGCTCGTGCAAGGCTTCGGCACGGTCGACGATTTTCTTAAGCCCCTTGACCGATTCTATAAAGCGTTAGAACTCGCCGCGGGCATCAACGAAGACTACTCGCAGAAGCAGACCTTCCTGAACGTTGTGTACGAGAAGTTCTTTCAAGGCTTTGCGGTAAAGGTTGCCGACACGCACGGCATTGTGTACACGCCGCAGCCCATCGTCGACTTCATGGTTAAGAGCGTCGAAGCCGTACTGCAAAAAGATTTTGGTAAGGGGCTCGCCTCAGAAGGCGTCCACATCCTCGACCCATTCGTCGGCACGGGCAACTTCATCCTGCGCGTAATGCGCGAGATTCACGCTCAGAAACCAGAAGCACTTCGCTACAAGTACCTGAACGAATTGCACTGCAACGAGCTGATGCTCCTGCCTTACTACATCGCATGCCTTAACATCGAGCACCTGTTCTTCGAACTAACAGGTCAGTACGAGCCGTTTCCGGGTATCTGCCTTGTCGATACGTTCGAACTCGTTGAGGATAGGCAAATCGGCATGTTCACGTCGGATAACACCGACCGTGTACAGCGTCAGAAGGACTCGCCGATTTATGTGGTGATTGGTAATCCACCTTACAATGCGGGACAGGTAATTGAGAACGATAACAATAAAAATCGCAAGTATCCAGCTATTGATAAGCGAGTGTCCGATACATATGCTAAAGACTCCAAGGCATCGAACAAGAATGCACTGAGTGATCCATATGTGAAGGCATTTCGCATGGCGGCTGATGAAATTATTTCAACAGGTGAAGGCATTGTGGCATTTGTGTCGAACAATGGCTTTCTTGACGGCATTGCGTTTGACGGCATGCGTAAGCACATAAGGAAAGACTTCGAAAATACGTGGTTGTTAGACCTTGGGGGTAATGTTCGTGAGAATCCCAAACTCTCTGGTACGACGCACAACGTCTTTGGCATTCAGGTGGGTGTATCGATAGCAATATTGACTCGAATGCGCACTGGGGAATTGCATAGTGTTAACTATGCCCGTATGGATGAGTATTGGACAAAGAGACAGAAGTACAAACAGCTGGTCGTTGATAGTGATTATCGAGCTGTTCAATTCAACCGTGTTAGTGAACGTGATGATAACGTATGGCTATCTGAAGGTATGGCTGACGACTGGGAAGATTTGATACCAATCTTTTTTAACAGTACAAATCGACTTGGTAGAAGTTCATTGTTCGAACTGTCAAGCAATGGAGTTAAGACCAACAGAGATTCGTGGGCATATAATTTTAGTAGAGCGGAACTGGGCTTGAATATCCGAAGGATGATAGACGAATACATGATTCAATTAGGTCGATATCTATTAATGAGTGACAAACCTAACTTCGATGATTATATCTCCAACGATGACACTAAGATATCCTGGAGTGAATCTCTAAAAAATACTTTTCAACGCGGAACTGTAGAAGAGTTTGCAATTGACGGAGTCCGTACATCCATGTATCGACCATTTACTCAAGAAGCATGCTATTTCAGTCGGACTTATACAGAGCGTCGATATCAATTTCCACGCATTTTTCCGACCGGAGTTGAAAATAGTGTCATTTGCCTTAGCGGAATCGGAAGCTCAAAACCGTTTCAGTCTTTGGCCGTCAACATGATCGCGTGTTTGGATATGCTTGAAAAGACACAGTGCTTTTCGCTTTTTGTGTACGATGATGATGGTTCAAACAAACGCGACAACATCTCCGACTGGGGCCTCGAACAGTTTCAGGCGCATTACAATGATAAAGGCATTTCTAAGCTCGACATCTTTCACTACGTGTACGGAATTCTACATTCACCGCAATACCGCGCGAAGTACGCCGCGAACCTGAAGCGAGAACTACCTCGTGTGCCATTTGCACCGGACTTCAAAGCGTTTGCTGAAGCAGGAAAGAAGCTTATGGACTTGCATGTGAACTATGAGGAGCAGTCAGAGTTCGCTTTGACTGAGGTGTGGGCTGAAGTTAAACCGAAAGACTATCGAGTTGCGAAGATGAAGCGTGACTCAAAGGACGCTACTAGGCTTATCTACAACCAGTCGCTGACCTTAATCGGAATACCAATGGGCGTTGATGACTATAAACTCGGAAATCGGTCGGCACTGAATTGGATTGTTGACCAGTATCAGGTGAGCACGGATAAGCGTTCGGGCATTACGAACAATCCGAATCGCGAAGACGACCCGACGTATATCGTAAGGTTAATTAAGAAGGTGGTGGGGGTGAGCATGGAGACGAATGCAGTCGTCGAATCGCTACCACCGATTGAGTAGGTGTATGATTTCAATTTTAATAAGTGGATCAAACCCGAAGGAAGAGTATGAAGGGTGACCAAGGTTGGAAAGATGTTGTAAGTAAAACGACTGAACTATTAGTCGGTTTCAAAAATACTGACATCGATCGGTTGAACCAGTCGGATCACGGCGTCCTATCGTTGATGCCGGCGGTCGAGGAACTCCGTCGATTAAAAACGTTCTTTGCGAGTATAGAAACGAGCGCTCTGGAGACGATGCCTTACATGCAACTGCACAAAGTACAGTTCGCGTTGAGCAAGCTTCGTGATTTGATTGCTGAACTCAACGATTTCAATGTGCATGGTGAGCGGCCGAGCAACACCAGAGATGCACTACTCAAGAAATTTTTTGATGAAGCTGAAACGATATACACAGATCTCTACCCCCTTGTAGCATATTTACGACAAGGAAATACTGAGATCAGCTCGTTACTTGAACGCACCCGAACTACGGCAGATCAAGTTGAATTCGCTGCCAGCGAGATGCAATCTCGGACCAATGAAATTGTGAATGAGGCGCGTCACGCATTGAAGTCGGCGCGCGAGGCAACGTTGAAGGCAGGTGTAACGACACAGGCATCGTTCTATGCGACTGAAGCTGAAAAATACACGACTAGAGCGAAAGTTTCCAAGTGGTCGCTAGTCGCTTTTGGCTTAGTAGTCGCAGTGTTTGCGTACTGTTTCTATAATGAAGCAAAAGACATCACCGAGGAAATGGTGCTATCCAAGGCAATTCAAGTCATAGTTGCCAAAGCGACACTGTTGGGATTATGCTCATACGCGCTAGTACTCCTTGCCAGATCGTACTTTAGCGCAATGCATAATGAAGTTGTGAATCGACATCGCCAGAATGCCTTGTCAACCTTCGAAGCACTTGTCGCCGCAGGTGGTGATGCAGCAAATCGCGACATTGTACTCATTCGTGCCGCTGATGCAATATTCGCCGCGCAACCTAGCGCTTACTCAAGACATGATGCGTCCGATACGTCAGTGCTTCCGCTGTTGTCGCTCGCTCAGCAAGCAGCTAAAGTCGGTTCTAGCCACTAGGTGCTATTGTATAGGTACAAAGGTAGCACTAGTCCGGCCCGGGTTTAGCCTTGCTGCCCGTGGAGTACCTAAGCCACGAGTTCTGACAAATGGGATTGAACTGCGTTATAATAGTCGCGTGCGGTGCCCACATTAGGATCGGCCTCCAATGTGTTTTGGAATTTATGAGCACACCAGTATTGCAAACACTGCGCGGCCATGTACCAAATGATGGAATTATCAACTAGCTCAAATACATGCATCAATTTGTCAAGCCTTTGTTCGATTGGTGGGTAGCTTGACGAGGGAGCCATTGCTGCGGGGATAAAAACAAGCGCGAGGAATGCGATGCATGCACCTTGTTGAAGTGTGTGTAACTGACGGCCCGATGTGGCCGTCGCTGCTAAAGATTGCCAAATATCTATGGCGTAGTCATCAGCTTCCTTCTCCTGCTCAATATTGAGAGGTCCTTGTGCCGCAACATGCCCGAGTACAGCGTGTCCCAGTTCGTGTAGCAAGATGAATTGCATGGCTGCTAAGTAAAGGGCATTGCTTTGCTCGATAATGTCACGCAGTTCATCAATCACATTTTCAGGTGATGGCAATGCGGCAGGCCATTCAACCCGATTATGAAATAATGTCTCCCCATAATCTTTTAGTTCAGCTGCGGTATTCAATGCTCTTGGAGACAATGGGCTACGCACGGGTGTGGTATTGAGCGCTTGTTGTCGTTGTACAAGCAAAAAGTAAGAACAGATCCAAACCCATGAAATGAAGGGCTCGGATAGTGCGATCGTACTCGTCGTCTTGCCTCCGACTGTTTCGTATTTGCGTGCCGGTGAACCGTCCTCGCCAAAGATCCCGTCAACGCCAAAAAACATTGCGATGCCTCGACGTACACCGTACTTACTTAGGTATGCAATAATGTCTGTAATCCCGTGCGCACGTAGTGCAGTCTCCAGATCAGTAAGCAGATTATATCTCAACGTGATTGGGGGCATCGGTTTGTATTGAGGTGGATATGATTGCGACATCGGATTAGTCCTCGGGTGTGATTCGTGGGTTTTGGCCTTGACGTACTAATCTATGCATCTGATGCGCCAAGTATCGATATCAAACACCCACCCAATCGTTCCATACCTGCTCTTGAGCATCGTTGCACGACGAGCGTTGCCGTCTTTCGTGACGTCAATCGTTGCTGCGCTGTTGAAGAGGATGGACGAGCCCCCTCGCATCCCACCATTCGTGGCTTTCTGAAAGACCAGGATGAAGATTGTGGTAGGGAAGTCGGTACGCAGCTTCTCGAATTCTGATGCGTCGACGTCGAGTTTGTTGAACGAGTCGACGATTAATACGTCGAAGTGTGGAGCATCGCGACGCACATCCGCAAGTGTTGCCGTTCCAGCGAAGCGTACATCTTCGCTGATGTCGTACTTGCGAATCTTGTCCTGCGTGAGCTTGCCTTCACCTTCTTCGAGACAGAAGAACTTCGTTCTAAAGCCTTCATCGGAGAATAGCCTTGCCAACTCGAATGCGAAGTGCGATTTGCCAGCCCCAGAATCGCCTGTCAGTGCAATTGCAACTTTGTTTCTGTCGAGGTCACCGAGGAATCGCCCAAGCTCGGTTGGAAGCGTGAAGCTTTCGTAGTCGGTATTCAGGATGTCACCTGCCGTCAGTTCCTTCCGCGCTGCCTTCGTAGCAAGCGCGGGACGTGGTGTGCGAGCGGGCGGTGGTTGAGTGCGTTCGGCGGAACTGAACTGCGCCTTGCTCGACTGATACAGTCGACACTTATCCGCTCGCAGGTCGCGAAGATGCTCTTGAAGCATGCGAGAACGTACAGGAGCTTGTTCTAGAAGCAATGCCATTCGCGCAAGTAACGTGTTCGATTCGAGCATAGCACTGTCTAGGCGATCCCGCTCTTCACAAAGTATTCTGTGACGCCTCATGTTCGCCCAGAAAGTACCCTTGTTCCTAGACTTCGCGACGACAGCGAACTCTTTACGGTGAGCCGCAACGGCCTTTGATAGTTCAAGACCTTTCTTTCGCTCGTCCTCGATCATTCTAGGATAGTTTACGATGACCTCCTGCCAACCTGCTATCTGCCGACACAATTCGCCATCGTTCTCAACATGACGGTTGATGTCGGCAAGCATGGCCTCAGCGATTGGGTTACGAGCTGGAACGGGGGACATAGCGTCGTCCATTTGTGAAGGGTGAACGATTGCGACACGCTGAATGGGCTGAACGATCTGAACAGGCTGTACGGGATGAACGGGCTGCACGGAATGAACAATATGTTCGAGGTTGCCAGCTTGCATAGACGGGGAAGCTGGGTCTGTAGATTGAACGGCCCGCTCCTTGGACGCATGCGACCGGCAGGTACTACTACAGTACTTGGCATCGATGCGTCCTGTGAATGATTGCTTACAGTACAGGCATTGTTTTGTCATGGCTAGTTGTCTTTAAGTGTTACAAGCGTTTCCTGCGTGTGTGGAAGCGCTTATACGCGCTTCACAACGCTTACAGATCTGGTCCATCGCCGTCTCTAGAGTCGTACATAGTGTCGGTGGTGTTCTCTTCGTCGGATGTGCTCATCCCGTTCATTGCGTTCATTGCGTTCATCGCGTTCATCGCGTTCATCGCGTTCATCGCGTTCATTGCGTTCAGGTCGTGCATGGCGAACAGGTCGCGGGGCTCTGGATTGATGGACGGTATGGACGCGACACCAAGAGCGGATGACTTCTTTGTTGTGCCACCGACCCACAGATATATCGTCGACTTCTTTCGACGGTCACCGAGAACTTCTTGCGCGATATCCGCAGTAGACATACCGTTCGCGTACAATTCGTTGGCGCGCTTGCGCTTCGCCTCCCCTTCGCTTGAATCCTCTTTTTTGAGGTGGGCGGCCTCGGCATCTACGCCGATGTATTCAAAGCCCAGGAAGCCCCTTTCACTCATCCGTCTGCGGCAAACGATAACGTTGCGTTCGCTATACGTTTGCTCTGCCGAACGAGAGGCTTTTACCTGTTTCCAATACACGATGTCATCGCCATGACTGCTTCTACCTAATGCCGATACAGAGTCTGCGAAGTTTGCCAGTTGCTTGCTGCCTGCCAGATCGTTGATGGAGATGGGACGTGATTGGGGAATCTTTGGAGTGTGCGCGACAACGAGAATTGACACTCCTGTCTCACGTTTCAAATGCACCATGCTCTTCATAAGATCACCAGCAGCCTGCGTTTCTTGCGCAGACTGCGTAGTGAGGTATGTCATGTTGTCGATGATTACAACGTCGGCCTCCGTTGCTGCAATGTCCAACACGATTCTTGCAGCAATCGCCTTGTGTAACGCCACACCCGGGTACTCGTCGTCGATCTCTACCAGATCGATCGTGTCGCACATCAGTGATGGCAGAAAGTCGTATTCGACACCTGTTGTTTTGTTCGTGTAGCGAACGCGCAATTGGGCATCGGATAGTTCGAAGTCGTATGCGAGCACCCGCAACGGACGATCTGGCCCGTCCAAGCCCAAGTGTTTCGTCTGCTTCGTCAGTGCATCTGCGATCTGTATTGCCATGATGGATTTACCAACGCCAGTATCAGCGAAGATGATGTGCAGTTCACCCGTGTACCAGAAGCAACCGATAAGGGGCTGTGGTACGGGTTTGTTCTTTGCATCAAGCAAGCGTTGAGTGATGGATCGTGGTAACCGACGAACCAGAGCGTCTTTGTTTATGCCGTTAGAATCCATAACACTCCCTAAAGAAGTTTATCGCCTCGTCGCCAACATCCCAACCGTCGGGTTGAGGTCCGTTGAACACCTTTGTCGGGTCACCTATGCGCGCATGCACTCCTTCTCGAAGTAGAACAAGAAGCGCCTTCTTAGCCCCTTCACGGCCAGCCTCATCGTTGTCAAAGAGTATTGTGACATCTCTGCCGCGCAGCGTCTTTGCTCTCCTCACCGTCACGCCACTGGTCCCCATTGAGGCAAGCCAGATGATGTGCGGCTCCATTGCTGCACCAAGCAGAACAGACTTAGGAGATTCGACCAGAATGATGCGAGCATCGCGTGCGAAGTCTTGTCCCGTACACGTATGCCACGACGCGCGCAGTTGTTCAGCGCCAAAGAATTGATCGGTCAGGTATCCCTGATTCGAACGATAGAGGAATCGAGCATGCCGCTCTTTCCGACGGCATAGACCATCGTAGTCAATGATGTGTGCGTTGCGATAGAGTCCATCGGTTCCGCCAACCCAGTAACAGATTTCGGATATGTTGCGAGTACCGACCAGCAGCCACGACAACACTTCAGGCATTAGCGTCAGTTGGGCAAACTCTGCTGCGAACGACGAGATTCGCCGCAGTTGTTCACACAGGGCCGGTACATGCCGCACAGCATAGTGGTAGTGACCAGACTGAAGAAACGCATCGTGATGATTGAAGCCCATCGCAGTAAGCGTGTTGTACAGAGATCGCACGATGTTATATCCGTCGTGCGATTTGTACTCTGCGATGGCATGTATCAATCGCGAGCATGAGTCGATTACTTCGTCTGCGTCCACAAACCGCTGAGGCGGCAGTGGCGCGAGGCGCAATGGAGCGTACGGCGCATGATTGCACCTTGTTGGACCAACGACTTTACTGCATGCGTTGCAATAGCCACGTCCGGGCGAGTCAGCAAATTCAGAGAAGCAATTCTGTTCCCGTGCTTGGCATGGACAGGGGAGGTGGGTGCGGCCGAAGCCTGAGCGGTGTCTCATGGTCGACCTCCGTTCAGTCCATTCAAATGTGCTATGGCAGAATTCGCATCTACAACCTTTCGTGTACCTTCACGAACCCATTGTATTAGTTCGTCGCGGTCGAAGTAGAGCTTGTTTCCGCGCTTGATGTGCGGTATGACTCTGCGTGATGTGTAGGCGTAGAGCGTGGACAGCTCTACTTGAATTAGGTCAGCCGCTTGTTGCGCCGATAGGAAGGGCCTATCGTCAACCGACGGGGGTGCTGAAGGAGTGGTGAGCTCCGTTGGCGTTTGCATGAGAAGTCCTTCGATGGTGGACTTCGAAAATCCAGTCACGTAGAGCGGTAGTACGCCCAATCGGAAAAAGTTGGGAAGGGAATGGACATAGCCGCATTACACTGTATCTAAATGAATATCAATGACTTAACGCGCAGGATCGCTAGGCGAATAATTTTATCCACACGCACATAGAAGGGTACACGGACGAGCGCGGCGCTGCCCAGCCATCACGCAATGCAAAATAGGTTGTCAACGAATGCGTTTACATTGTAGCTTTGTCCCCGATGAAGCAATCCAAGCAACCTGCTCCTTCAGTGGCAACCTGGACACTTAAACCGTTTCTCGGCCTGAAACCCACGAGAGCACCGAGAGGTGTTTTCATGTTGGCACGTCGCCCCGATATAGCGGATGCGGAGAAGGCAACGCTCAAGGCAAACAAGTCGGCAGCGGATATGATTAACATTCTTCGACAGCTGAACGCTTGGATAGAAGATCCAGATGTGTTTTTGTTCAGTCCGCATAAAATCAAGGACGTTAGGAAACCGAAGTTTTGTAGAGAACTTTACAAGCTAAAATGTACAACTATCGATTGGAAGCTACTCTGCATCGAGTTTTTGAAAAATGGACACGTATATCTCGTAATCGTGATTGCAGGCAGAAACCATGAACAAGGGCCCAGTAACGAGGATGATATGTACAAGCGATTTGCAGAGCTGATTCACAGTGTTGAGTTCAAAGCACTTTATGAAAGCATGCCATAGGCAGAACACATCAATCACGCCGACAACATCAACCAATCACTACTCATTCGGAGGACCGTATGCACCGCCAATCTATCGAGATGCTGATGAAGCATCTCGAATCACTCGACGTAAAAATTGATGACAAAGACGAAATCGCTCAAACGGAGGAGATCGCTCGTGACGGCGAATTTTGGGCAATAATTTGGTGGGGAAAACTGCATCGATATATGCACGGTAAAAAGGGGAGTCAACTAGCAAAAAAAATGGACGTGTCTAGACAGCGTTTCTCTACGATGGTCAAGGAAGAAGCAAAGCTCCAAATGGATACCTTGATTAATTTGTCCCTCGCCTGCGACATGGTTCCACACTTAGTTCTGGAGCCAATTGGTGCCTACGCTATGCGGTCGCTGAATAACTGGCCGATGGTCACATCACCCAGCGGATATGTCTATGACTGCCGCGAGTTTATTCATGACGCCTATCAAGATGAGGCGTTGGCGTATACAGCGTTTGCTAACACGGAGGATCAGGTGTTCCTCGTTAAAGGTTCTATGCAACTGCCATCTGCAATTGGATTAAAATCCTCAACAATGTCAGGTTTATTTCTACATGCTGCCGCTCATGGGTAAGAACAAGTCCAAAAAACCGAGCAAGACTGATGCTACCAATTTGCAAGTGTCCATCTTGCACTGCTCGATCCCTTCATTCGGAATGGTTGATGCCCTGCCCATTGTGGGGCGTCAGATTACGCAGACGCGTACAGCTGAAATCATTCGTGACGTAGAATATTTTTCGATGCGCGTAAATTTTGTCGCTGACATGCAACCTGAAGTTGCCGGTGGTGAAAGTGTTCGAATTCTGTGGGTATCGGCGGTGTATCGCATTAAAATTGATTCAGCTAACCAAAGCGGTGAAATCATCGAAACATTCAATTCGAAGGATGGTGTGATACCGCAGCTGCCTGCAGAACTACTTATCAATCTCGTTCAAATGACCTACAGTAGTCTTCGTGGTGTTGTTGCTATGCTGGTGCGCGGGTCTTGGTTAAATGATTTTGTACCAAGTCCCGAGTCAGTATCGAGATTGGTGGAGATGAAGAGCAAAGACGAAGCGATCACCAATATTGCGAGACAGACTTTTGTGTGAGGATACACACTTTCGTCAAACTGCGGCAAGGGCGGAGTCTACTGTGGCAAATCATCAATCATCGATTCGATCAGGGCCGTGAACTCATCAGGGTTCGCATGACCCTGGATGTACGCATGGAGAATTCTACTCTTGTCAAGCAGAGACTTGCTTCCTTTTGTTTCCCACACAGTGAGGACATCTTGAATTGCATCAGTGTATCCACGGATCTCGGTATCGCCTCGTATCGTTGCAAGTACCTTTGCCAAATGCCGTTGATTGAAATCAGGCTTCCGAAACCTTTGCTTATCCTCTTTACGCGGGTTGAGGTTCAGGCCGAAGTTGTGTATCAATAACAATAGAGTCAACATCACGATTGGGCGTCTTTCCTGTGCGAAGGCCGGGGGCTTCTCACCCGAAGAAAAATCTAATGCAGAATGAACGGCGGAATTAGGATGTCCGACATCGACGGAACCAGCAGGCGTTGCAATGTCACCAATGCTTTTGAATGCGAGGGCATATCCGTGTTTCATGCCCAATATTTCAGCCAAGGCCGGATGGTCAAACCTGACGGCTTCCTCACGGTATTGATGGGATTGTTCCTTCATTGACATCAACGCAGAAGCGAGGATAGGAGTTTTATCCTGCGTTAGATATTGATTTATACAATCTTTGGATTTCTTGTATGTGTCGAGAGCTCTATTGAGGCCACCGCATAGGTCCTTCAGAAAAGGGCAAAACCGTATTGTACCACCACCGCTGTCCAAACCCTCGATCAATATAGGTGTGAGTTCGAGCCAGATAGCTTCTTGACGATTCAGTAGCTTCTTATTGAAACGATTGGCAGAATCTTCAATGTCCTCGTGCTTCGTGCGCGTCTTTAGGTACATACTCCAGTCTCGCATTTCCTTCTTGAACGTGTCCTTGCTTGATTTGATAAATATTTTTGTCAAATTTTTCATGCGTGTTGAGTCCCGATTGTGGGTAGAGATAAGATGGCGCTAACCTTCCGAGCATCAACAAGCTTCGCGTATACCTGCGTCACCTTGATGTCTCTGTGGCCGAGCAAGTGCTGCACAGCGTACAGGTCGTTGCCCATTGTAATAAGCAGAGTTGCAAAGGTATGACGCGCAGAGTGTGATGTGATGTGCTTTTCGATACCTGCATCCTTTACCCAGCGCAAAAGACGGTCGTTGAAAACATCGTCACGCGAGGGGAATGCAAAGACTAAACCGTTTGGCTTTTTATGGTCTCGTTCGCCTAGTAGTTCGAGCGCTTGTGGGGCAAGAGGCACAGCAGTATCGTCGCCCGTCTTCTTTTGAACAAAGCGTACTTCGGTCGAACGAATGCACTTCCATGTTAACGCACGTAGGTCGCTGATGCGCAGCCCAGTCAGGCAGGCGAAGAGAAACGCACGACGCCTTCGTGTAAATCGAGCCAAAGATTGTCTTTGCCTTTCTAAATACGAAGTGTGATACCTCTGGCAACCGCTATTGATTTACTGTTCTACGCATGGTTTCCTACGCACGGTATACGGACAGTTTGGTACCAAATGTATCAAAACCAATCCATCCGCGCGCAAACAACTTTTCTACTAAGTATATGACTGTCAATGGGTTACTTCGATTTGGTTTGATCCGCTTCGATCTGTTTCGATGGCCGTTCGACTGGGTTAAGATCCTGTCCTGACGGTACTTACGGTGATTTGAAGCGAACATCGCATGGATAGATCCCATCGCCGCAAGGCTAGGCATTTTTCGGTTCTCTGTCGTTTGTCCGATCCGACAAGTATAATGAACACTTGTGTGGGAGTCACCGCATGAGCATTGAAGATTGGGTTTCTGACTGCTAAGAAATTGTATAGATACTTTTCCAATTCAGAGTATCTATGTTGTAGCTGATTCAGGTCACACGTAGGACGCGTGATGCTCGGATAGCTACTTCCCATTGTGATATTTAACGACTAGTGAAGCATATAGGAATTTTTTATCATTCTTCTTCGCAGTGAACTATGAAATGTTGTGTCAGTACGTATGCACTTTCAATGCTACTCATTAGCAGCCTGCGTGCATACGCTCAAGAGCCCGTCGTTTATGACGATTCTAAGGCCAAGGAAATGCAGACGGTTTGGACTCGACCTATGAATAAGGTAGGCCTCGGTGTGTATTTGCAGAACGTTGCCGACATACCCGGCAACAATATTATAACCATCTTTACGAACGGTGAATACTGGACTTGGCCGACATTGCCAATTCTTGACACAACATCAACATCAACGCAATGGATCAACGGAAGAGCCAGCGGATTTATCATGTCCTTCGACTTCGATGGCGTGCCTCCAATGGAGTACTTTTCTGAAAATGCGATTTTTCGTCCTTCTGTGGACGGGAGAACGCTAACCGTTGTTGATACTGTCAATTGTCTTCAAAAGGATGGTGGAGAGGCGCGATCATCTGTGGATGTTGACGGAGACGGACGAATGGACGTTGTGGTCCGCCAATACACTGGTAGCGGTAACGATCCCCACCCCGTGTGGTTCCAAGCGGTTCTTGCCGGTCCGGACCGTGGTCATGGTTGTGCTCGAACGTTAACGTTTCCCAATGGTTTTGCATCAATGGAAATGGGCCGTGACAGATGGACGATGCGCATGATGCGATGCGCCGATGGTAAACTCCGCATGCTTTATTTTGGGACCATCTATGCGGAAAGCAGTGTTTCCTTCCTCACAGGCGTCTATCTTCTTGACGTGCATGTTCAGCCAGCGGGTAACGATTTCAGTATCAGCTACACGGTTGCTGATAGTATCGTCCATCAGCATTTCGTCTTTCAGGGAGAAGAGTTTCCTTGGGTCGTCAGACCTGTTACAGGTGTAGTTGATGCGAAGAACGGGCATCAGTACGCCATTGTAAATTGGCAGGATGGCTTCCATCCGAATCACAATACAACGGTTCTGTATGAAGTGTCGAATGGAAGACTGGTCGAGCGATTGTCTACAAAGGGTCAAGTGCTTGGGTATGTCGCGGAGTCACTTGATAATAAGTTTGACGACGGTGAGGCCGTCATCAGGTATGGCAGGCATTTTTCAAGAGTCAGTGAGTTTCACAAGCCATTTGCAAAGCTGTCTCCGACAATGACCGCTACCGGCATGTCATTTATTGATGACCAATTCGGTGACGGCAGCCGCGACCTATTGTTAGCGAATGGCACCAGCGTTACCCTAGTAAATTTCGATCTGCAACCTACGGGCGTTGAAGGGACCGACCTTCCAAAGCCCGCTTGGGCTGTACTTGAGTCTGGGCTACTGCGACTGACTCTTGAGAGACCATCCACTATCCGGATAGATGCCGTTAATAGTATCGGTCAAAAGAAAGTGATCGTCGCGGCCTTCCGTGCAACCGAGGGTCCATCGACGTTGGATCTGACGCAGCAGTTGTCGGCACTGCCCAAAGGGGCGTGGTTCATTCAAGTGAATGATGGTTTGCGTGTTCAATCACTATCCTATCTGAGGTAGTGCCATGAACCATATCAAATTCTTTTTGCTGGCATTCTTGTTGGCATCCACATCACTTACTGCACAGAACACGCTACGTCCACGTCCACTACATCTGCAATTCCCTTTGCATTTGTTGCCGCTCGGTGACACGAGCATCATGCAGCATCCGGGGAAAAAATGGGTAAATGTGCACCAGTGTGCCACCTTGACGGACAGGACATACAGTTTTACTGGAATTGGCGCGGAAAAAGCTGCGGCTGTTTGTTTCGAAACATTGACTAATGCCCATCTCGATGCAACTTCCGATTTTCTTGATGCCCGTGAGGGCTCTATCGAAGCACTAGAGGACTTGATCGCCCTGAATCCAAGCACGTTCAGCACCAGTGACATGACGAAGCTTGTCGCAGCATGGAATGCGGTAGGAGTATATGCAGATCATCAATCTGTTTTGGCCGGTGTGCAGTACGATCTCGATGTTTGTGCTGATATTACCGACATAATAGGGTACCCGGTGTATAGGGCCATCAATCTACTCCGAGCCGGTGACATTTGTGAAGAAAGTCCATATGTAACACGGGTCAGACCGACGGCTACGACTGAGTTCAAGGCTGGGAATGAAATTCTGTTGAGACCAGGTTTCAGCGCTGAGTCAGGTAGCAACTTCCTAGCTCAGATAGTTATCCCATGCAATGAGTTCTTCTCCAGTGTCATGGCCGGAACCGGACCAACGAATGATAATATCTCGCTGGGAGGGTACGATCCCGGTATTGTTGCTGGGTCGCCTACAATTCATGCACATCCAAATCCCGTCCACGACAATTCACAAATTTATTTCGCCATAAATGCACCAGCGGATATTGATATTGGTATCTATGATGCTTATGGTC
>Ga0163150_10004870_pt1 | contig 17623 bp, 14 predicted proteins | sample OliLakLV19P2IB_FD_148628 | JGI IMG/M metagenome (GOLD analysis project Ga0163150, IMG submission 148628) | Freshwater microbial mat bacterial communities from Lake Vanda, McMurdo Dry Valleys, Antarctica - Oligotrophic Lake LV.19.P2.IB | ecosystem: Environmental > Aquatic > Freshwater > Lake >...
TGTATGCGCGGCGCGGTCAGCCCTTCATGCTGCCTGGCCGCGCCGCGCATACAGGCCCAACGCATCCCCAGCAGGCTGGAGGTCGCGGCCGACGATTCGTAACCAACCGTCCTGGCTCCCCAACGAAAACAGATCGGTGCAAATGCCATGCTTCCCACCGAATGGCACGAGATTACATCGGCAAACGGATTCCCGTCCAGGTCGCGGTCATAAACGGCACGATACTTGGCACGGTTGGCCGCCAGCGAAGGGGTCTCGAATGCCGCCACCAGTTCGCGGCGTGTGGATGCACCGTCGGTGGCCGATTTCATTTCATCAGCGGGAGGATAGAAATAGCCAAAGCTCTCCCCGGCAATTGAGCCGGTAAACCTGTCCCGGTATTTTTCAAACAGCGCGACGCCTGCATCCCCTATTTTCGCGCCCGGATGATAATTCATCATCATTCCCCAGGAACGTTGCGGATTCGCGTCGAGCCAATTCGCAAACTTCTGCCCAACCAGAATCACTTCTCCCGAAACGGGATCGGTTGCAAAGACCCCTGCGCCGACACCGTGAAACACCGGCGTGATCCGCGGGTCCGAAAAAATGGGCACATCATCCCGACCGCCGTACATCGCCTCAAACTCCGTTCGCGTGCCTTCGTCGATGATGTTGTAGGGAAATCGAACCCGCTTCGGATCGTCACCCAGCCAGGTTTTTAGCGGATCGGTATGGGTCACATTCCAGAGATACAGGAATCCTCGATCGCCAAAGGTCTTGGTTCGCCAGCTTTCGGGGAGCGACCAGTCCCGGATTCCGGCGGCAGTCGTTTCGGAATTCGAGTCATCAATTCCACCCCACAGGTTCCGCCGTGCCAGCGGCCGCCAACCGGTCATTCCATCCGTCTGGATTTGTTTGAGCAATCGTGTTGTCGCACTCGCCGGCTGTTCCTTGATCAGGGGACGGTAGGTTGCGTCGGTGGTCAGCACGACGACATCGATTTGCCTGGGAACCGGTTGAGCGATTGACACGACAAGCTGTATTTCAGCCATGCCTTCGTTGAGGTCCATTTCAACCTGGTCCCAGGCAAAGGCCCAGTTCCAGTACAACTTCATCTCGTTGTCTTCCTCGATTCGCGCAGTCGCGCCGAACTGATGTTTCTGTTCGGCGAATCCGTTTTGCAAGATGCGTATTTCGAACCGCTCGGTTGCCTCGCGCCAGTCGGCGTAACGAACCCAGACGTAATATCGGCCGGCCCTGGGTATTGCAACCTGATGATGGACAACGGCTTCATGCTCCGCCGCACCTGTCGCGATCGACATAAATCCGCTTTCACCCCCCTGATTCCATTCGGCCGCCCATCCCGGTCCGGACAGCCCCCAGTTGCCGGAGGTTTGCGTCATCTGTCTCGCCTCATCACCCAACGGCCAGCAGTAACCCAAGATGCCCCGAAAATGTTCTGCTTCCAGCCAGATCGATTCGTTCGCGTCTTGTGCGGACAAATTCACCAAGGGGCAGCATAATGTCGCCAGCAAACTCATCAGAAAGTTTCGCATAATGATTGCCTTTACGTAGCCGTTCACTCCGTGAACGTGCTTTGAATATTTCGCAAGCTTTTTCACGGAGTGAAAAGCTACGTGTCGGAGTGAAAGGCTACGTGGTTGCACGCAGCGCTTTTTCGGCCGACTCGATGTCGTTCATGTTGTTGTAAATGTGCGTCGAGAATCGAAGAGCGCGATATTCAGTTGGCTGGTGCCCGTCCTCTGCCAGTTCGAACGATGTCGGCAGTGGTTTGACCAGCACCGAAGAATCCCTGGCCAGTCTTTTCGCCAGGTTCAGGCTGTTTGTTATTCCGCCAAACCGGAAGGCAGTCATCCCGGTCAGTGACCGGGGTTCGTAATGAACCAGCGGTTCCACGCCGGGAATTTTTCGCAGCCGATCCAGCAATTCCGCAGAGAGTTCCTGAATCCGCTGGCCGATGCGATCGGGCTCCAGCAACTTCTGAATCTCCATCGTGATCCCCCAGCCCAACAGTTGGGCAATGTTGCGGGTTCCCGTAGCGGGCGTGAGCGCACCAAAACTCCAGTCGGCAATTTGTGGCCGGATCCGGTCCTGCGCATCGCGGCTGATATACAGCAGCCCAGTCCCCTTGCTCCCCATCAGCCACTTGTGACCACTGCCGGCCAGCGCATCGGCTCCCAGAGAACGAAAATCGACCGGTGACATTCCCAAAGACTGCGCGGCGTCACAAACCAGCAGAATATTGGCGGGGCGGGTGAGTTCGGAAATGGCCCCGATCGGCAACCGAAGGCCAGTAAACGAATCGACATGACTGAAACAGCAGGCCCTCGTTCGATCGGTCAACTGCGACTTCAGGCGGGACAGGAATTCGTCGTGGGAATAGTCGGGTAACGGAATTTCGACATACCTGATTGTCAGATTGTGTTTCCGCTGCAGGAATTTCCAGACCGCCATGCACGACAGGTGTTCGTGATTCGAAACGATCAGCTCGTCATCGGCCTGCCAGGGAATCCCCGAACCGATTGCATAAAGTCCCGAGGTGGTATTTTCCGTGAGAGCGATTTCTGCACTGGTGACGGAGAAAGATTCGGCAATCCGTTCACGGACCTGTTCCAGGTCGCCAGCCAGGCCGTCTTCCCAGACATGGTGAAACGGATTTTGCTCAAGGGCCAGCGATGTTTGATGGATCTGCTCCAGCAATATTCGCGGCGTGCAACCAATGCTGCCGGAATTCAGATACGCCAGCCGCTGATCCAGCACAAATTCGCGCCGCAACGCATCCCAGTCCAGTTCTTCGCCGACAATGATCCGGGTGCGAAAATCATCCATCGCGTCGCGAGGTCCGGGCTTAACCCCCCAGGCGAGCATTTGCTGCCCGACCGCCAATGAAGAAAAAAAATCCCGGCGACGAATGCTCACTGGCGAATCCCGGAAAATGAATTGCCCGAATCCGGGTGTCTGCAGATTCATGACTGGCCCGGCACGTGCCCCATCATGGATTGTCCGGCGCGGAATCTCAAGTCGCGATCCGGAATCCTGTGAACCGTCAGGGGATGGCGTCGCCAGCCTATTCGCTCTCACTCCAGATCCGGACGTCGCCATCTTCTCCGATTTCCACCGAAATCAGATTGGGGTGGCAACAGACCGGACAGTCTTCCACATAGCGCTGATAGCTCCCCTGGGAGAGATCGACCGGAACGACGATTTCTTCGCCGCAGCTGTCGCAAACGTAGCCGGATTCTTCCTGCACGGGCGATCTCCAGTTAGGGCGGGCTATTTATCCCAGTCGATTTTGAGTGACCGCATTCTTTTGTCGGCCCGGCCGTCTTTGCTCTCGGTCCGGACGAGAACCCGCACCGAACCCTTCGGTTCAGGCGGCAAAAAGGTGTACGACCAGAGAGCCCGATTGGCGAACCAGAAATCAATTTTGGTCCGGAGCATCAGCTCTTCGGTCTGCCATTGCTGGTCGTTCCAGTACAGTTTTTTTTCCGGGTCAAAGATGACCATCCGCACGGCCAGGATTCCCTTTTCGTCTTCTGATTCTCCCTTGATTACAATTCCCTTGCCGAGCCGTATCGGCCGGCCATACGGAGGCTCCAGGAAGCGGGTCACTGGATAATCGGAATCGATGGCAAAATCCCTGATGACAGGAGAGTTGCTGGCAACTCCTCCTTTGCCAATCGCCCGGGCGGCAACGCGAATCAGCCGGCCTTCGGCAAGCTGCGGCGCAAAGTCGTATGACCATTCGGTCAGGATGCTGCCCGGGCTGGCAAGGGTAGCCGAATTCACCCGCCGGGTTTCGCTCCATTCCGTGCCAGTCCAGTATGTCACGTTTTCGGAGTCGGTAATGTCGCTGACAATCAGCCGGACTTCTTCGATCCCTTCCTTAAACTCCGCCAGGCCTCCCATCCGGATCTGTTGAAAGTGGACGTCGCTGCCCGTAAACGGAGATTCCATAAAACAGACCGGCTGGGGCATCTCCAGCTTGAGCCGTCTCAGCATCGCTCCCAGCCTGTTTTGCTTTTCTTCATCCAGCTTTGCGTAGCCGTTTTCCATCTGGTCCGGGTCCGTAGCCAAATCGTAATACTCGCGGTCTCCGTTGGCCCATTCAGTATAGACCGAATTGAACATCCGTACCGACTGGAACGACGTATTCATCGCGGTGCGCCGGTCGGAGATACTCTCCCAGTTTTCAATCAGGATCCCCTCGGGTCGCCACTCATTGGCCTGGCCGTCAAAGCTGGAATCAAGCAGCGGCAGAAATGATTTCCCCTGAACGTCCTCCGGTATTTTTGCCCCCGCAATCTCCAGAATGGTAGGTGCCAAATCAATCTGGGACAGCAGATGTCTGGGGTTTTCCGCCTTGTGGGCCATCCGTCCCGGTGCCCAGACATATAGCGGCACGCGGGTAACCCGGTCATAGGGCGTTGCCTTGCCAATGTGACGTTGTTGCCCCAGCTGGTAACCGTGATCTGACGTGAGAATCACCACCGTGTGCTCCAGCTGACCGGTTTCGTCCAGCAGCTTCAACAGTTTGCCGATCATGTCATCCACACTTCGTAACGCCAGCATCCGGCGACGGAAACTGGTATCCACATTCAACCGGTCATTTTTCATCGGATCGGTTCCGCTTTCTGTAAGCCGGGGAAGATTGCGGATGGCTTCCGGCTTGTCCGACACGTCGGCCTCGTCGTAGGCCGCAGAGGGAGGCGCCTTCAGGTCGGGCCAGCTGTTCTTGTATTGCGGTTCGACCATCCCCATGGCAGGTTCGCTTTCATCAAATGATCGCTCATCGACGTCTTCCGAGTGCGGCGCAAAGGGCGCCACGTATAAAAAGAAAGGGCGGCGATCGACCGAGACATGATCACGGATCAGGTTCTGGGCGTCGACACTCTCCACAGCAGTCCGGTACTTGACCGGATAGGTTTCCGGATCCAGGTCCGGCAGGAATCCAAATTTGCCTTTTTTCAACATATACGTTCTGAAATACCGTCCACCCATGGAAGGATAGAAATCGTCCCAGCCCGAAGGGCAGACCGCAAGAAAATTCTCTCCCGGCTGGGCCTGAAAATCATCATGCAGGTATTTGCCTACGAACATCGTCCGGTACCCGGCATCCTGCATCCATGTGCCAATGTCATTGTCGCGATACGGCGGTCCTGAACTGGTTCCGAAAGGCCCTCCATCACGATAGGGCCCATAGCCGCCGCCAACTCCGCGGCTTTGGGGGTTAGAGGGACTGTTGCAGCGAATTCCCGTTTTGTAGGCGTACTGCCCGGTCATCAGGCAGGCACGCGAAGGTCCGCAGATGGGAACTGCGATGTGACAATTGGAAAAACGCACTCCTTCATTGGCCAGACGATTCATATTCGGGAAGCGCTCTTCACCCCCCGGGTTGCGAAAATCATATTCCACTGTCGCACAATCCGCGTCGTCCAGATTGATCAGGATGATATTCGGCTGGGAATTCCCGGCACCGGTGTTCGCTGAACCAGCGCGCAAAAGTGGGCTGGCACGTTGCGGTTCCGCTTCGTCGCAGCCATTGCACAAAAACAGAACAGTCAAGCCCGTACAGGCCAGCACGGACCGAATCAAATCAAACTGGATCCGTTGTGTCGGCATTGTTTTCGGGAAGGGTTCAATTCAGTAATTAAATGGTGAATTCGTGGACCGGGGCGCAGCACTGGCCAAACTGAGTTCAGGGCCGGGCCTCTCCAGATAACAATATGGTTCAACCAGCAGGTTTATCCAATGCTGGCTGTTGCTGCGTCAGGCAATGGAAGGATCCCAGGCCAACCGTCAAGTGCGTGCTGGGCAAAACAACCAGCCGGCGACCGGGATGCAATTCCGCAATAATCCCTGCCGCAATTTCATCCTGCCGTGCACCAAATGCTGGCACAATCACGGAGCCGTTTGTCAGGTAGTAGTTGCAGTAACAGGCAGGAATCTGCACATCGCGGAAAAAAACCGGGTCCGGAACCGGCAATGGGACCAGCTCGCGCCGCAGGCCCGTCAGGTCCAGCCCCCGTTCCAGATCATCCCGGTTCTTGCGCAAACCTGACTGTTGCGGATCTGCCGCATCATCGGTCCATGCATACAGAACCGGACCCGAAAGGGTAAACCGGGCCAACTGGTCGATGTGACCGTCGGTGTCATCGCCGACCAGGCAGTCACCCTCCAGCCAGATGATGCTGGTTGCTCCAGTGGAATCCGCGATACGCTTTTCGATTTCTTCCGGGGGCAAATCCGGATTCCGGTTTTTGTCAAAGGCGCAGGTCCGTGTACACATGACCGTCCCAAGCTCATCGACCTCGAGTGCGCCGCCTTCCAGGCACAATTCGACCTGCCAATGCCCACAACCAATCCTCGCGGCAATCCGCCTGGCTACCTGCTGGTCGTCTTCAAACGGAGGGTACTTTCCGCCCCACGCGTTGTAATGCCAACCGACGGCCCGCAACTGGTTCAGGTTTCGGTCGATGGTAAAGGTCGGCGCATAGTCACGGGCCCAGGCATCGTTGGTCTGGATATCGACGATCTCAATGCCATCCGTTCCGCCAAGAAGTTTGCGGGCGGAATCCAGATCGTCGCCGGCACCAGCCATAACCCGGACCGGTTCGTCATTGGCAATCGCCCGAACCATCCCGGAAAACTCGCTCCGTACTTCGGCCAGGTTGTGGGGCCAGGTATCCCGGTTGCGTGGCCAGCTGCACCAGGTCGCCTCATGACGCGACCATTCAGCGGGCATGAAAAATCCGTCCCGTTTCCGCTCAACCACCAGCCGTTCCTTCCAGCGCAGGATCGTCGCGGTATCGCCGGGTGATGTCCTGATAGGCATCGATCCGCCGGTCACGCAAAAACGGCCAATGCGTCCGGGCAACGTCCATCAGATTCAGGTCGATTTCGCTGATCAGTGTTTCCGGAGTAGCACCGGCCATCGCAATAAAATTGCCATAGGGATCGCAAACAAACGAGCTCCCCCAGAACTCGATGTGGTCTTCGACTCCACAGCGGTTGGGCGCGACAACGAATACGCCGTTGGCAATCGCATGGCTGCGCATCATCGTTTGCCAGGCATTCCGCTGCGATTCGCCATAGACTGGCTTGTCTTCGGCCAGCCAGCCGATCGCGGTCGGGTAGACCAGGATTTCGGCACCCTGAAGCGCAGTCAGCCGGGCTGCTTCCGGGAACCACTGGTCCCAGCAAATGCAGACACCAATCTTGCCCAAAGACGTCCGGATTGCCCGAAACCCCAGGTCCCCCGGCGTGAAATAGAATTTTTCGTAATAAAACGGATCGTCAGGAATGTGCATTTTCCGGTACATCCCGGCGACTGACCCGTCGGTGTCAATGACGACAGCCGAATTGTGGTAAAGACCCGCTGCCCTACGCTCGAACAACCCCGCCACGATGACCACTTTCAATTCAGCAGCCAGGCTGCACAACCGCTGGGTCGTCGGACCATCGATTGGTTCGGCCAGCTGAAAATGCCGATGATCCTCTGCCTGACAAAAGTAAAGGCTGTAGAATAGTTCCTGCAAACAGATAATCCGTGCGCCATGGGCGGCAGCCTGGCGAATCTGGTCAACGGTCCGGCTGATGTTGTCTTCGACGTCAGCCGAACAGTTGAGCTGGATCGCGGCAACCCTGAGTGGAGTGGATTGGCTGTTCTTACTTTCCGTTTTTGAGACAGAATCAGGCATCTGACTGGCTGGACCTTTCGGCTGGACCGGATAACGACAGGATGGCAGGGACGATGCAAGACAAACCGGCCCGGGGGCTGTTTATCACGGGCAATGATACCGAGGTCGGCAAGACCTGGGTGGGAACAATTATCGTAAAGAGTCTGGTCGCTGCCGGACATCGGGTAGGCGTTTACAAACCGGTTTCCAGCGACTGTGTCTACGATGGCCAGACGCTGGTCAGCGAAGACTCGATTGCACTTTGGACGGCTGCAGGCAGTCCCTTGTCGCTGGACCAGGTCTGTCCCCAACGGTTTCGGGTTCCGCTGGCCCCACATCTGGCTGCCCGAAACGAAGGCCGCGAGGTGAGCGCCCAGCAACTGCGGGACGGGCTTTCGGCGTGGACTGGACACTGTGACATTGTGGTGGTCGAAGGGGCTGGTGGCCTGATGTCTCCCATCAGCGACGATGAGTATATCGCCGACCTGGCCCTCGACTTTGGCTACCCCGTCATCATCGTCACGGCGAACATCCTGGGTGCGATCAACCAGACCCTGCAGACCCTGATCACGGCCGCCAGTTTCCGCGGTGGATTGCCTGTTGCCGGTGTTGTGATGAATGACATCCGCCGCTTCCAGTCGGACCTGAGCAGCGACAGCAACATGCAGCAGATAGCCATGCGGTCCGTCGCCCCGGTCCTCGGCCGGATTTTTTACGAATCAGACCATCTGGACCGCGAAGTGGACTGGTACGCAATTGCCGGACAATCGGCCGAAACACTTTCCGCGAGCGAACCAGTGAAGTAAAACCATGTCCGTCAAAAACCGGTATCTGGACGAAGGATACCGGCATTGGCAAGTTGCGATTTTGGTTCGCCACGAGGACTGCTGGATTTACGCACACGCATTTAACAAAGCAGGAACTGATTCGGCATGGCTTGGCACGCCGCTGGTTCAACAGATCGCCGACAGCTTCGGAATCAGGGTGAAAGCGCTCAGGTATTCCAGAAAGGAGTCAGGGAACCTGGCCCGGAAATTGCCATTCGATTCTGAATAAAGGCCGGGCAATTCTGCCTCCCGAAATCCTCCCTGGCCTGCTCTCGTCCAGGTTGGCAAAAAACGGTCAGTCCGGAGGTCCCTGGCGTTCGGCTTCGGCGAACATGTCGGCCAGCGACAGGCGGAATCCGGGCAACACAGTTCCGCCGTCCAGGAATCCGTCCACCGGAATTTCCACAGGCTGGTCCAGCGTAGTCCAACTGCGGGCGGTGCGGGTAGCGGGTTCGACGTACCAGACCATCGAAACTCCCGCCTGGAAGTAAATCTTCAGTTTGGCCAGCATCTCCTTTTCCGAATTGGATTCAGACAGGACTTCGACAACCAAATCGGGAATCAGCAATGGGATCGGTCGGCGCGGGAGTTTTTCCCTGGGAAATCTTGCCCAACTGACAAACGAAACATCGGGAATCTTGACGACTCCAGGCAAAAATTTCAGCGAACCACTTTCACCCAATACCTGGCCAGGATTGTTTTCTTTCAGGTATAGCCCAAGTCGAAAACCAATTTGCATGGCAATAATTGATTCGTACCACCCCATCGGCTTCTCCACCAGAACGCCGAGTTCCAGTTCGTACAAACGACCTTCCGTATCACCGATTCGCAACAGGTCTTCTTCCGTTGCGTAACCTGGTGGTGGGTCCAGTCGAATTCTTTCGGCGGGGATGTCTCCCAAATGCCGCTGCAAATCGGCCAGGCTCCAGCCAGTTGGCAACCTGGTATGCTTTTCGAGCGGCCCAGCGGGTGTTTCATGAATTGTGGACATGGCCAAACTCCTTCATCGACTATTGTCGAATGAAGTCCGGGCAAAATCAACGGTCGTTTTTCCGGCCAGTTTCCGCAATTATCGGGCTTCCTGGGCGACAATCTGCCCATTGATGATCACGCCGATACAGTGAGACGTGTATTCAAACGGATCACCGTCGTACAGCGCCAGATCGGCGTCTTTGCCGACTTCCAGCGTTCCAACCCGGTCGGCAATTCCCAGGACGCGCGCCGCGTCGGAGGTGATCGTTGCCAGGGCCTGGTTAAAGGTCAGGCCATTTGCTGCGGCAACGGCAGCTTCGAACAGAACGACACGGGTCTTGGGGACGTATCCTTCAAAACCACTCTGCATCGTCACGGTAATTCCCGCTGCAACCAGCTTGCTCGCAGTTTCAAAGCTCATGTTTTCATATTCTCCAACCGAACGGGTCATTGTCGGATGCAGAAAGACCGGCACGCCCGCTTCTTTGATTTCTTCAACCATCAGGTACGACTCGGAAGCACCATCCAGCCACAGCCGGAATTTAAACTCCTCCGCCAGACGCAGCGCTGTTGCAATGTCCTGGGCCTTGTTGGCCGTAATCATCAGGGGTACTTCCCCGTTCAAAACGCGCGCCAATGCCTCCATCCGCAAATCACGCGACGGAGGGGACTTGTCGTCCGGCTTGCCGGCTGATTCCGCCGACTCTGCACCACCGGTTGATTCCGCGGCGGCCTTCCCGGCCAGTTTTTCCGAATAGTCCCGGGCCTTGATCAATTCCTGTCGCAGCATGGCCATCTGTTTGCTGCGCGTACCCGGTGAACCGGACGTCCGGACCGCGCGGGGGCCCAGCGTGGCAATGATCGCTGCCGTTTCCACCAGCATCGCATCCTCGATCGTCGAACCAATGGTCTTTGCAATCATGGTCTGGCCGGAAACCAGTTCGCCCGTTGAATTGCCCGTGTGGAAAGTCGTGATTCCAAAGCCACGCAAATAACCAACCAGCTCTTCCCGGATGTTGACCGCATCGAGTGCCCGCAACTCCGGCTGAATGGCACCGCTTTTGTCGAGCTGGTCCTGGTCATGGGCCTGGTTGTAGATCCCGGACAGACCGGCGGTCGCATGGGCATCGATCAAACCCGGGGTGACAACCTCAGCGGTCAGTATCTGATATCCGTCCGGTACCGGGACTTGGGACGCCGGACCGACTGCCGAGATCTTTCCGTCAATCACCAAAACAACTCCATCGGCGATCGGCTCACCCGCCATCGTGTAAACCATTTTTCCGCGAACTGCGATTTGCGCAGCCAATTCACCGGTGCCGGCAGATTGCAGAAACAACATGGCCCCAACCAAAACGGGCATGATTGCCCGGCGGGACTGGCGAACAACGGACAAGTGTCGTGCTGAATTCCTGGCAAAGTGATTGTTCATTCTGGTTTCCAGTAATTGTTTCGACGAAAGAAGTGATTTGCCAGGATCAGGCACTTGTACGGAAGTTCCGGACGAAAGACAGAAACTAATCATTACCTGACGAAATTCCGAGCTGCTGCATCATCAATTCGTGAAAACAGCAGAAATAGGGATCCTGATCGTGGCCAGCCCCGTATCCGCCAACGGCGTAAATTCGATCGGCAGGGTCGTTTCGGTCAAAGACCCGGTTGCCTTCCACCCACGTTTCCAGAACCTTGGAGTAAACGCTCAACGGATCGCCATCGAGGATGATGAAATCCGCGTCCTTGCCCGGCAACAACGATCCGGTCCGGTCGTTCAGGTCGAGCATGGTTGCGCCGTTGATGGTCAGCGCCCGCAAGGCACCCTCCCGGGTCATGCCGGCCCGAACCGCCAGGGCTGCCGAGCGGAAAAAGAACCGGGAGTCGGTGATGTAGTCGTCGGTATGGAATCCAACCAGAACTCCCGCCTTTTCCAGGATGCCCCCTGTTTTGAACGATACGTCCAGGGCTTCCAGTTTTCCGCCGGGACTGTCCAGAACGATGATCGAGCAGGGAACGCCGGCAGCAGCGATTTTGTCCGCGACTTTCCATCCGTCACTGACGTGATGCAGCACAACCCGAAAATCATTCTCAACGGCCAGCCGAAGGACCGTCATGATGTCGTCATGCCGGTGGGTGTGGTGGTGTACGACCCGGCGTTTCTGGAAAACCTCCAGCATCGCTTCCAGTCCGATGTCCCGATCGGGCATTTTTGCCGGATCGCCATCGGCCCGGGCAATCTTGTCCCGGTACTCGCGGGCCTTGATATAGTGTTGCCGGACCAGCGCCGCCGATTTGCCCCGGGTTCCAGGAAATGCTCCACCGTCTTCACGCATGGAATTCGTTCCGTTGGCCATCTTCATTCCACCCATGATCCAGCCGTCACCGGCCCGGATCATCAGGTCATCGATCGTCTCGGCCTTGCGGAGCTTGACATAGACAGTCTGCCCGCTGAGCAGATGCCCGGAGCCCGGCATGATGTTCAGTGTCGTCAACCCGCCAGCCAAAGCGCGTTTGAATCCGGAATCACGGACATTGATTGAGTCGTAAACCCGAACGTCGGGCTGAATGGGGTTGCTGGAATCCGCGCCACTGCCGCCGCCGATGTGGCTGTGCGTGCAGATCAGTCCAGGCATGATCACTTTCCCGGTGGCATCGACGTTGCGTGCGTTGGCCGGAATTTCCGCCTGGCCAACGGGTCCCACAGAAAGAACTTTTCCATTGCCGACCAGCAGAACCCCCTGATCGATCTCCGGGCCGTCTACCGGAATGATCCGTGCACCGACGAACGCAATGGTTTCCTGGCCCGATGCACAAGAGACCCCCGTCGGGAAGGCTGCGGCAACGAGTGCGGAAGCCAGTCCCGCCATTCCGCAAACCAGTAAAAATCGCCGATGCATATCCAGCTCCTGAATTGGGTCGACCATGGAATTAACGTGCATCCTATTGAACTCTGCGCTGCCAAAGAACCAGGGCGACCAGCGCAAGCCCGAAAAACGCAGGAAATCGGTTGAACCAGGGTTTCGTTTTCCGCGCAGACGTCGATACACAACCCCCAGCGCGAATTCCAGTTACTTCGGCAGAAGAATCATAGACGGGAAATAAACCCCATGACCTCCAGGCGTCCGGTTGCAATCGCGGTCCGATGAATTGAAGAGGCAGAATGCTCAATCCCGATGGGAGTCCGGCTCTTGCAGGGAATTCACGATGGCCATCAGAAAACCATCGTAACCCTTGGTCCCAACGGTTTGGACTTCCGTGACCGAAACGCGAGTTTCAGTCACCAGGTAATCGGCCAGCCGCTGAATTCCCTGAACATTCGCGTCGTCACTGTCGGGGTTCAGGATATCTCCGTTGCGAACGACGTTGTCCACGATGATCAGGCTGCCGGGATGAGCCAATCGGATGGCCCACGAAAAATATTCGGCACTGCGCGGTTTGTCGGCGTCGATAAAAATCATGTCGAATGGAGCTGCCTGTTCCTTTTGTAGCGAGGCCAGTGATTCCAGCGCATCTCCCTGTCGCAGGTCAATTCTGTTATCCAGCCCAGCGCGCCGGAAATTGGAGATTGCGACCTGGGCATGTTTCGGTTCCAGCTCCAGCGTGACCAGATGTCCATCCGGTGGAATCGCTCTGGCCATCCAGATCGAACTGTATCCGCCCAGTGTTCCAATCTCCAGGACGCGGGCCGCCCTGGTGATCCGGACCATCATGTTCAGAAACTGCCCCAGCGCCGGCGATACATCGATCGCCGGCAGTTCCGCCAGCCGGTTTGCCTGCATCACGTCCTCCAGTACCGGGTCACGTTTCCGAAACCGGTTACCGAAAAACTGGTCAATGTCAGACCAGATCTGTTGCGTCATGTTCGAAAGACCCCGTGAGGCGAAAAATTCCCGTCTTAATTCCTGACACACAGTTGGCGGATCAATCAGAAGTCCGTAATTTTTGGTGGTTTTTCGCCGTACTTGGCCTCGTATCGCGCGGCGAATTTTTCCTGCAACTCCGGGTGGCAATGGAAACACTGGGAATCAGGACGTGAATGCTCGTCACACCAGTCCTTACTGTCCCGGATTCCGGCAATCAGAGTCGAGTTGCAGCGGGTGCAGACTTCTTCGGGAACGCCATGTTCCGAGCACCACCATCGGCTGTGATCGTGTGCTGCCGCTGTTGGACTGGCTCCGTCCGCAGGCGCCGACGCAACAGGTGGGGCCGGCTTGCTGCATCCGCTCAATACCATCGCTACCGTAATTCCGAACACGAACAACAAACCTGAAATACGCAAATAGCTGAACATCAAAAAACTCGCTGGGAACATTGCCAGACAAAAACAGGATTACGAATCGGCTCCTCCTCCGGTTTCGGATGAGGAGCCAGTCTTTCTATGGCATGTCACGCAGCCAGAGGGCGAAAATGCCACCGGTCCAGGCAAATTGGACCTGGCAACACGAGTGGTGCCATGGCGACGGAAATTTTCCTGCGACTGATCATTCAAACAACCCGATCCGGTTATGGTTCGAAGCCGTTAGATAGTAGAATTCGCCGGACGCCTGGTCCACAATAATAGTTGGCGCGACCGGAAGATACCCCCAATTCCCCCGTTTTAAACTGGTTCCCTAGACGCAAATTGGGGTTGGGTGCCCTTCAAAAGGACCGGAAGATTGTGCGATAACAGTCAGTTTCCGGCCGGTAAAACGAATTGGTTTGCCCGATGAGCAACACGCAACTGCAGACACTTGAAAAATATATCGCCTTGCAACAGCAGATTGCCAGCTATCACGTGATCATGACTGCAACCCGCGTCGGGGTCTTCAAGTCGCTGGAAGAGCGGCAGAAGACCGACGCAGAAGTGGCCCAGGAATGTGGCCTCGAAGTTGTGCCGCTGCGGTTGATGCTGGCCGTGCTGGTCGAGTCCGGTTTGATTGAAAAATACCACGAGCATTATGCGCTGGCCCAGGTGACACGACTGCTGCCCGACCTTCAGTCGCTGGACGATTCCCAGTGGATGGGTCTGGAGAAATGGCTCAAGGGTGAAGCCGAAGCGGGTGCATCCGATGCCGACCCGCTGTCGTCCCAGATCGCTGATCCGCACTGGATGCTGACACCGTCGGCGATGGACGCTGCAAAGGTTCTGGATTTCGGACGCAGCCGGACGGGCCTGCGGGTCCTGGAAGTCGCCGGGGGGCCCTGTGTATTGAGTGCGACCCTGGCTCACAACGATCCTTCCAGCATGTTTGTCGTTGTCGATCTGCCGCAAGGAATTCACCTGGCTGGCGAAACTGCGGCGAGCATCGGACGCCTTGACCAGTTTGAGTTTCACGTCGGCGACCCGTTCGAACCCCCCGTGGAGTCCGACTCATTTGACCTGGTAATCGTCTCGGGAGTCTTGCGGCGAATTCCGGAGGACCGCTGCCGAAGCTGGCTGGCCAAATTGGCGGAACTGCTTCGGGCGAATGGGGAGATGGCTGTTCTGGACTGGTTCCCGGGCCAGGAAAAAGGGCTTCGAAATCTGGTCTTCAATCAACTGGAACTCAGCCTGCGTCATCGTCACGGCGGACTGGTCACGGCGGCCTTGCTGAGGGAATGGCTGGGTGCGGCAGGACTCAAAGATATTCGGTTTGCCAATCTTCCGGCACCACCGCACATCTGGGGCCTGGTTCTGGCACAAAAAGGCTGATTTTCGATTGTAATTGTCTCCATTGGCTTTAAACTTGAGAGTGTGGGGCAGGGGGGTGACAAGGCAGACCGGATAGTCTGCCGACGATGACTGGCTGGTGATCCTGTTCCCGGGCAATCGCAGTCTGCTGTTCATTGTTTTTTCAATATCGCCATGGTTGGCCGTGACTCTTGGAATCGCGGGCGGTGCAATGTTTTACAGACTCGTTCTTGTTAACACCGAAAAGGGTATCGACCAGGACAGCTGGACCCTGGAGTTGCCAGCGACCGTCGGACGCGGACCGGAATTGGGTGTTTGCATTAACCACGAGTCGATCAGCCGGACCCATTGCAAACTGTTTTTGAACGCCCACGATGCCTTGACTGTCCGCGACCTGGGCTCGACCAACGGGACCTATGTTCATGATGAACGGGTTACCCAAACGACTTTGATGCCGGGGGATATTTTGCAGTTGGGGTCGGTTACCCTGCGGATTGAATACACTTCAGAACCGGAAAAGAGCCAGCCGCGAAAAAGAACGGCTGCCCATTTGGGTGCTACCCAACCCATGCTAACCCAGTCGGCCAGTGTCCGACGGTCGGGACCGCAACCGATTCCTGCTCCCCAGCCTCCTTCTGCCGAAAAGAAATGGTGGCAGTTCTGGTAATCCGCAACAAACTGCAGTCGATCCAGTGGGTCATCGCCCCGGCGGTATATGGCGGCAAACTGCGCCGGATTCTGGCCTATGTCGATCCCGACATACTCGAAGCGTTCGGACTGTCGTTTTAAAGGTTGAGGCGACTGGACCGACCAGGGACAAAATGAAAACGCTCGTGCTGAGCGTCGCGATGGACCAGTCGGTCGGCGTCAAGCAGAGTAACAACTCGTTGAAGATCGCTACCGGACTGGGTGCACTCCTTGCGGGATTGGTGGTGCTGGTGTTCCTCCGCACCCTGCGGATGACGCTGGTCATTGTTCTCGCCATGCCGATCGCGATTCTGTTTTCGATCTTTTGCCTCTACTTCCGTGGCAACACGATTAACGCCATGACGCTGGGTGGCCTGACGCTGGCCATCGGCATTCTGATTGACCAGTCGATCGTCGTTCTGGAAAACGTGATCCGGCAGGTTTTGCAATCGCCGCTGGTCGCCAGCTGGCCTGTCTGGCTCTGGCCCAGTTGCGACTGGAGGAGCTGGAAGTCCCCAAATCAATCGCCCAAAACGCCAACGCCCGAATCCATTTCGCAACGGGTATCGGGTTGACTAATGGCGAATCCGATTCACGTTAATTTGGCGGGCGGAATCGTAAATCAAACAGTTGCGACTCGATTCCTCCACGCTAAGATTCTTCAAACAGCTTGCCAAGCTCGGTTTCTGGCATTGAAATTCCGGTAATATTCCCCAGAAGTGCGCTCGCAACTGGGATTTGAGCAACATAAAATCGTTCTACGGCGTACAGAAAAGATGCTTGGAGTTGCAGTTGGTGCGATGGCTCAAATCAGTTCCGCAAATCTTGATCGACTTGAACAAAAATTGGCCTTGTTGCCGATTGCTCCGCGAAACACGAACGTTGGATTAGCTGAATTCGAACGCTGCATGGCACTCGATACTGCGATTCGATTTGCCCGGTTTGGAACGTTGCCTGGCACAAACGACGAAAAAACTAGCATTTATCATGTTCAGCTCGAAGCTCGATCATGAAAAAAGATACTTTCTAGTTCGAAGCTCGACGAATTGGGACGTAGTATGTCGTGAAATCAATTCGATGTTTGACAGAATTGAAGCAGCAGTCACCAAACCAGACGAATCCGCGAGAAGGTTGGCCTTGGAGGATGTCGATGATGCTCTGTTTCGCCGTCACGCGATGGCTTCAATTGCCTTTTTTCGTTGGGCAAGGACGATCCGAAGTAGAGTGGCGCGCGGCAAGTTGCTTTTTGACTGCGCGGCCCTCACGTTCCTTCCATACCCGTTTAACATTCGCGCGACAATGAATCGAACGGATGTATGCCGTGATTCGATTGCAGCCTTTGTCGCGTTGAAACGTTTCCATTTGAAGTATGGGATGTACCCTGAAACCCTGGAAGACGCCGTCGAGTTCCTTCCCCATGTTCCAATTGATCCTTGGAATGAATTGCCAATGATTTACCGTCGAAGCGATTCAGATTCGTTTGTTTTGTATAGCGTTGACGTAGATCGACAAGACGACGGAGGTCCTGAAGCATTTTCCACATATTGGCGTAAACAAGATCATACTTGTATTCCGACCGCTACCAACACGAACGAATATGTCAAACAAAAATGAACAGGCGATCCGGCATCGCCTGCAATATTGCTTGTCGTTACTGAACAATCTCCCGGATCACGTGCCCATGGACGTCGGTCAGGCGGCGGTCGATGCTGTTGTGGCGGACTGTTAGTTGGGTGTGGTCGATACCGAGCAGGTGCAGCATCGTGGCGTGGGCGTCGTAGCAGTATGTCGGGTTTTCCAAATCGGCACTGCGC
>Ga0163150_10004874_pt1 | contig 17616 bp, 8 predicted proteins | sample OliLakLV19P2IB_FD_148628 | JGI IMG/M metagenome (GOLD analysis project Ga0163150, IMG submission 148628) | Freshwater microbial mat bacterial communities from Lake Vanda, McMurdo Dry Valleys, Antarctica - Oligotrophic Lake LV.19.P2.IB | ecosystem: Environmental > Aquatic > Freshwater > Lake >...
AGAGTGGAGAGCAGGCAGGCCAACAACACGCAGGGGGCCGGGGGGCGGCAGCGCATGGAAGAACTCGCGTCGAGGTCCCGGAGCCCAGGTACCAGCATAGCGCTGGAGGACGAGCGCTTGGGTCCGTCGTGCGGATTGGCCGATAGCAGGGCGGCGGCTGGATCACCCATCAGTCGCCAGGGTCGGAACGCGCCATCTGCCTGCCAACTGCCTCCCAACTGCCTGTACCTGCCTGCCAACTGCCAAACTGCCAAACTGCGGCTGCGGTCCTAGATCCTGGGCTCCGTCGGGCGTAACTGCCTGGCGGAGCCCGTCTTTTTTCCCCTGGCCCTAGGCAGGCCCCAACGGGCAATCCACCGCGGCCGCGGAGTCAGAGGCGGGCGGCCAGGAGCCACGCGCGCAGCGCCCCCAGAGCCCCCTGCAGCTCCCAGCGGGACCGGTCGGACTCCCCCGCCACGTTGGAGGCGGCGCGCACGATCGAGCAGGCGATGTCGAGGCGGGTCGCCGCCAAGGCCACGGAGAAGCCCTCCATGTCCTCCCCCAGAGCTCCCGGGCTGGCCTCACAGCGGGCGAGCGCCTCGGCAGGTGAACCGGAGGCCCGGGCCACGCTTACGAGCCGTCCCTTGACCAGTCCCTCAAGATAGGGCGGGGGCGCGGCCACCAGTTCCTCGACCACCGCCGCGCGGCCCGCCGCCGGGGGGGCCTGCTCCAAGCCCATGGCGCGCGGGCCCATCCAGACCCCCCCGCGCATGACGCCCAGGTCCGGGAAGGAGAGCTCGCTCGCCGTCATGAGCGCCCCGACAGGCAGGCGCTTGCCGTCGTAGGTGCCAGCTAGCCCGAGCAGCAAGCAGTGCCGCGGTCGCTCGCGGGCCAAGGCCAGCGCCGCGAGCGCCCCTGCGGCCGCCGGACCGAAGCCGCACAGGGCCGCGCGCACCGGGCGCCCGCCCACCTCCAGGCTCTCCGGGTCCTCCGAGCGCGGGGCCCGGCCGTCATCGAAGAGGGCGCGGGCCTCGCGGGCCGTGGGCACAAGCAACAGCATGGCCGTAGTGTCCAGAGGCCTCCCCCACGGGTCGTGGGTCAGCTGGAGCTGCCAGCCTGCGCAAGGGCGCGGGAGCGGGCGCGAGGCCCGCCACCGCGCGTCCCCGGGGGCCGCAGATCAGTTGCCGGCGGCTACCGGGCTACGGACGAACTGCTTGCACTCCCACTCTTGCTGGCTGTGGGTGTCCAGCACGAGGAACCGGGCGTGGAGGGAGTCGGGCTTGCAGATCCAGGGGGCGTCCCAGGTCGAGCGGCCGTCCCAGCGCCAGGGGCAGTCGCACTTCGGAACGCAGACCTTGCCGCCCCCGATGTCGAAGTACTGGCTCGGGCGAAACGACTCGCAGCGGTAGGTGGCGCAGCCGGTGAAGGTCTTGCCGTTGAGCGTGACCTTGAGCTTCAGGGGCTCGCGGCCGAAGACCCCGTCGCGGAACCACGTGCCTACGGCCTTGAGCCGCACCACCACGTAGGCCACCCCCTGGTGGACCTTCACGTCGGCGACCTCGAGCACCTCGTTGGCCCCGACGGCCGCGCCGCCGAAGGACTTGCGCCACTTGCGCGCCACGGCGTCGACCTCGTCGCACTTGTTGCCGCAACCGCGGTAGAGCTTGGCCGTGAGGTCGTAGTCGCACACCTTGTCGCCGACCCAGAAGGCCGTGCCGACGAGCACCTCGCGCAGGTCACCCTCGCAGCAGGGAACCGGCTTGCAGTCGCGGCAGAAGCCGAAGTGGACGTCGACATCCTCGCAGGGGCAGAGCTTCACGTTCACGGAGCCCTTGGTGCTGGGCTTGAAGCCCTTGAGGGGCGCTTGCGCGTCGTCGATGAAGACGACGTACTGGCCCTCCTTGAGGCCTTCGAAGCACACCTTGCCCTGCGCGTCGGTGAAGCCCGTGGCGAGCGCCTCTCCCGGCTTGGAGGCCTTGGCTACCGAGACCTCCACCCACGGCATCAAGGCATCCTTGCCCGCCTGGAAGTGGCCGTCGCAGCAACCGCTGGGCTCGCCGAACACCTTGACGCAGATGCGCTGGGTGCCCGGCATGCAGAAGCCGAAGTCGAGATCGAAGCGGCAGCAGCCGTTCACCACGCTCACCGTGCGCACCTTGTCGGTGGACGCCTCGAGCTCGGCCAAGACACCCTGGCCCTCGGGGACCGAGAGCTCGTAGCGGCCCGGCGGCACGTTCTGGAAGCAGTATGCGCCCTTGGCGTCCGTCAGCGCCTCACGCACCGCGCCCACGTTCGGGGCATCGAGCTTGAGCAGCTGGACCAGCACGCCTTCGGCGGGCAGGTCGGAGCGCCCGCGGCGGCCATCGCAGTCGCAGGGCGGTTCACGGAACACATAGCCGCAGACCTTCTGCGTGCAGTAGCCGAAGTCCACGCGGCGCTCGCCGCCGGTGGGCAGCACGAACGGGCCCACGGACACCGGCGTGGAGGGTGAGAGGTCCACCACCACGGGCGAGGTTCCGTCCACGGCGACGGTGTACTGCCCACCCGGCAGGCCCGTGAACTCGTAGAAGCCGCTGGCATTGCTCGTCGTCTCGAGCAGGAAGGCCTGGTCGCCCACGAAGCGCGTCAGCGCCACCGGCACGCCTGCGAGAGGTGTGTCACCCCTGTCGAACGTGCCGTCGCAGGTGCATGAGGGGTTCAGGAAGACGTAGCCGTAGATGCGGCCGAGCGGCTCGCAGTAGCCGAAGTCTTGCTGCAAGACTTCGCTGCCCGGCAGCACCACCGGGTTGCGCACCACCGGTTGAGTGGGCGTGAGGTTGACGAGCTGAGGCTGTCCCGCGCCGACCTGGACGCGGTAGGCGCCGCCGTCGAGGTCCACGAAGCAGTAGCCGCCGTCGATCCCCGTGACCGTGCTGCGCAGGGGCAGGGCGGGCGGACCCGCCGGAGCCTTCCACAGGACGACGGTCACACCCGCGAGCGGGATGTCCGCGCCCAGGTCGTAGTTCTCGTCACAGTCCTGCGGGTCGTTCTTGTAGACCGTGCCGCAGATCCGGCCCGGGCAGAAGGGGTAGTCGATGACCACGGTGTCACCGCCCAGGATCGTGGCCGGCACCGTCGCCGCGCTGCCCGGGGCCAGGGTCACCAGCTGGGGCTGACCGCTAGACACCGTCACCGCGTACGTTCCTGCGGGCAGGTTGGGGAACTCGTAGAGTCCGTTCACGTCGGTGAGCACCAGCTGCGGGGGACGCACGGGGTTGGTCCCCACGAGGGAGACCGTGACGCCGCTGATGGGCCTGTCGGTGCCGTTGAACACGCCGTCGCAGTTCAGATCCTTGTCGCTCTCGCGGAACACGCGGCCACGGATCCGACCAGGCTGGCAGTAGCCGAAGTCCTGCTCCAAGACCTCGCTTCCCGGCAGCAGCACAGGGTTGCGCACCACGGGCTGCGTCGCCGTCAGGTTGAGCAGCACGGCCTGATTCGCGCCCACCTGCAACCGATACGTGCCGGCGTCGAGGTCCACGAAGCAGTAGCCGCCGGCCAGATCGGTCAGCGCTGTGCGCATGGGCAGGGCGGGCGGACCCGCAGGAGCCTTCCACAGGTTGACGACCACGCCCGCCAGCGGGACGTCGAAGCCGAGGTCGTAGTCCTCGTCGCAGTCGCCGGGGCCGTTCCTGTAGACCGTGCCGCAGATCCGGCCCGGGCAGAAGGGGTAGTCGATGACCACGGTGTCACCGCCCAGGATCGTGGCCGGCACCGTCGCCGCGCTGCCCGGGGCCAGGGTCACCAGCTGGGACTGACCGCCCGCTACCGTCACCGCGTACTCGCCTGCGGGCAGGTTGGGGAACTCGTAGAAGCCGTTGACGTCGGTGAGGACCGCCTGCGGGGGGCGCACGGGGTTGGTGCCCACGAGGGAGACCGTCACGCCGCTGATGGGCCTGTCGGTGCCGTTGAACACGCCGTCGCAGTTCAGATCCTTGTCGCTCTCGCGGAACACGCGGCCACGGATCCGGCCGGGCTGGCAGTAGCCGAAGTCCTGACGCAGGACCTCGCTTCCGGGTGCCACGACCGGGTTACGCACCACGGGCTGCGTCGCCGTCAGGTTCAGCAGCACGGCCTGGTTCGCACCCACCTGCAGCCGGTACGTGCCGGCGTCGAGGTCGAGGAAGCAGTAGCCGCCGGCCAGATCAGTGACCGCTGTGCGCAAAGGCGGGGCGGGCGGACCCGCAGGCCCCTTCCAGAGGTTCACGACCACGCCCGCCAGGGGGACGTCGAAGCCGAGGTCGTAGTCCTCGTCGCAGTCGGCGGGGCCGTTCGTGTAGACCGTGCCGCACACCTTGCTGGGGCAGAAGGGGAAGTCGACCCGCGTCTCGTCACCGGACAACAGCGTCACCGGGACGGTCAGGGCAGAACCCGGAGCTAGCACGATCAGCTGGGGCTGGGCGCCGTTGACGCGCACCTCGTAGGTACCGGGCTCGAGGTTGGGGAAGTCGTAGTCGCCGCTCAGGTCCGTGACGTCCAAGACCGGCAGACGCACCGGGAGGATGCCCACGAGCTGGACGGTCACACCCGCGATCGGGGTGTCGTCGGCCTGGTAGATGCCGTCACAGTCGTTGCTGCCGTTCTCACGGAAGACCTTGCCCAAGATGCGGGCCTTCGCGCAGTAGCCGAAATCCTGGTCGTCCACGTTGTCGCCGCGCAGGAGCACGGGGGCACGCTGCACGGGCTGCGTGGCGAAGAGGGTCGCCAGCTCAGGCTGACCGCCCGCCACGCTGACGAGGTAGCTGCCCTCGGCGAGGTCCAGGAAGCAGTAGCGGCCGTCCACGCCCGTGCTCACCTGGCGCAGGGGCAGCGCAGGGGGGCCGCTGGGCACCTTCCACAGGTTCACCTCGATGCCGTTGAGCGGCACGTCCGTGACCAGGTCGTAGTCGCCGTCGCAGTCGGGCTTGTTGAGGTACACCGTGCCGCAGATGCGACCGAAGCACTCGTAGCAGAAGAGCAGGTTCTTGATGCTCTGACCGGCGACCACGATGGGGTTGGCTGGTGCGCCCTTGAGCGTCGTGCCCAGCAGAGCGGGCTGCAAGGGGTCGATCGCGATGACCCAGCTGCCGTTGGCTACCTTGAAGCAGAACTCGCCCTGGCTGTCTGTGATCTTCACCAGCACCGTGGGTGCCGGCACTCCGCCGGGGGGAGTCAGCGTCGCCGTCACCGTGACGCCGCCCAGGGGCTCGTCGCCGCGGGGGTCGAACAGGCAGTCGCCGTCCTTGTCGCAGAACAGGCGGCCGCAGAGCTCGACCTCGCAGATGTAGCCGAAGTTGATGTCCTCGGCCGTGCAATGCGTGCTGTCGATGGTGAACAGGACCGGCTGCGTCGTGCTCTTGACGAGCGGGTCGATCAGCGGGTCGCTCTTGATCGAAGCGCGCCAGCTGCCCGCGTTCAGGCCGGTGGCCGTCCAGACTCCGACGCCGGCGGCCACGGCCACCTCACGCGTCTCGACCACGACGAGGCCCTCAAGACGCTCGAGGACGACGATCGAGGCGAAGTCGAAAGGATCGTCGGTCGGGTCGAACACGCCGCGCAGGACGTCGCTGTCGCAGAACACCACGCCGCTGGCGTCGCCCACGCAGTCGTAGGGGAACAGCAGCTCGACGCGCTCCTCGCAGCCCGTGACCTGGACCGTGAAAGGCAGCTCGAACTTGGCCGGGAAGCAGATGCTCGTGAGGACCGCGATGGTGTAGCTCCCGGGCCGCAGGACGGTCTTCCACACGCCATTGACGTCGGTCTTGACCTTCGTCGAGCCCGGCAGGCCGAGGACCGTGAGCTCCAGCTCGAAGTCGGCCAGCAGCTCCTCGCCCACGTCGTAGAGGTCATCGCCGTCTTCGTCGCAGAAGACGCGGCCCTCGACCGGGACGCGCCGATCCGTCGTGCCGAAGTCGGAGTTGAACTTGATGAAGACCGCGTTGTGCGCATCGAGACCGACCCAACGGAACTTCCACAGGCCGACCGCCGCGGCCAGCTCGGACTGCGGGATCGTGGTCTTGACGAACGGGGTGTCGGGACCGTTGGCACCGACGTTCGTGACCGAGGGGTGGCCCAGCACCGTGAACTCGTCGGTCGTGAACGTGCTGCCGTCCGGGCGGATCACCTGGTAGCCGATGGCCGACACGAAGCGGTTGGACAGACCCGGCGTGGCGGGGCGCGGCACGTTGGTCATGTTGCCCGTGATGGCGAACGCCCCCGCGTTGCGCAGGCCTACGGGCGGCTGGGGGTTGAGGTAGCGGATGCCGCTGTCGGGCGGGACGCCGGTCGGGCTGGGATCGAAGTCCTCGCCCGGTGCCAGCGCGCGGTTCCAGTCCGAGTCGGCCTCGAAGATCTGCAGGTCAGCGCAGGTCACGCTCGAGGAGAAAGGCAGCTCAAGGGTGCCGTCGTAGCTGTTGACGATGCCGTCTCCGGCGCCCAGGGGCAGGATGTCGGGGAAGGGATCGTTCGACACGAGCACCGTCTCACCCGACTGCAGCTCAAGTCCGTCCACCACGCCGCAGGTGAAGCCGACGACGGAGTTGGCCGGGATGGCGTAGGTTCCGTTGAAGGCCAGCTTGTAGCCGTTGATCTCGTAGCCGGAGAGCGGACCGCTCGGGCTCGCCTTGAGCGTCGTGGTCAGGACGAAGTGATAGCGGTTCTCGGCTGCGTTGTAGGCGAGCAGGTTCAGCGGCGAGGCGATCGGCTGGTCGTAGAGCGTGCACCAGGTCTCGTCTTCGCTCACCAGCGTGGGGTCGAGCGCGTTCACCGTCAGCAGGGGCACGGGCAGCAGCGGAGGCGGCGGCAGGTCGTTGATCAGGGCCTGCGCCACGGTGTTGTCGGGATCGGCGTAGAGGGAGTAGGCCGTGTCGGGCTGGTGCGCCACGAACTGGCCGTCCACGCGCTGGTCCCAGCGGCCGCGCGTGCCTCCGTCGAACAGCGCGATGCGGATCTGGGTCAGCGTGGCCGCGTCGAAGGAGAGGCGCACGATGTTGCGCGCCCCCGCCTCCGAGTCGCCCGGCAACGTGAAGTTGTTGTTTCCGCTCACGCTCAGGAAGCGTCCGCTGGAGCGGTCCAGGTCGGGTAGGCCTGCCCAGCCGGTGCCCGTGGTCGGATCGGACGGCAGGGGTGTGACGGCCGCATCCGAGGCGCCACCCGGCAGGAGGAGTCCGGGGAGGACCAGCGCGGCCAGGAGCAGGCAGAGACGCTTGAACATCGGACCCTCCAGCGGCGGCGCCTAGGCGCTCCGCCATGGTGTGCAGTGCGACCGCGGATCAGCACGGGAGGTGCCGATCCGCTGCCGCTGAAGTCCGTCAACGTAAAACGGCTTGTAGTAATGACTTATGAGTCAGGCCACAGACGCGCCGGGAGCGCCGTGTCGAGCCTCATGGTCGAGCGTCGAGTTTATACGACGCGGCGCTGGGGTGACAAGGGCCTAGCGAACAGGATCCGGACGCGCGGCGCGTGAATTCTTGGCCCGGGCGGACCTCTACTGCCGTCGCTTGCCGGGGAGCTCTCCGGGCAGAGGGCGGCCGCGGGTCCTTCGGCCGGCACCATGTGCCGCGGACTGCTCCATCGCCCCGCCTGTTGCGGGCGGACGCGGGCTGTTGCGGACGGGCACGGCCTGTTGCGGGCGAACGGGAACCGCCGCGGGCTCCGAGGGGCCTCGCCACTGGTGCGGGCAGCGGACGCCCGCAGGCCGCGCCACGCAAGCCCAAGTCCCGAAGCGCCGAGCCTGAGAAAACCCCCTGGGCCCGCTGGCCCTACGGCAGGTTGGGGACCGTGCTGCTCTCGCTCTCGGTGGCCAGCTCCACGCCGCTTCCGCTGCGGACCGTGGCGCTGACCTGCAGCAGCTCCTTGGCCGGTGCGCTCTTGACCTTCGCCACGATGAAGAGCTTGAGCGAGGCCTCTCCAGCCAGCGAGAAGGCGCTGCTCGCGGCCGACTGACCGGCTCCGGTGATCGTCACGCCGTTGGCCGCGCTGCCGGAGACGAACTCGAGCTCGGCGGGCAGCTGGAACGTCACCGTCAGCCCCTCCATCGCGCCGCTGGCCGTGTCGGAGGTCACCTTCACGTCGTAGCGCACCTGGGCGCCCACCCGGAAGATGCCCGCGGCGCTGCCGTCGGCGTTGGAGTCGACCATCTCGAGCTGCAGCGCCTCGAGCTGCACAGGCACCACGCACTTGTCGTTCTTGCGCCACTCCCAGCGGCCGGGCTGGGTGCAGACGTCACGCGTGCGAGTCTCGTATTGCGCCGGCTCGCACACCTTCTGCGTGAAGCCGGGCGAGATCTGATAGCGCTCTTCGACGCACTTGTAGCTGGCGGGGGTGTATTCGACGCACAGACGCTCGGGCTCGAGGCACACGCGGCAGCACTCCTCCCCCCACACCGCCGGCTTCTCCTCCTTGATCAAGCAGCCGCACTGCTGCTCGCCGGGCGCCAGGTCCCCAGGCGGGCAGCAGATCGGGCGCACGCACTCCCGTGCGGGCTTGACGAGCACGTCGCGATGCTGCACGGCGTAGATGCCGGGGCGCTTGCGCTCCTCCATGCGCGAGGGGGCCTCGCACACCAGCTTGATGCGTGAACCGTAGGTGGGCGGCACGTAGACACAGCGCGAGGACTCGGGCTTCACGCAGACCGACTCCTGGGCCACACCCTGGACGGGCGGCACCCACACGCAGCACCAGGCCTCACCCGACTTGGCCTGCACCGGACGCGGGCCGCAGGGGCTGCAATCCGCCGCAGGCGCCGGGCACGGACACTCGCAGGAGGCGGCGGGCGCAGCGCCGCAGCCCGCGCCGCCGGAACGCAACGAGCGGGAACCGCTGCAGCCGGCCAAGAGGCTCCCGGCCAGGCACAGGAACGCGACGAAGATGCTGACGAGGGTTGACGGACGACGGACCATGTGCGCAGGCCTCCCAGATCCCTCGATCGGCTGGTCGTAGCGGCTTGCTTGAGCCGCCCGCCTGCCGCTCGGCGCTGGTCGCGTTCGAAGGACGCGGGAAGCCTACCCTCGGGCCTCGACGCGACCCAGGCCCAAGCGTCGGTGGCCGCCTCCGGGAGCGCCCGCCCACCCGTCCGAGCCGCGCCGCACGTCACCACTCGGTCATCACCCGCTCGCTGGCCACGAGCGGGCGGGCTAGCCTCCGGCAACCGCCCCCAACGCCAGCAGGGCTGCTTCCGCCTTGGCCGCGAGCGCGGTTCCCGCATGACCGGCTGCCAGCGCCTCCAACAGGGCGCGCGCCTCGTCGGGCCGGTTGCGCCGCAGCAGGACATTGCCCCGCTCCACGTCTACGTCCAACTTGCGCGCCGCCAGGCTGTCGAGCCGCGCCCCGAAGTCGCGCACCTCGGCCGAGGCCTCGGTCGCGGCCGCCGCGGCCGCAGCCTGCTTGAGGGCCGGTCCGTAGCGCCCGGCCCGCACCTCCTCGCGTACGGCCTCCAGACCGGCGGGCACCCGTCCCAGCTCAGCCACACGAAAACGCGCCAGCTCGTCGTGCAACACGTCCTCCGGGCCGCCGTTGGAGACCGCGATGCGTCCGTCCACCCCGATCACGTAGTCGGTGGGCCGATGATTCACCTGGTAGGACTGCGCCAGCGCACCCGTGGGATCGCAAGCGACGGGGAACGTGTAGCCCTCCTTCTCGAGGAAGGGACGCATCTGGTCCGGGGTGTACTGGTGCACCACCGTCAGCACCACGAGCCCGCTCTTGCCGTAGAGCTCGTGCAGCTCCTGGGCCAGGGGCAGGGTCTTGCGGCAACGCGGGCAGTCACGTAGCCAGAATTTCAGCCACACCACCTTGCCCCGAAACGAGGAGAGCGTCTGGCCGCGGGTGATGCCGTTGAGCCCCGTAGGGAAGGTCAGCTCGGGCGCCAGCAAGCCGGTCAGCCCCGCACCTTCGGCAACGCTGTCGCGTGCCCCCACCGCGCCCAGCAACGCCACCAGCAAGGCAACCAGCAAGGCCGACAGCCAAGCGACCAGCCAAGCATTCGGGCGAGCGACCACAGGCGAGCACGGGGCGGCCATGGGGGCTCCGGGGGCAGAAGGCGGGCGAGTCTACCGTCGCGGGCAGGGGCGCCGCTCTGCCCCGCTACCCGAGGAGATCGGTTCCGCGGGAGGCCGGGCCCAGGGCCGCCCGTGCGGTCAAGGCAGCCCGTGCGGTCTGTGCCACGTGCTCGGCCGTGAAGCCCAGCTCCTGGAACAGGCGGGCAGCCGGGGCGGAGGCGCCGAAACGGTCCAGCGTGACGCAGGCGCCACCGTCCCCCACCCAGCGCTCCCACCCCAGCGAGGCCGCCGCCTCGACTGCGATCCGGGTGGTGCCAGGTCCAAGCACCGCGGTGCGCTCGGCCGCCGACAGCGCCGAGAAGAGATCCCAGGAGGGTAGCGACACCACGCGCGCGGGCGTACCACGACTGGCGAGCAGATCGGCCGCGGCAAGCGCTAGCTCGACCTCGCTCCCGGTAGCCAGCAGGGTCAGGCGCGCGCCCGCGCTCTCGCGCAGCACGTAGCCGCCTCGTCGCAGCCCCGCCGCTGGAGCAAGCGCGGCGGGGGAGACGCCCGTGTGGGCCGACCCCTCGGGGGCGTGCCGCGCGCGTTCCAACACCGCGAGGGCCTGACGGGTGAGCACCAAGGCCGTGGGCCCACGGCGCTCGAGGGCCACCCTCCAGGCCTCGGCGGTCTCCGAGGCGTCGGCCGGGCGCAGCACGCACAGGCCGGGAATGGCCCGCAGGCCTGCGAGCTGCTCGATGGGCTGGTGCGTGGGCCCGTCCTCGCCCACGCCGATCGAGTCGTGCGTGAAGATGTAGACGACCGGCAGCTCCATGAGCGCCGCCAGACGGATGGCCGGCTTCATGTAGTCGCTGAAGATGAGGAAGGTGGCGCCGAACACGCGCCAGCCTCCGTGCAGCGCCATGCCGTTGAGCACGGCGCCCATGGCGTGCTCGCGCACCCCGAAATGCAGGATGCGCCCGCCATAGCGGCCGCGCTGGACGTCGCTGGCACCCGCGATGGCTGTGTTGTTCGAGCCGGCCAGGTCGGCCGAACCGCCTACCAGCTCGGGAATGACCGCGGCCAAGGCGTTGAGCGTCTTCCCCGAGGCTTGCCGCGTGGCCAGCTTCTGACCTGCCGCGAACGTGGGAAGATGCGCCTCCCAGCCTGCCGGCAACCGGCCCTCGAGCGCGCGTTCGAGCTCGTGCGCTTCGAGGGGGAAGGCTGCGCGGTAGGCCGCCAGGCGAGTCTCCCAGTCGCTCACGCGCGCCGCTCCGCGCGCACCGGCCGCGCCCATGTGCGCCAGCACCTCCGGAGGCACCAGGAACTGCGCGTCTTCGGGCCAGCCCAACGAGCGTTTGGCGCCGCGGATCTCGGCCTCCCCCAGCGGGGCACCGTGCGCTTCGGAGGTGTCTTCCTTCGTGGGCGCGCCCGGCGCGATGCGTGTGCGGCAGACGACCAACGTCGGAGCTTCCGCACCGCGCGCCTGTTCCGCGGCCTCTGCGTACGCGCTCCAGGGAGCGTCGAGCGGCACATGGAGCACGTTCCAGCCGTAGGCGCGGAAACGCGCGCCGACATCCTCGCTGAAGCTCAGATCGGTGCGGCCGTCGATGGTGATGCGGTTGTCGTCGTAGAACACGCACAGCCGCGCGAGTCCCAGGTGCCCAGCGAGGCTGGCCGCTTCCGCGCTCACGCCCTCCATCAGATCGCCGTCGCTGGCGATGGCCCAGGTGCGATGGTCGACGACGACGTGCCCCGGACGGTTGAAGCGCTCGGCCAGCATGCGCTCGGCGAGCGCCATACCCACGGCGTTGCCCAGGCCCTGTCCGAGCGGCCCGGTGGTGGTCTCCACGCCCTCGGTCGCGCCCAGCTCGGGATGTCCAGCGGCCGGGCTGTGCCACTGACGAAAGGCGCGGATGGCCTCCAGGCTGAGCGCATAGCCACTGAGGTGCAGCGCGCCGTAGAGCAACATGCTGGCGTGGCCGCAGGAGAGCACGAAGCGGTCGCGATCCGGCCAGCGCGGATGCGCCGCGCTGTAGCTCATGACCCGCGTCCAGAGCGCGTAGGCCAGCGGGGCCAGCGCCATGGGCGTGCCCGGATGCCCGCTCCTGGCCTTCTCCACCGCGTCCATGGCCAGGGTCTTCAAGGTGGCGATCGAGCGCTCGGCCAGCACTCGCTCCTCACCCCCCGGTGCAGCGCCGCCGAGTGCGACGGAACCAACAGGCGGGTGGCGCGGGTCGGTCATGGTCTCAGGGCTCACGCGCCACCTCCACGGGGGTCGGCCACAGCTCAGGGGGCACCGAGGCGCGGCCAGGGCCGGATTCTAGGAAGCAGGGGTGTCAAGCACCTCTCGTTCCTGGCCTCCGCCACCCCTCTCCGGTTCCTGCCCCATTCCACGTACTCCACCTCTCGGTCCTCCGCCTCGGGCCACCCCCTCTCCGGTTCCTCCCGCAGTCCACGTCGTCTCTCCAACGCGTGCGAGCCCCGCGCGGCGGCACCCTGGATGGGGTGCGGAGGGCCGCCGCGGAGGACGCCGTGTAGCCTGTCAACACGAGTCTTCCTACATCAGGACGACGCGGTGGCCCGAGCCGCGAGCCGCGCTCGTCGCGGCTCGCCACCCAGTACGGCAGCCCAGGGTGCCGCCTAGCGGGAGTCCGCGGGTGCCTCGCCCCCGCCCGTAAGCACCGGTGGGGTGAGCGGCACCGCGGGAGGCCGGGTGCTGCGCTTCAGGAAAAGCAGCGCAAAGCAGGTCTGCGTGATCGCGCTCTCGGTGGCGTCGGCCGGCTTGCCGGAGGCGGAAGCTTCCTGCCAGCCGCCGTCCTTCTGCTGCGCGGCGAGCAGGTGGCCGGCGCCCGCGCGGTACCAATCGTGCGTCCCGATCCAGGTCAGGCCCACCTTCGCGCCCGTGCGCTCCAGGCCGTACAGGTAGTAGTACTGCCACTGCGGCTGCTGGTCGGGGTTGTCCTCCACCCCGAAGTGCTCGGAGAGCCATGCCACCCCGTCGAGCAGCCCGCGGTCCAGGCGCTTCCTGAGCTCGGGCGCTAGCGTCCCCTGCGCCCAGAGTCGCTCTTTGCAGATCGCCAGCGTCGCCAGACCCGCGCAGGTCATGCTGCCGGTGGGCAGCGTGGCGTGGCCCGGCAGGTAGGTCCAGCCGCGCGCCTGGGCCTTCGCCACCTCCTTGAAACGTCTGGCCACGTCGTCGCCGGGCAGCCAGGTCTCGTCCTCCAGCCAGATCGGGGCGGGCAGTCCCTCTTCCTCTTGCTCCGCCAGCGCATGCTGGGCGGCCTTCGTCCAGGTGGAGGAGGGCACGGGGATCCCACAGCGCGCGGCCGCCTCCAACGCCAGCAGCGCGTACTGCGTGTTCGACATGTCCGTGAGGCCGTCCTCGGAGGCGATCGGGTTGCCCGGGTAGCGCCAGCCGCCCGACTCCGTCTGACAGCCCACCAGGAACTCCACCAGCTCGACGATCCACTTGCGCGCCCATTCGGGGTACTTGCAGCGCACGGCTTTGGGCGGCTCGAGGGCCCCGTAGCGGTCGCGCCGGGGCGCCTCGGCCTTCGCCTCTACGCCGCGATAGAGCGCGTCAAGCGCGAGAACCAGGGTGGCGGCCGTGTAGACCATCACCTTGCCGTTGCCCTTGAGATTCCACGAGCCCTTGCCGCCGGCATAGTGGAACTGGCAGAAGCGCACACACTTCTTGACCGCGTCGTCCTCCGCAGCGACCCCACCGTGAGCGAGCGTCTGCATCACCAGCGCGTTCACGCCCACGTCGAGCGGGTTGTACTCACGCGGTTTGAGCCGGTCGGCGAAGCCGGGGTAGGAGCCGTCCGGCTGCTGCTGGGCTCTGAGCCAGGCGAGGCCGCGCGTGATGGCGCCGTTGACCTGCTCTCCAAAGGCCACCTGCTCGGCCTCGCTCTTGGCGCGCTCAACCTCGGCGCGCACGCGCCGCGCGGCGGGGTCCTCCTCAGCGCGCGCGTCCCAGCGTGCGCACAACAACACGAGCAGGATCAGGACGATCGAGGTTCGGCACATTAAGGAGAGCTCCAGGACCCGCACCCTAGCCCGATCGCGCCACCGATGGAACCCACCGCTGGGGAAACCCAAGGAGCCAGAAGACAAGGAGCAAGAACACAAAGATTAAAAACACAAGGAGCAAAAAGAAGCGGGCCCCGGCGACCGTAAGTCGCCGGGGCCCGCGCGGGAGTTTCGGCCGGCGCATCCGTGCGCCGGCGCGAAGGGTGGGGCTACTTGCCGCAGGCCTTGCCACCGTGGCCGCACGCGGCACCGCCAGGGCCACCACCGGCGGGGGCACCGCTGGGAGCACCGCTGGGAGCACCGCTGGGAGCAGCGGGTGCCGGCGCGTAGCCGTCGGCACCGGTCGCGGCGGCCGGGATGACGCACTTGTCGTTACGGCGCCATTCCCAACGGGCGGGGGACACGCAGCGGGACTTCTTCTCGCTGGCGTACTGCGCCGGGATCGGGTGCTCCTTGTAGTAGCCGGGCTGTGCGCACACGCGCTCGCTCACGGTCTCCATCACGGCCGGGATCTGCTCCTGGTAGCAGGAGGCCGGCTTGGTGCAGACCTGGCGGGTCTCGGTGCGGTAGGTGGCCGGCACGGTCGCCAGCACCCAGCAGTCACCCTGCTGCTCGCCGCCGTTGACGTTGGGCGCGCAGTCGATCTTGCGCCACTCGGTGCGCTCGGGGCAGACCATCACCTGCTCGGAGGTGGTCTGGTACTCGGCAGGCACCGGGATGCTGCGGCAGCTCGCGGGGCACTTGCACACCTGACGGGTCTGCTCGGTGTAGACCGGCTCGACCCACTCCTTGCGGCAGGAGGCGGGGCAGGTGCAGACCTGGACCTCGTACTCCTCGTTGACCGGGGGCACCATCACGCAGCACCAAGCCTCGCCGGCGCGGGCCTCGGCGGGCAGCGGGCCGCACTGGCTGTTGGGGAGAGCCGCGGGAGCGCAGGGGCCACAAGCCGCGACCGGCGCGCACACCGGGGCGCACGCGGGCTCGCACGGGTTGGGCGTGTCACAGGGGTTGGGCTGGTCGCACGGGTTGCACTCGGTGGCGCAAGGGTTCGGCTGATCGCACGGGTTGCACTCGGTAGCGCAAGGGTTCGGCTGATCGCACGGGTTGCACTCGGTAGCGCAAGGGTTCGGGGTGTCGCACGGGTTCGGACACGAGCTACAGCCCGTGAACCCGATCCCGACCACAACCGCAAGCAGGGCAATCGCCCCACGCAGCATGCTCGTCTTCATGGTCTCTCCTACCTCCTGTTGAAAAACTTGGGGCCACGCCTCTGATGCCGACGGCGCCTGCCACCGGCATCCTCCTGCCCAACCGTCCCAGGCGCAAGCCTGCAGCGGTCAGAGCGACGCAAGGCCCACCCATCCCTGTCGGTACGCCGGGCCGGCGTGAACCGGAACGGGATCGGCCTATCGGATGTGCGCTGCGCTGCCAGATGATGTATCCGAGGAAACCGACCTAGGCAACGAATCTCCGGTCGCAAGGCCAACACGCGCCTCCGGCAGTCCCCTTGCGCAGCATGGGGCGGCGGCCATGACGTCTGCCTAACGCTACATGTCACAAGCATGTCACAGAAGGCGGGCGGGACGGACGAGTGGCGGATGTGGGCCGGCTCGCCGGTAGCCTGTCACGCTCCTCTCCCGGACAAGGGTGCGTCAATGGAAGCGACCGCGATGCGTCTGCCCAGCGGCGAGCGCTGGTCCTACCTCGGAGGTCAGAGCGGCGCCAAGGAGCCCTTCGACCTCGTGGTGCGCGCCTTCGACGCCCCGGTGCTGGCCGCGGTAGGTGAGCAAGAGCGTGGGCCGGACAGCGAACCCGTGCTCGTGCCGGCCGGGCAGGGCCGACGGCTCTGCGGCGTGCACTTCTTCGCACGACCCGCGTCGGCTGCTGGCGGCGCCCTGGTCACATTCCGGGGGATCTGAGCGTGGTGTTCCCGCGCGCGCGCGCCGGGCGCCTGTGCCTGACGCTGGCCGCCCTCCCGCTGCTGAGCGCTTGCCGCCCGGCCACCGTGGCCTCGGCGGACCGCGAGGTCTACGCAGGCTTGGCGCGCCGGCGTGCCTGCGTGCCGGAGGTAGCGGGCTCGCTCGACCTCGACCTGGCGGAGAGCCGCGCCCGCGCGACGCGGGCCGACGCGCTGCGAGCGCGGACGCCCGCGCAGATCACCCTACGCCAGGCGCTGCGACTGGCCGCGCACGCCAGCCGCGATCTGCGCGCGGAGCGCGAGGAGGTGTACCTCCGTGCCCTCGATCTCTCGACCGTGCGGCACGAGTTCCAGGCCATCCCCTTCGCAAGCGGCGGCGGCGCGCTCGAGGCCGTCGACGGATCGAACTCCGTGCGCGGTGATCTGGCAGCGGGCTTCTCCAAGGTTCTCGAACGTGGCGGCAGCATCGCGCTCACGCTGGCGAGCGATTTCCTCGACAACCTGACGGGCAATCCGCTGGGAGCGGCGCAGTCGATCCTGGCCCTCGACCTCGTGCTGCCGCTGGTGCGCGGTTCGGGTCTGGCGGCCCGCGAGCGCCTCACGCAAGCCGAGCGCGACGTCATCTACGCGCTCCGCTCCTATGCGTTCTTCCAGCAGCGCTTCGTCGTGGACACGGCCTCGGCCTTCTACCGTGCCGTCGAAGCGCGTGACACCTGGCAGAACGAGGAGCGCACCTACGCCAGCCTGCGCGGCTTTGAAGAACGCCAGCGTGCCCACGGGCGCGAAGGAGCCGGCCGGATCCCAGAGTTCCAGGTCGAGCAGACGCGCCAGGACACCCTGCGCTCCGACGATCGCCGCCAGCAGGCACGTGTGTCCTACGAAGAGGCGCTCGACGCCCTGAAGCTGCTGCTGGGCTTGCCGGTGCTGGTAGCCGTGGAGCCCGACGACGCTGATCTCCTCGCCCTGACGCGGCGCGGGCCCGTGGGCCCGCCGTACCTCGATCCGCAGGCGCAGGCCGAGGCGGCGCGCCGACGGCTCGACCTCAGGAACGCCCGCGACCAGGTGCAGGATGCGCGCCGCAAGGCCGAGGTGGCGCGCGACGGGCTGGGCGCCCAGGTGGACCTCGAGCTGGGCGGGGATCTGACCACGCCCTCCACCCAGCCGCTGGACCTGGCCGAAGCCTCGCGTCGTCTGTCCGTGGGCCTGCGACTCGATCTGCCGCTCGATCGCACGCCGGAACGCAACCTCTGGCGCGCCGCGCTGATCCAGGCCGTGCGCGCCTGGCGCGGCCTCGAGGCGCTCGAGGACCGTGTGGCCCTTGAGGTCCGCGCCGCGCTTCGCAGCCTGGAGGAGGCGGCGCGCAGCCATGCCATCCAGCTCGAAGGGGTGCGGCTCGCCGAGCGCCGCGTCGAGAGCACACGGCTCCTGCTGGAGGCCGGCCAGGCCCAGACCCGCGACGTGCTCGACGCGGAGAACGACCTGGTCGAGGCGCGCAACGCCCTCACCAGCGCGCTCGTGGACCACGCGGTTGCGCGCCTGGAGCTCGAACGCGCCGTAGGCACGCTGAAGGTGGACGGCGAGGGCGGCTACAGCGAGCTGCCCCCGCTGGTCACGCAGCCCGCGTTGTCTTCGTCGGGCCCGGCGCCGGGAGCAGCGGCCTCGCTCCTGCCCCCGCAGCCCCCTCTG
>Ga0163150_10004875_pt1 | contig 17615 bp, 17 predicted proteins | sample OliLakLV19P2IB_FD_148628 | JGI IMG/M metagenome (GOLD analysis project Ga0163150, IMG submission 148628) | Freshwater microbial mat bacterial communities from Lake Vanda, McMurdo Dry Valleys, Antarctica - Oligotrophic Lake LV.19.P2.IB | ecosystem: Environmental > Aquatic > Freshwater > Lake >...
ATACTGTGTATATGAAATTAACTAAAAAAAGATTTGTGTCGTTATCAATATTCTTTGCATGTTTAGTTGGTATTTTATATTTTTCGTTGCTACTAGTCATTAGTAAAGATATTGAAAAAGATAATTCAGTGTTTTCAGATGCAATCTTTGTACTGGGTGCGAGATCTTATAAAAACGGCTCATATAATCCTTGTCTGAAGGCACGGGTTGATCATGCTGTTGGATTATATAAAGATGGAAAAGCATCTAAGCTTGTTTTTTCTGGGGGGACAGATATGGAAGATAATGCAAATGAAGCGGAGGTTATGAAAAAAATTGCGATGGAACAGGGTATAAGTTCTGATGTAATTTATTTAGAGAAAAGTTCTACTTCAACATATGAAAATTTTTATCTTTCGCAACAGATTTTTGACCAACAAAATATTCAATCTATTATTATTGTTTCTGAACCGTTTCATATACCAAGAGCTGCACTTATTGCTAAAAAATTAGGGATTAATTATTCTGTTTCTCCGGCCGTTAAAAGTAGTTGTTGGAACCTTTAGCTATTTATGAATACAGATTACAGGGTGAATTGTAATTGAATTGTTGCACTTGTTGACTTTAAAATAGCTAGGAACTACATTTAATTTAATGTCCAATGAACGAGGTTTTTCTGCTGTTATTATTCTGATTGTAGTTTTATTACTCGCAACAGCTGGATTTTTTGCTTGGGTAAGAATTTCGTCAAAATCTGTGGCTCCTATTTCACAGAATGAAGCCCTAGATAATGTACAAGTTATACCAGATCTTAATGACCCTAGTGTGTCGGCCTCACTTGATCAAGGTGTGGATTTAGCTCAATTAAAAAAGGGTGAGATATTTGCTATAAATCTATCTGTTGTAACTCCTGAAGCAATTAACCTTATTTCAATGAAGTTGGCATATCCGAAGGGCATGGTTCGATTAAAAGAATTTAAGAGTTTGGAAAAAGAAATAGTATCAATGTGGATTTCAAAAAAAGATGTGATGTCTAAATCTCAGGTTGAATTAGTTGGTGCGATCCCAACTCCTGGACTTTTTACAAATGGAGTGCTTGTTCAATTTGCAAAACTTGAATTTGAAGTTCTAGCACCAATTTTAGGTGATATTGCATTTATACCAGAAGACGTAAAACTCTATTCAAATGAATCAAATAAAGAATTTGAGTATGTGATTGTACGGGGAACGAGTGACGTATTAGGCGTGGAAAGTGGTGCATCACTTAGTTTAGATCCTTCTACAATTACAACTGGTCCTGGATGTACTGTAGACATAAAAGTTAATTATGATAGTAACAATAATAAACTTGATGGCATTGATTTGCTTTTAAATACTGATCCAAATATCGTTTCATTTGTTAGTGCTATAAGAACTGGAGATAATCTTAAAGTTATTACAACAAAGGATACAAATCCTGGGGATACGAGAAGTTCACTTCTGGCAGGACTGTTGACTACAGAACTTCCAACGAAAGGTACAATGGTGACTCTTAAATATAAAGTTCTGGAAAGTGCCTCAGATGGTGCAACAAAGATTAGTTTAAATTTTGATCCAAATAATCCTACTAAAACAACAGATTCTAATCTTGTAATACCTGGTGCAAAAGAGATTTTATCAAGAGTGAGTGGTACCTATTTAACGATTAAAAAAGGCGAAAGTTGTGCTAATTCAACAGTTGCTTCAGCGGGAGTAGTTAGTATCGCAACAAGTGCCGCCTCAATTGCAGATACTGATAGTGATTTTAGTACTGATGGGAAAGTTGATTTGCAAGATATGAGTGTATTGCTTACTGCATTTAATAAAGAAAAAAAGAATAAGAAGTCTACCACAGAAAAGCTAAATGGAGATTTAAATAAAGATGGGAAAGTTAATGCGCTTGATTATGCATTAATGGTCCGCATCTTAGTTAATAAAAAAGTAATCAGTTCAGAAGAGACTCTTTAAAGCTGTTGAGGTTGAAATAATTTTCGCTACTTATTATAATCCCGAATGATGATTGAACGTGGATCTGCATTGATTTATAAACAACAATATATCCTATAATATTTGAAATTCAATTGATAAAAGAGTATACTATATAGATGATAGAAGATGAAAATATGTGTGAAATGTTTTGTCCAAATCCTAAAACAGAATGTATGCAGGCAATGTCGATAATTTCACAAAGTATAAAGGGTGGAATAGGCGAAAAAGGTAAATTGATTCCATTGCCAGTGAATGCTATGCGAGTATATTTAGGTCAAATTATTAATAACGGTTTTTATGCTGAATGTCGTAACAAGAGACTACTACTAGCTACGATGGAGGATGTGCTTCCTGGTTCAACATCTGAAATCCAAGATCCTGAATAATTTATAATTCGCTAACTTTTGTTAAGAAGTAATCTGACCAAAAATCTATTTTCTGAGCTGGCATAAATAATGCGCGGCGTGGTTCAAGTTCACGGATAAAATCTTCAGTATGTGAAACTACAAACATAGTGCCTTTGTATGACTTTAATGCTTCTAGAATAATTCTCTGAGAGGTTACATCGAGATAGGTTGTTGGTTCATCTAATATGAGTAAATTGTAGTCTTGCATCAAAAGAAGTGCGATAGCTAAACGTGTTTTTTCTCCTCCAGATAATGTGCCGACTGATTGTTCTAGTTTATCTTTATCAAAGAGAAAACTACTCATTGTGCCTCGAATATAACCGTCGGTAAAATCTCCACGTTGTTTAATACTATTCCAGACTGATTCGTTTAAATCATAGTTTTCAAATTCTTGAGAATAGTAGCCGATTTTTGTACGTTCATCTTTTATAACTTCTCCTTTGTCTGGCGTAACTTGTTCCATTATCATTTTTATTAATGTTGATTTACCTGCACCGTTATGACCAATAAGGGCTACTCGTTCACCTCGTTCAATGTAGAAACTCAAATCATCAATAATTACTTTATCACCATAAGATTTTGATAAATGTTCAACTTTTAAAGGGGTTGCGCCAACAGGAGCTGGATCTGCAAACTTTATTTTCTTCATTGTTTTTGCAGTGTCTGGAAGTGTAGGTAATTTATCTTTTGCTCGTTCGACACGTCTTTGCATAATTACGCGTTGTCTGACACCTTTTGCTGAAGTTCTGCCGCTTAATTTACTTAATCCAACTTCCATTCTTTGGACTTTTTCAACAGCTTTTTTCAAGGTTTTTTCTTGGAGGGCTTTCCGTTCTTCTTTTAATGATAAATATTTAGTGAGGCTGCCTTTTGATTCAGTAACTTTTTTATAGAGTGGATCAATTTCAATTACTTTATCTATTGCACTATCTAATAAATCTAAATCATGAGAAATAACTATGAGGGTATACGGATATGTTGAAAGAAATTCCATTACCCATTTTTTGCCTGAGGTGTCCATAAAGTTAGTTGGTTCATCAAGTAATAAAATTTCAGGTTCTGCAATCAGTGCTCGAGCTAATGCGAGTTTTGTTTTCTGGCCACCACTTAAATCTTTTGGTGAGTGATTTAGATCTAAAAATTCTAATTCAAGTCCTGATAGCATAGAGGTGAGTTCGTATTCTGTTTTCAGTAATGATGGATCTAAATATTGTCTTACTGAATCAACTGTTTCAAGGATTGAATCATATTTTACTTCTTGGGGTACAAATCCAATTGATCCTGAAATTTCTATAGAGCCCTGATCTGGCTGATCTTTTTGCATGATTAAACCAAATAATGTTGATTTTCCTGCGCCATTTGGGCCGACCAGTCCGACTTTATAGCCAGAAGGGATGGTGAAACTTACATCATCTAAGATGCTTTTTGTGCCGTATGAATAAGAAATGTTTCGGGCTTGAATCATATGTGGTGTATTGTCTAATTTTTAGCCTCAGAATGCAATGAATGCTTCTCGATATTTTGGTTGACATCTTTTCGAATATACTGGTACAGTTAGGGTATGAGTAAGAAGTATTTATTCTCTTTGTTAGTATTGTCAGTTCTTCTATTGCCTTCAGCTGTTTTTGCTCAAGTAAAATCTGCTACACCTTCTGCAAGAATTCCTGCTGTTGAAAAACGAATGGCGCAACAAGCTTTAATCCAAGATAAACAAGCTTCAAAAGCGGGTGAGGTTCGTCAGAAAATTGCATCACGAGCGGCAACACTCAAAGATAAGTTAGCGGTATTTAAAGACAAAAGAAAGGCTTCTGCTGTAGAGCGAATTTCTACTAATTTAACTAATGTAAATCAGCGACGAACTTCCCAGATGATGCAACATGTTGATACTTTAACTGGAATATTAACAAAAGCAGAAGAACGTGTAGTAACTGCACAGGGAGCAGGAAACGATGTTTTAGCTATTTCTGCAGAATTAGGTTTGAGTAAAACAGCCCTAGCAAATGCAAAGCTTGCAGTTGATGTCCAATCAAAGAAAACATATGAAATTCAGGTTGCTTCAGAAAGTGGGATTAGAGCTGATGCAAAAGAATCACGCGATATGCTTCATGCTGATTTAAAAGCAACACATGGGTTAGTTAAAGAAGCAAGAAGAGCATTAATAAATGCATTAGTAAAATTAGGCCAAGCTATAGGAGGGGAAACACCATCAAATGAATCCAACTGATCCAACACCGCCAAGTACACCTGAAGCTGCTGTAGTTCCACCTGCTACGCCTACAGCACCTATGCTAGACGCACAAGCTTCAGTTGTTGCTCCAACTGTAGCCGCAACAGTGACTGAACCTGGAAAAGGTAATTCGAAAAAGATGATTATGATATTTGGGGCAGTGCTGCTTGTACTATTGCTCGTGATTGGTGGAGTAGTATTCTTTTTGACTGTATCTCCATCTAAACAGGCCGTATCAAATCCACAAACTAGTGAGGCTGCACCTCAATCTCCAACCCAGCTTCTTGATGAGGCAGAAGCATTAGATCTGGGTGAGGTAGATAGTGAATTTAAAGAAATTGATACTGATTTAAATACCCTTTGATTTTCTTATATTTAATTTACATTTATTTGTTAAGCTACTAGTATGAATAAAGTTTTTATCTCAATTTTTGTAGTTATTTTAATTCTAGTGGGATCATTATTTTTATTTAAGCAATTTGTTGGTGATGTGCGTCCTGCATTATTTCCTGGAAATATTCAATCAAATGAAGAACGTATAGATCAAGGGTTTATTGCTAATAACAATCTGTCTACAAATTTTAAAACTAAAAATGTTCCGTTTGATTTAACAGTAGATCAGAATTTTACAATCGGAGTATATGCAGAAGAAATTGGTAAAGTGCGTGATTTAACATTTTCTGCTGAGGGTATATTGCTTGCATCTGTTCCTGGAGAAGGACGGATTATTGCGTTCGATTTGGGTACTGATGGTGTGGCTGTTAAGAAAGTTGTTGTTGATGAATTAAGTGGTCCACATGGGATCGCATTTTACAATGGAAAATTATTTATTGCAGAAGATAACAGACTTTCGCGCTTCAGTTGGGATGTAACGCAGCTTAAAGCAACATTTGAAAAAGAATTAATGAAGCTTCCAACGGGTAGTCATGATGCACACACAATTGTATTCGGTAAAGATGGTAGTCTTTTTGTGAAAGTTGGATCAAGTTGTAATGTATGTGTAGAAACTGATCCTTTACGTGCGGCTGTGTATAAAACAGATAGTGAGGGCACAAGTCCACAGTTTTTTGCAAAAGGTTTGCGGAATGCGGCTTTCTTGACACTTAATCCGGAAAATGGAGAAGTATGGGGAACTGAAAATGGGCGGGACAATTTAGGAGATGATTTACCACAAGAGGAAGTGAATATTATTCGGCAAGGTAAGGATTATGGATGGCCAAATTGTTATGGGGAACGGAAGGTTGATACTTCGTTTTACAAGGGTGGTGACGCAACTGTATGCGCAAACACTGAAGTTGCGGCCGGTTTTATGCAAGCACATTCTGCACCGCTTGGATTAACATTTGTTCCACAAAACTTTTCAACTGAAATGGCGGGAGATTTACTGGTGGCATTTCATGGTTCTTGGAATAGGACTGAACCTACAGGATATAAAGTAGTGCGATTAGATATTGAGAATGGTCAAGTGAAGGAGCAATCTGATTTCTTAACTGGGTTTATTGAGGGCAGTACTGCGAACGGTAGACCTGTTGATGTTGAGTTTGATAAGAGTGGAAATTTATTTGTGTCAGATGATAAGTATGGAGCAATATATGTAATTTCACCCAAGAAATAGTATTTGTCATTCCGGCTTGTCCGGAATGATAATATAGACTTTGCGGATTCTCGCTTTCACCATAAGAGTACTACCCACTTCGTGGCGGTGTGCAAGGATGACATGTATAGGTATACGGGTGATCCAATAACTATTTTTTTTGATATAATGCAAAAGAATTTATGAAATCTAGTGTAGTCTTTTTTGTTGTTTTATTTCTGATTGTTGGTGGAATTGTGGCTTGGCAATTTATGCCAACAAAAACATTTACTCAAACAAGTGCTGTAGCAGGTGAAGCTATTGCAAATCTTTTACCTGATCCAACTCCTACTCCCAAACATCCGATGTCGATTGAGGCTATGCGCCAAAAATCATATCCTGGATCTGCATTTACTGTTATTCAAACATTGCCGGCAGGTTCAAATTACACCAGACAACTTGTCTCTTATCAATCAGACGGGCTTCGGATAAATGGTGTGCTTACTATACCAATAGGAGTAATGCCTGAGGGTGGGTGGCCTGCTATTGTTTTTAATCATGGCTATATTCCTCCTGAAGTGTATCGACCTACAGAGCGTTATATTGCCTATGTTGATATGTTAGCGCGGTCTGGATTTGTATTACTGAGACCAGATTACCGTGGACATGCTGATTCTGAGGGGGAACCTGAAGGTGCATATTTTTCGCCTGGTTATACAGTTGATGTGATGAATGCATTTTCTTCGATGCAGCAGATGAAGGAAGTGAATCCTAAAAGAATTGGATTATGGGGACACTCACTTGGGGGGTTTATTACTCAAAAAGCAATAGTTATTGAGCCAGAAATTAAAGCGAGCGTTATTTGGGGTGGAGTGATCGGAACATATGAGGATATGTATGAATATTGGTGGAGCAAAAGGGCAAATCCAAATTCGACACCAGGTATGACTGCTTGGACTCCATCACAACGTGAACAAGCGGCCAGAAGAAATTCTCGTCAGCAGTTTATTGAACAATATGGCGAACCTAAACTTAAAAATCAATTTTGGCAAGATATTTCAGCTGCAAATTATGTACGTGATATCTCAGGACCTGTTCAAATTCATCATGGAACTTCTGATGAGACTGTACCTTATCAATTAAGTGAACGCTTAGCATTTTATTTAGAACAAGCTGGCAAACCATTTGAGTTGTATAAGTATCCTGGTGGTGATCATGATATTTCAGATCCTAATTTTTCTGTAGCAATGAATCGTACGATTGAATTCTTTAAGAAAAATCTTTAGTCATTGTCCTTTCGTTTAAGTACCATGCCAAGGTCGAAATATGTTGGCAGTGGTTGTTGCGGATACTCTTTAAGTACATCATATTGTGGTAACCATAAATTAGGATTGACGTATTCTTTATATTCTTCATAGCTATATCGATCTGTAACTAAATAGCCATTGGGTTTAAGTGATTTAAAAAGATGTCTTTGTAAAGCGTAGCTTCTAGATTTATCTTCGTTTGTAAATGCCCAATAATGCATAAGAACATTTGCGCAAATAATAAGTTGAACTGGCTCTGGTAATGGAGCTTTTGCCATATCATGAACACTAAACTGGGTTCGATTTCTAATATCTGGAGGTACGTCTATTCGATAATTATTTGCTGATTTAATTGGAGAACACAATTCATTAATAATATTCATCGATACTAACCATCTTGGTGAGGTATTATTTGTAGTGTCAAACACATACTCACCATTTTGTGCAGTTTTAATTCTTCTCTGATCAACGTCTACACCTTTAAATTTTAAAGTGTTATTTCTACCAGCTAAATAAGCCAATGAATATACTTCTTCTCCAGTCGAACAACCAACTGATACTATTTCGGAAATATCATTATTTTTGGCAATATCTAAAGCGGTTTGAAAGAGATTTACCTCTCTAAAGAAATAAGTTGTACCAATTAGTGATTGTCTTTCTTGACTCATAGTATTATATTCTAATTTAATCAATTCTGTTTTTCAATTCTTCAGTATGTTACTTGATTGGATTTACTAATACTTTTATACTAGTGATATATGTTGATCCGTTATGTTTATATTGTTTTTGTTGGAATACTGCTTGCGGTTTTTGTTGGCGTTGGAATTGCTGCATTTTATAAAGGCCCGAAACCGCCTGAATATCCATCTGAGATCCAATATCCTATGATTACTCAGCCTGGACAACCTGTGGATGCAACAGAGGAAGCAAGTCGTCAAAAATTGCAAATTAATATTGACCAAGATTTTAAAAACTATAATTTGCAAAATGAAGTATATCAACGAGATGTTTCAATTATTGCATTAGTGGGCGCTTTAATTATGTTAATTTTGAGTTTGACTTTATTTAAAGAAATTTTGGTTATAGCAGATGGATTATTACTTGGGGGAGTGCTTACTCTTGGTTATTCTGTAATTCGTGGATTTGGGTCAAATGATGACATGGTCAGATTTTTAGTTGTCTCTGCTAGTTTGTTTATTTCACTTGTTTTAGGCTATATAAAATTTGTGAAGCCTACTATGAAGAAGTAGATTCTAATTCTTCGTGTTCACTACCTTCTTCAGATAATTCTTCTGTATTTCCTTTGTATTGTTCAACATAATCTTTGGCTGACGCTAAATCTTTGAATCCAAGTTCTGCAGATATCTCACCACCGAGTGATCCTACCTCATATATTTGTTCATCGTTTTGTTCTGATCTTTGATTGAAGTAGTTGTTGTTAATGTAGTGACTTTGGGGATTACCTTTTGGATTCATATAAATATCTTAGCAATCTTTCTTAAAGATACAATAAAAATTGGGTAATTAATCGGTAAGTTGCAATTAATTCTTAGCTCAATTACTGTTATAGAATGTATCATTTTATAACTAAAAAAATGAATCGGGCTAATGCAGGTGTAGGATTTGTGGTATTTGTGGCAGTAGTAATTGTAGTGTTAGTTTTATGGCCAGCACAGGTTTCTCCTTTAGAAAGTGGTGAGTGTATTGTGGGAGAATCACCTTCGAGTCCGAAAACATTAGTCTTACCTGCAATTAAGGATCAGTATGATGCTCCACGCTTAGGTCAGGATTCAGATTTATCACTTGGAGGTCCAGATGCGTCTGAGAAAGTCGAGTATGAGTTAATTCGTAGTAATGTGCCAACAGCGAAGGAAAGTATTCCAAATGGCTGGACCTTTTTAGGTGGAACAGAAAAGTCTGGGGTTGAACATACTATCAATATTGGTGTACTACCTGAAATGCCTGGATACGATGCTTACTATCCTTCTGAATGGGGTGAGATTGATTTGGTTAGAACTGGTTTGCGGATTTATATTAGAAGGCAAGGAATTCTGGTTTTTATTAATAATGATCCATCACTTGTGCAAGAAAAAAATGGAAAACATATTTATCTGGCTGAAGTTTTTCAGGATAAACGTGTTCTGAATGAAAGTGATAAACCATATGAGACTGATGAATTATTCTTATGTTTTCCTGATAGTGAATTAGATGCACCAACACTTACTGTTCCTGAACAAAGTTTTAGCCCTGATAAAGAACAACTTCAGTTGCAATGGATTTATCTGCAAAGTAAAAATTATTGGGGTGTGCATTGTAAGCCGGCTGTGTATTTGTATCCACCTAAGAGAACTTTAGTAAATGTGAAAGTTTATCCTGCAGGATTTTTGACCTATACTGATCCATTGTATGATCCTGAGCAAGGTTGGAATATTGAAGCGAATCCGGATGGACGGATTGTTAATTTTGGGGCAAATAACTTTATGAAGAATTATGATTATTTGTATTTTGAATCTAAAGTTCATGATGAGGTAATTGATAAACCGACTGATGGATGGGTTGTAAAAAGTGGAGCAATCGATTCCGGTCAAGCCGGAATGACAACATGGTTCAATAATCAAGAAGTTTTATTTAAAGATATTTTGCCTAAGCTTGGATTGAATGCTGTGCAAGAAAAAGATTTTATTGAGTATTGGAAGAAGGCATTACCATATTCTCCTTATTATTTTGTTGGCATAATTGATCCTGCAAATGTGGATGAAATTGAAGGATTAGAGATTGTTCCAAAACCTGATTCTGTTAATAGAGTGCGTATTTATTTTGAACGACTTGAGGGATCTAAAGATGTTGTTGAACCAGTTATTACCAATAATCCTTTTAAAATGGATGATACACAGTTTAAAGTTGTGGAGTGGGGTGGAATGGTTAAAAATGATTTAGAACATCCATTTACTTGTTCTCAGTAACTTTACTGTTTTTAGGTTTTTGTGCCTAATTATGGTATCCTTTCAATACTTATGTATTATGATAATCAATTTGATGTGGTGGTAATTGGCGGTGGAGCTTCAGGTATGATGGCAGCTTGTGTGGCCTCTGCTTTGGGGAAAAAGGTGGTGATATTGGAGAAAAATGCAGCTCTTGGTGAGAAGTTAAAAATATCTGGTGGTGGGAGATGTAATATTACGAATAACGAACGGGATGTGCGGACTTTTCTGGAGAATTATGGAAAAGCAAAAGATTTTCTTTTTTCAGCTTTTTCACAATTTGGGGTGGAGGATACATTTAATTTTTTTGAGTCTCGAAAGTTGCCTTTGGTTGTCCAAGCGAGAGATAGAGTTTTTCCGCATACAGAAAGTGCATTTGATGTATTTAAAACATTAGAACAAGAACTTAAAAAAAATGAGGTTTTAATAAAAACACATGCACAAGTATTAAAGATTAATCATGAAAATGGTGAAATTAAATCTGTTAAAACAACTCAAGGAACATTTACTGGTACTTCATTTATTTTAGCAACAGGCGGAGTGTCGCATCCAGAAACTGGTTCAACTGGTGATGGATTTGGGTGGCTTAGAGATTTAGGTCATAGTGTAAAAGATCCAACTCCAACAATTGTCCCAATTGCTGTAGCAGATCAGTGGGTTAAATCTATAGCTGGTGTATCACTAACATTTATGAAAATTACTTTTTTCTTAGATGGCAAGAAACAATTTTCTAAAACAGGAAAAGTCTTGTTTACGCATTTTGGATTGTCTTCTCCGCTTATTTTAAATAGCGCTGCACAAGTTGGAGAATTACTTATGAATGGTGATGTAACTGCTACCATTGATGCATTTCCTGATACGGATTTAGGGGCAATGGATACCAAAGTTGTGACGGTATTTGATCTGAATAAAAACAGATCTTTGAGAAATGTTTTGAAAGAAGTTGTGCCTCATGGAACCGTGAAAGGAATTGAACTATTGCTTATTGATATTAATTTAGATACTCCGGTGCACAGCATTACAAAAGATGAACGAAAAAAGATTGTAAATTTGTTAAAGGCTTTGCCTGTTGAAATTACCGGTTTGATGGGAAATGACAGAGCTGTTTCTGCAGATGGTGGTGTTATTTTGGAAGAGATAAACATGCGGAATATGAAATCAAATTTTTTTGGAAATTTATTTGTTACAGGTGATTTATTACATATTAATAGACCTTCTGGTGGGTATTCATTACAACTTTGTTGGACTACCGGTGCTGTTGCTGGACGAAATGCATAATAACAATTTTACTAAGGTATAATAATAAATATGGCAAAGAAAAAGATTTTAGTGACAGGTGGAGCTGGGTTTGTCGGATCTAATTTAATTGAGGAACTAGTCAAGGATACAACTAATGATGTGTATTCGTTAGATAATTATTTTACTGGAAAAAAAGAAAATCATATTGAGGGAGCTAACTATATTGAAGGATCAACTAAAGATATTGAATCACTCGTAAGATTTAAACCCGATTTAGTTTTTCACTTAGGTGAATACTCACGGGTTGAGCAAAGTTTTACTGAGATTGAAAAGGTATGGGAATTTAATAAGGACGGAACTTTTGCAGTTTTAGAATTTTGTAGGAAGTATGAATGTAAAATTGTGTATGCAGGATCCAGTACAAAGTTTGGTGATGGTGGACTAGGGAGAGATCAGAGTCCGTATGCATGGATGAAGGCGACGAATACTGAACTTGTCGAAAATTATGGTGAATGGTTTGGGTTAGAATATGCAATTACTTATTTTTATAACGTCTTTGGTGAACGGGAAATTTCTGAGGGTAAGTATGCAACACTAATTGCATTGTTTAAAGAGAAAATACGAAACAAGGAAAAATTAACTGTTCGAAAACCCGGTACACAGAAGCGGTTTTTTACTTATGTGAAAGATATTGTTAGTGGACTTATGTTAGTGGGAGAAAAAGGACATGGGAACAATTATGGATTAGGTGCTTCAGATTCTTATTCTATTATGGAGATTGCGGAAATGTTTGGCGGAGAGATTGAAATGTTAGAAGAGAGGCCTGGAAATAGAATGAGTGCATCGCTTGATACATCCAGGTCAAATGGAGAACTCGGCTGGGAAGCAAAAGTGTCTATAAAAGATTATATTCGTGAATTTATTGTTTCGTTTAGATAATTCAGATTTCGTTGATTGTATTTTAGTATAAATCTGATAGAATCTGGGTATCTTATGGCAAATGAAATTTTAGCTGCATATCAACGAGCAACACTTTATCCAGATAACATTTATACCCAACATATTACTGCTAATCCTTTTGAACGGCCCGGTGCCAGACCTAACAGTTTGTATGTTGGTGGAACTTGGATGGGTGATGAAGGTAAAGGTGTTGTAATTGCTGATTTCAATCGAATGTTTGTCGTTAGTCATGGACGAGTTGTTTCATTACGGACCAATGGAAGTGCTAATGCTGGACATCATATGTTTATTGATGGAAAAGAGTTTTTATCCAATCAATTACCGACAGCTGTTGCACAAGAGAATGCAGTTGGAATAATTACCCGCGGCATGCTTTTGCATCCTGCAGACTTAATTATGGAGATGGATAGAACCTTTCGTACGTTTGATGGAAGAATGCCTGGAGATTTAATTATTGATGAGAGAACTCCGCTTTGTCTTGATACGCACCGGGCGATGGATATAAGTGAAGGATCTACAGGCCGGGGTGTTGGACCTGCATCTGCTGATTTTATGGCAAGACAGGAATACCTATGACTTTTGAAGAGGCTCAGGCTTCTGGGTTGGATCCTTATTTAGGTATCCGTCCTGATGTTACATCAACAAGAGTTTCATCACGATTTATTTGTGACGGAACAGGTGGTGTTATTAATGGTAATAGGATTGCTGCACGTGTGGGTGTAAGTAAAACTGTTTATGCTTCTGTAGTAGGCTCCAAAAATAAGAAATTACCGGGAATGATGGATCCAGAAAGTGCCGGTTATTATCAGGAAGAGTTCGGGGAAAAAGGTAAAACTACCAGAAGATTACGTTCAATATATCATATGCCACTTGCATTTATGGCGGCATTGCGTGAATTTGCAGACTATGATTTTTTAATCGCTACTCATATTGATGCAGCTAGAAAAGATGTGCCGGTGAAATATATGAGTGAGGTTTATGATAGGGAAACAGGCGAGCCGGGAAGATATAGTCAATATCAGGATGAGATGGATAAGCTTGAAGGCCGGTTTGTTGAGTTTCCGGGGTGGGATGGAGGGGAAGCTGAGGCTGCACGTACTCCTGCAGATTTAGATCCAAATGTAAGAAGAGTAATAGCTTTTCTTGGTGATGCAATGAAAGCTCCTGTGCTTATGGCACGGAATGGTGGAAGTGTGGGAAATAATATTCTTTGGTATTAAAGCGAGCCTTTAGATGAGGCTCTTGCCACCGGTCTGATTTTTGCTTCTGCATATAACATGTCATGATTTCCTGCATTCAAGGCATGATATCCTGTTCGTATACCTTCGGCCATTCGTTTAATAACCGCTTCACCCGATCCAATTGCAGGAACTGCTTTATCGATGCCTTCAGCGAAACGCTCTTCAGGTTTTACCTCATCAACACCATATCTTGAAGCTCCTGCTCTATCTGCAATTGCTTCGATTGACCCCATACCTCTCACATGTTTAATATATGTACCCGGACTTTTCTGGGATTTTTTTCCAGGAGATTCATCAAATCCTGCTAATACTGAGCCCATCATAACTCCCGCAAAGTTACTATGCAATGCAGAACCTGCAATAAAATGTCTGGCATATTTAATGCCTCCATCAGGAATAAAACCTATATGCCCATATCTATCATTTCCTCCTAATTGTCTATACATATTATCTAAATCAATCATTGCACTGGCCATTGCTCTTCCAACACCAAGTTCTTCACTGGTAATACAAACTTCACCTGTTCCAATACCTACTCTGAATCCATCAATTAAGTATCCTGCTTCCTCTAATACTTGTGCTAATACATCATGATCAACTATATTTCCAACAATAACGTCTAAGTTGGGATTTTGACATTTGGCATATTCTGCAATTTCTTTATAGCCTTTATAGATATTTCTTGAGTCAATAACGATTCCTGAAATTCCACTATTTGCTATTGCTTCTATTCTTGGGATTGCTCTACTTGGTCTTGATTCTACGGCAGCCATTACTTGTAATTGTTTATTTGCATCTTTGGTTGCCAATGGATTATCTTTGTCTTTTTTTAGATCACTGCGTGTAACCAAAGCAACAACTCTTCCTTTGGAATCGAGGATAGGAAGAGTATCTAAGTTGTTTTTTGGATTTCTGATTATTGCATTTGCTGTACGGATATCATTTTTGTCTAGTGTGTCTGATTTCTTGCCATACACAATCCTTCTTCTAGGGGTCATAATTGTTGAAACTTGGAGTGCTAAATCTTCATCTTCCTCACTTCTGTCTCGAATATCTTTTTCAGTTACCATTCCTACTAACTTACTCTGCAATGTACCATCAGCTGTCACCGGATAGCTTGAAAAACCGAAAGCTCTTTTTAGTTCAAGAATATGAGCTACTGTTACATCCGGTGCAATAACTTGCGGGTTTAAAACAAATCCTGCTTCCCATTTGCGGACCTTTGTTATTTCTTCAAGTTGTCTTTCTATTGATAAGCCTGAATGAATTACTCCAATACCACCTAGACGGGCAAGTAAAATGGCCATTCTGGCTTCAGTAACCGTATCCATTGGGGAACCAATAATGGGGACTCTTAAATCAATATGTTTAGTAAATTTTATTGAGATATCTACATCTGAAGGTTTAATATTGGTTATACCGATTGGGGCCAGGATAAGATCATCGAAGGTTCTTTCACTATTCCTAACATCTGGATGAATTTCTCTTGCCATAAAGCAAAGCTTGGCTTCTTTTTGGAATTGAAGTAAAAAGCTTGTGAAAATAGTAGCATAGTTTTTTGCTTAGTCAAACACTTAATTTTCTATTATAGGTATGTGAATCTATAAATATTTTAGGTTGCTTTTTTTCATAAACTCTTGGCATAATAACTCTATGCGTTCTATTTGGTCGGGTGTGTTAAGTTTTTGGGTTAATTAATATTCCAGTCAAAATGTATAGTGCGACAGCAGGTCCAGATTTAAAACTGAACATGTTGCACAAAAAAAGATTTATCTCCTATTCGTTATGCAAAAATGTGTAAAGCGGATGGTAAAGAACTTTTTTTAAGCAGATATTGTTAAAGGATATGAATATCAAGATGGTGATTATGTAAATATATTGGACATACGGGTGGTGGTTTTATAGATAAAAAGCTGAAAGAAATTTATGAAATTTTGATGCCACTTTCACAGGATGTTTCTTCATTTAAGGATGTGCCAAAAACTAATGGGCCAGTTACTTGGGTAAAGCCTATTTTAAAGTGTGAAGTTTCTTTTGGAAGCTGGACTAAAGATCATATTCTGAGACATCCTCTTTTTGTAAAAATGATTGAAGAAGAAAATGTCATTCTGAGCAAAAGCGAAGAATCTCAAGATATTACATCTTTAGATCCTTCGACTTCGCTACGCTCCGCTCAGGATGACACAGTAAAAATATTTAGAACTGTGAGGCCGGAGAAGGAGGAGCCGGATTTTTTGACTATTGGGAAACGTGAGTTGAAGATTACAAATCCTAATAAAGTATTTTGGCCTGATGAGGGTTATACGAAAACTGATTTGATTACTTATTATCGAGAAATGAGTTCTATTATTTTGCCTTATTTAAAAGATCGTCCACAATCTATGTTACGTTTTCCTCACGGAATTTCTGAAGATAGTTTTTTTCAAAAAGATGTGGCGAGTATGAATTTAGAATGGATAATGCGAGTGGAACTCAAGTCCGACTCTAAAGAAAAAACAATTCAGTATATGTTATGTCAAGATGAGGCGACGCTTGTATATATGGTAAATCTTGGATGTATAGATTTTAATCCTTGGAATTCGACTGTTAAAAATATTGAAAATCCAGATTATTGTATTATTGATTTAGATCCAGAAGCTGTGCAGTTTAGTGATGTTGTAAAAGTTGCTTTAAAAGTTCACGAATTTTTGGAGTTATTAGATATTGAAAGTTTTGTTAAAACATCTGGATCAAGAGGGATACATATTTTCATTCCGACAGGTCAGAAATATGATCATGATCAAGTTCGTATTTTTGCTGAATTACTTTGTAATCATATTCAAGTAGAAATGCCTGAGCTGATCAGTGTAAGACGTAGTCCGAAAGATAGGCAAGGAAAAGTGTATTTGGATTATTTGCAAAATGGAAAGGGTAAAACATTAGCATCTGTTTATTCTGTGAGACCAAAACCTGGGGCATTTGTTTCTACACCGCTCGAATGGAAAGAAGTTAATCCTAAATTGGATCCAAGTATGTTTACTATGAAAAATACATTGAAAAGAGTTGATAAAAAAGGAGATTTGTTTAAAGAGATATATGGAAAGGGAGTAGATATAAAAAAAGTTCTAATAAAGTTATCTGCAATGAAGTCTAAAAGTTAATTATTTTCGCGCTTATGAATGCTGACGAATTATTATCGAGTACCCTTATAATCATTACGATTAAACAGGATAAGAATAGTTCTTAAATCCTTGACTGTTACAGACAACTGTTTGAAAAAAACTTTTTTAATTGTTTATGGGATTGAGGGAATATTGTGGAAAGTCTACTCGTGAATAAAGTTCATTATATTCCTTAATAGTTTTTTCAAACGTTGCAATTAATTTATTACTTATTGTGAGCTCATTAAATTGTTTGAGTGTGAACTCACGACATTTTTTACGATCAATTGTATCAATTTTCTTGATCGCCTCAGCAATACCTTTTATGTCTCCCGGTTTAACCAAAAATCCATTTACTCCATCTTTAATTAAATTCCTGACTCCGCTTATTGCGAATGCGATAACAGGTGTACCACTAACCATTGACTCAATAACTACACTTGGGAAACCTTCTGCTCCTCGCAATGGAAATAATAAAGCTTTTCCATTAAATGCTTGTTCAATTTGGCTATGCGGTAGATGTCCGAAATAAGTTGCTTCTGAACTATTTTTTA